>ENA-OXVT01000607-OXVT01000607.1-human-gut-metagenome-genome-assembly--contig:-NODE-607-length-14327-cov-19.171805_pt1 | contig 14327 bp, 14 predicted proteins | sample MGYA00249253_ERZ652702 | MGnify/ENA primary metagenome ERZ652702 (study PRJEB26925, sample SAMN05826756) | human gut metagenome | biome: ENVO:2100002; feature: ENVO:00000062; material: ENVO:00002003...
GATGACGTCGAGTCTCGTGGGCTCGGAGATGTGTATAAGAGACAGGTATAAATGATAGCCTAAAATGTATAGAAGGCAGAACAAAGGAGTTAATATGCAGAGTTTATATATTTCAAGAGTAAAAATAAAAAATTTCAGAAATTTTAAAAAAATTGAGGTTAATTTAGGTCATAAAGAGGTAATTATTGGCGAAAATAATGTTGGAAAAACAAATTTCTTAAGAGCACTACAGCTTATTTTAGATCCATCATTGTCAGATGAAGACAGAATGTTAGATGAATCTGATTTTAATGATACATTAGTAAATCCAATGGAAAACAATGAAGAAATTCAGATAGATATCTTTATTAGTAATTATAAAGATAACAAAACAATTCTTGCTGTTTTAGACGGTGCCACTGTAAAAAATGATAATGGAGAGGAAGAATTGCAAATTACATATAAATTTTTCCCACATATAGATGACAACGGAAATAAAGAATATGAGTTTAATATTTATAAAGCCAATGATGAATCTAGAAGATTTGGAGCTTATGAAAGAAAATACTTAAATCTTAAGGTCATTAAAGCTTTGAGGGATGTAGAAGGAGAAATGAAAAACTCTAGAACATCTCCTATAAGAAAAATGTTGGATGAATATTCAATTAAGAAAGATGAATTGAAACGTATTGCAGATGAATATGAAAAGAGTGGTAAAGAAATCTTGAATTTGGATGAGCTTATAGATCTTACAAATAATATAAACAAACGATTTAGTTCAATACTAGGCAATAACAATTTTGATGTATCTTTGCAGACTATGGAAGTTGATCCAAATAGAATACTGGCTTCTCTAAAATTACTTATGGCTGACAGAAACTCTGCTGATATAAGTTTGGGATTGAATAATATCTTATACATATCAATGGTTTTACAGATGTTGCAAGATAAAACTGTACCTTCATTTTTGAAAAAAGATACATTTAATGAATTGAAGGCGAAAGAGAATAGTCAAATATTAGAGGATGTTTATGAGGTAAAGGCAAAAACTGGCAATTATTTTTTAAAGGAAGATATTACTGATGCTCAGATGTCGAAAATTTATTTTTTTATGAATGTAAATATGCCGGTAAATAAGGCCGTGACGATTCTTGCGATTGAGGAACCTGAAGCGCATTTACATCCAGTAAATCAACGATTGATTTATAAAGATGTTATTAAAAACAGTAATAACTCAGTACTGCTTACAACACATTCAACACACATAACATCTATAGCACCAATAGAATCCATTGTCCATCTTCACGAGAAAAAGGGTGAAGGAACAGTTATACATGCTACAGCTGATATGCCTATTGCTGCAGGAGAATTCTTAGATGTAGAAAGATATTTAGATGTAAAACGTGGCGAGATTTATCTTGGCAAGGCTGTAATATTAGTTGAGGGAGTAGCTGAAGAATATTTAATTCCTAGATTTGCAGAAACATTAGGAAAACCATTAGATGAAAAGGGTATCATTGTTTGTAACATAAATAGTACAAATTTTGCACCATATGTAAAATTATTAGAAAATCTTGATATTCATTATGCAGTAATAACCGATGGAGATCATTATTATATCAAGCAGAAAACAAAAAAAGACAAAGATGGGAATGATTTAGTAGAAGATGAAAGAGAATATCATGTGATGGATAAAGATGTTCCACAAGGTGCTAAAATTGGCTATTTAGGACTTGAAATCATTAGAAATCTTTTTATTGATTTAGAAATTATAGCGGATACTCAAATGCCGAGTGCGTTCGACAAACAGGAGGAATTATTTGAGAAGCATGGAATATTTGTTGGTACACATACTTTTGAAGTGGATATGATGGAAGAATGTAAAGATAATGAAAATGCTACACAGATACTTATAGATATATTTAATGATTTAACAAAGGGTGGTAATATACAAAAAAAACATTTTGAAAATGATATAGAGTCTGGTGATTATTGGAAGTGCCTAAATAAGATTGAAGGCAATGGTATTGGAAAAGGAAGATTTGCGCAGAAACTATCAGGAAGATGCTGTAAAGAGCATGTGCCTTCATATATTAGGGCAGCAATTGATTATATCTATCAGAGGGTGAATGGATAATATGAGTTATTATGTAGCCAAATTAGAACAGGTATTAGGCGATCCTTGGCAAAAAAAAGCTTATGAAACAGAAGATAGTACAGTTGTTATAGCGGGACCAGGTAGTGGGAAGACAACAATTCTTACATTGAAAATAATGAAGCTTCTAAATGGTCATATCAATGAACCACAAGGATTAGCATGTCTTACATATAGCAAGGAAGCAGCAAGAGAATTTGAGGATAGATTAAAATTATTAGGATACAAGAAGAGAAGAAATGTTTTTCTTGGTACGGTGCATTCATTTTGCATTTCTGAGATATTGGAAAAATTTGCAGATTTATATAACTATGGCTTGCCCCTTCCTATTAAAATTGTTCCTGAAAAATTAAGTATAAAAATTCTTAATGAAATAAAGAATGAAATGGGAATTCCTAAGAAAAAATATAAGATGGAGGCAATAAATAAAGAACGTTCTCTAAATATAAAGGGAATCAGTACTATTAAATCAGAATCTGACCCAACAGCAAAACAGATTGGAGAAGAATATGAAAAAAGAGTGTTTGAGGCTGGTTATATCGATTTTGAAAGTGTAATCATTTATTCCACGAAGCTCATTCAAGAGCAGGAGTATGTGCGTAACTGTCTTAGTTCAAAATTTCCATGGATTGTAATTGATGAATATCAAGACTTAGGAAGACCACTACATGAAATGATTCTTTCGTTATTTACAAAGACGGATATTAAAATATTTGCTGTGGGTGATCCTGATCAATCGATATATGGATTTGTTGGGGCTGTCCCTGATTATCTGCTGGAACTGTATAATAGGGGGGATATAATTCCAATTGAATTAAAAAATAATTATAGAAGTAATCAAGATATTATAGATGGTTCTGAAACAGTGCTTAATATTCCTAGAGACTATCATGCAATGACAAGGGAAGGAGAAACTGCTATATATCGATTTATTACGTGTAATAACGGGTATCCTGATCAGTTTGATTATTTCATTAATGATATCATTCCTGAATGCAAAGAAAAAGGAATTCCAATGGAAGAGATAGCTGTTTTATTAGGAACACAAAATGATTGTAAGGCGTTAGCTTTAATGTGTATGGAAAATGACGTTCCCTATTATATTCCGAAACACACATTTGATAGAAGTGATTTTGTTCAATGGATGGAAAAGTGCGCACTTTGGATTCAAGATAAAAATAAAGCTTATTTTGATGAAATATTTGAATATTGGTATGAACTCCAAGTTATGCATCTGGAGAATAAGTATCTAAGTGAAAAAGAAATATTTCAAATGAAAATTAATTTATTTGATGTTCTAAATGGTAGTGTAGAACAAAAAGATAATTTAAAAGAATGGGTTTGTTATTTACTGAGGAATCTTAAAATAGAAGATTTGTTAGCAAAGTCAGAACATATGCCTGATGAAAAAGAAAATTTATGTAAGCTTTATAATGAGGTTTCAGATGATAGATATAAAGATTATGATACTAATAAGTTTTCAAAAATAGGAAAGCCTGAAAATCAAATAACAATTACGACGCGACATAGTTCTAAAGGGCTGGAGTTTGAAGTTATAGTTATGATGGGAATGGATGAAGAACATTTTCCGAGCTGGGCTATTAAATATAATCCAAGCGCTATTCTTGAAGAAAATAGGATTTGTTTTGTATGTGTAAGCAGAGCAAAACGAGTCTGTATTTTAATGAATTCAAATTATTATGTTGAATGGAATTATTACAATGAAAGGGAAGAAACAAAGAAATATTATCCATCCAGGTATATTAAGCAATTAAAAGACAAATTTGGTAAGTAAAAGGTGTTGATATATAATGGGAAAGTTTAATAACTTTTTATGATGATATGATATTTGACATTATAGTAGTAGAGGTTAAATAAGTAAGTTTTAGAATAGATAGAAATATAATATTATCGGCTTGAATGATAGTTTTGATATTACGATGATCTTCATTAATTTCAGCAGTAAAATCTGGAGGATTAATGACATATTGTGCATATAACAGAATGTGATGCTTAAGGCTACGTGAGCCTGTGTTGCGTGAAAATTGCACTGGGATGGACAACTGTTGGACAATGTAATGCCTAAAACCCTTATAAATAAAGGGTTTTGAGCATTTTCTAACTAACTAAGAGATAAAGTCCAACAGATTTTATCGAAAAAAGATCGAGAATTTACGAAAAAGGCCCATTTTTGGGTCTTTTTTGTCGTTTTTCTTACGAAATTTAGTGGAATTTTATTGTTGTATATTGCGTGGGTCCCAAGTATGTAACAAATAAGCAATAAAAGCTATTTTATATCTGTTTCCTTTCTAATATAATATCAAATCGAAAGGATGTGGTTTTAATGAAAGCAGTAAATGGCTATGGCAGTATTGTTAAACTAAGTGGAAAACGGAGAAGACCGTACATGATCCGAATTACACAAGGATATGATATAGATGAAAAGACCGGTCGAAAAAAACAGATATTCAAGATTATTGGTTACGCCAAAACAAAAAAAGAAGCAGAATCAATACTTTAAGATAATAAGGCATTGAGAATAGTACCCATTTCTCATAAAATTTTACCTTTTATTAAATATCGTATGAAACATTCAGTTTCACCATATGTGTTTATAACAGATAGTGGTAAACAATTAGACTATAGAAATTTTAAGGATGCATATTTTGATCCAATTATGAAAGATTTGGGCATGCCCTATACAATAAAACATTGTAGAGCAACATTTAGAAGGCTGATGGTGCAAAGTGGTGTCAATTCTTTTATGATAAAAAAAATTATGGGAACTAAGCAGAGAATGACTTTGACAGAAAGAGTTTATATTCATCCTGAGATAGAAACATTGATTTATCAATTGACAAAATATGACATAATGGAAAAAAGAAAATAAATTCATGAAAAAAAGAAATGGAGGAAGGCAATGGAGATGGATCAATAGTAAGAGTTAATGAGAAAAGAAGAAAGCCATATAGAGTGAGAGTAACTACTGGTTTTCGTATGAACGAACAAACAAAAAAGAGGGTTGCAATCAGAAAAAACATAGGTTATTAAGCTACCCAGAAAGAAGCATTAAAGGCATTAGCAGATTATAAGCGTACTGGATTTAGTATCGAATACGCAACCTTTGAAGAAGTATTTGAAAAATGGAAAAAAGAATATTATCCAAATATCGGGAAGTCAGCACAGTATAATTACGAACATGCTTTCAAAATATGCAAAATATTACATAATCTTTACATGTCAGATATCAGTACGGATTTATTGCAACGCATAATTGATAACTGTGAGCAAGGTTATCCCACTTTGAAAGTAATTAAGACATTATTTAATAAATTATGTACCTATGCTGTCATATAATCATGCTGTTGACAATAAAGCAACATATGTAGAATTGAGTAAGCAGAGAAAAAAACATTTCTCAAATATTGAACCAATTGAGATATTTACTAAGGATGAAGTTCAAATGATTTGGGATAATATAAGGAATAAAGGCGATGCTGTTATTTTAATGCTTATCTATTCAGGAATGAGAATAGGTGAGTTACTAAATCTAAAAAAAGAAGATATTCATTTTGATGAAACATATCTTGTTATAACTGAAAGTAAGACAGAATCTGGTATAAGAAAGGTTCCAATTGCAGATAAAGTTATGAAATATTATAAAGAGTAGTATTCATCTTCATCTGGAGAATATGAATATTTACTGTATATTGACGGTTTTAAAAAATTAACATATAGTCAGTATGTTAAAAAATATTATAAACCATTTATGAACAAATTAGGATTAACCTTAACGATACATAGTTGTAGACATACATGTGCAACTATGTTATGTGCAATGTCTGTTAAAATTGATATAATTCGAAGCATTTTAGGACATAAAAATGGTAGTTATTATAACAATCCTTATGTTATTATTGATGTAAAAGATTTAGTGGCGGCAATAAACTTAATCTAAAAAGCGATGATTATTTTAGTATAAAATATACGGTGTTTTTATAGGAGAATGTTTGGTGTTCAATTTGAATATATTGTTAATTCGATAGAAAGAAGTATTATAGTTATTAATATGGAGAGAATATTTTTTAAGAAATAATCTATTCTGTTATTATGAATGTAGATAAATTAGAATTTTAGAGATTGAGTGGTGCTGATTTTGAAAGAAATACTCTATGGATTCTGTGGAATGCTCGTGCTTTATATCCTCATTACCACATGAAAGGGATAATTAGGTGTAAATGTTGCTCACATGATGACTTTTTCACTGATGCATGTAATATAAATTTTGCAAAAGTAAAGACTTGCTATATTGTATTGTATGTGGTGAGTATCCGTGTAATAAGTGTGCATCCTTAAAAGAGTGTAATTGTTTAAATACTAATAGTGTGTGATTTAAAACAATAACATTAATATAATCAAGTGGTTGATGTTATAATAAGTGTAATTATGGGATTTGTCTTAAAGGCAGAAATGACGCTTGGATACATAAATTCCTGGACTTTCTAATTATGATGTGTTATTATATCTAATATAAAATTCCCTGGACTTTTGCGAAGGAGAATGTTAATATTACTACGAAATCATTAAGGAGGTGGCATAATGCCATACGCTATAGATTTATTTTGTGGAGCCGGTGGGTGCTCAGAAGGGCTGATTCAAGCGGGATTCCATATTCTGTTTAGCTCAGATATAAGTGACATGGTAGAAGTCACATATAAACATCGCCATGAGCAACTAGGCTTAATACAAGGTCAGAATACTTGGTTTGAAAGAGCAGATATTAGAGATTTGCGTGGGGATTTCATTAATCAGAAAATAAGTGAACTTGATATTTTTCGAAATCGAAAGGTTCCGGAAATTGATTTGATGATAGGAGGACCAAGTTGTCAAGGCTTTTCGCGAGCAGGTAGACGTGATAAGGCAGATCCAAGAAATCTATTATTTGAAGAATATGTTAGAGTTATTAACGAAGTAAGACCGAAGTACATTGTACTTGAGAATGTAGAAGGCTTCATGGATATGCAGTTTTTAGGTTATAAAGGTATGCCAACAGAAGAGTTTCCTGATGGTGAGATTTATGCGGATGGAACTACAACTCCTGTAATTTTAAGAAAGGAACTTGGAAAAATTGGTTATTTAACACTTGAACCAAGGATACTTAATGCAGCAGATTATGGTGTTCCACAGAAGAGAAATCGTGTAATATTCATGGGATATAGAAATGACCTTCAAGCACCATCATATCCAGAACCTACAGTTGATACTGAACATCAGTTTACATTGAAAGATGCTATTGGCGACTTAGTGATTGATACGAATTTAAGAAATAGAATTAATCATAGACTTTCTGATTATCAAAGAGAGAGCAGAGCGGGAAGAACGCCTTCTTTTATTACTGGACAGCCCATATCGTGTGATAGAAGACATCTTAAAAATCTTGAACTTCCTAAAGCAACGGATGTTGTTTTGGAAAGATTTTCATTATTCAATCAGGGTGAATCTGGTTCTATGTTGAGAAAGAGGATTAAAGAACAAGGGGTTGACATAACGGGACTGGATGCATTGATTCTGCATTGTTGCAAGAATTTGAATGTGAAGTCAGATGATGTGGTTGCATTATTTAGAGATGGAGGAGCTTCAGATGATGCGATAGATATTCTCTTGACAAAGAAGAATATTAGACAAAGATGGAACGCGGCAGAACCATCAGCCACAATAGTTACTCTCCCGGATGATTTTATTAATCCTTGGGAAGCAAGAACACTCAGCGTTAGAGAAATGGCAAGATGCCAATCGTTTGATGATTCTTTTGAATTCTTAGGTAAGAGAACAACAGGTGGACTAAAAAGAAGAACAGAAGTACCTCAGTGCACGCAAGTAGGTAATGCTGTTCCTCCATTATTGGCTAAAGCCATAGCCGATGAAATTATGAGAGTTTTATAAATTAAAATAGCTATAAGTTGTTGATAATGCGGGCAACATTGAACGAATCGTAGTAAGATGGTTTGATGAGTGTCCGCTATTTAGATTTCTAACTAGCATCTCTTTAAGTGAATCTGCAATTCCAATCTGTGATGGTAGTCCCCAATAGTTTCCACCAGAAAGGTTTCTAACTCTTAAAACACACACAGAATCTGTTTTTATTTTCTCGGGCTTAACAGTAGGAACTGTTGCAAAAGAATATGTAAACATATCTAGATTTCTAATAGAGTATCCGTTTTGCCCAACTGTGATACCGTTACGATATCTATCAGCAGCATAAACCGCATCCCAAAGCATAGGAACTTGGGCATTATCATTCCAATTGGTTTTGCATTGAATGATATGTATTTCAATTTCATTGAAATCACGAGCTACAAGAGCATCGAGAATGGAAAGCAAATTGTACTTTATACTTCTTCTTGTTTTGTATGTAGGTACAGCATTGCCGTGGATATCATTTATTGTAATGCTGTCTTTATCCATTGAGTATTCTGGTTTATCTGGAAATGTGATGGCGATTAAATCTGATTCTGTATTTGATGGGAAAGTGCCATATTTTACAGTAATTGCATCAGATATAGGGGTTGGAATTAGATCTTTATGATGTTTTATGATAACAGTTCTTCTGCCAATATTACAGAAGTTTAAGTACCAACATACTAGTCCTTCCCAATTTGCTCCACCGCCGGATACATCACTTTGGCTTCTGGCAGCAGAGGTGTTTGTTGAAAAGAAAATATCCTTAAGACTATCTCCTAAATTAAAATATTCATGTGCGGTACCAGATGGAGTTAATGCAATAATTTGTGTTTTCCAAATGGGGAATGCATTACTAAAACCAGTTATACCGAATAATTTATTTATGGCACATTCTCTTAGATATTCAATTATATTTTGAGGCATATTATATCTCCTTTCTAAAATTCTAGAACTTCAATTTCACCGAATAAATCTGACTTAGCATATGGTTTAATACGCCATGCGTTACCATGGTTTTTTCCAGCATATCTGCCTTCCTTAGTTGTATAACCACGCCAATCGTAGGTTACTATACCAGCCTTTATTAATGATAGGAATGTCGTAAACTGTGGAGCTCTAGAAAATTCAATTTCATGATATTTGAATTGAACCATACCATTAATTTCTCTACTTTCTGCTTTGACCCATAATGTTGATGGATGCTTCATATATAACTGTTGACGAAGATCATTAAAGTACCAATATGCTGCAATCTCTTGTTTGCCAGTGTGTGGATCACGCCATATAATATTGACTGTTCGTCCTTCATCATTTACATGAAGATAAAATCCTTGATTGTTCTGAGGCGCTTCTATAGAACCTATGGTTATGTAAAGACTGCTATATCCTGGATGTACATCTGAATTATAGCCATATATTCTAGCAAACGCAGATACTCTGTTTCTGTCTGTTGGCTCATATGCCGCTACTCTAGTACCTTCGAACTGTGGACGTAAAGTGAAAAGTGTATCCAAGGTTCTGCTGCCTCCCTTAGCTTTTACTTCTATCAAGCCGTTGTAATCGGCATCTATTCTGTTATTCGTGTTTATTCCAAGAAGATTTTCTAAAGTATCTCCAACATCTTTTGGTGCAATTGGACCATAACCTTTAGAGTTGTCAAAGAAACCACCATGAATAATTTCATATAGGCGAGGTCTGATTTGGTCTATCAAATCATTAATGGGGTCCACACCAATAGCATTAAGTAAATCACTCTCACTCGGAATATTATGCGTTAGATTGATTACATATATTAATGGCATACCATTTGCTTGTCGAAAGATAGAGATATAAAGAAGATCTCCTTCGTTGATGTCACCATATTCGCTCCTTCGTTTTATAGTTTCTATAGAAAAACGTTTATCACCTCGCTCATTAGACACACGATAAAATTTCAACTTGATAACATCCGTCTTACCATGTTGAATAAATAGAGCATTATAAGTTACTCCAAATCTACCGCCATGCTCTAGTTGCTCATAGTCAACAAGACCCCAGTTAAATAATAAATCCCTAAGGATAACATTAGCATCTAGATTATTTTTGTCAATCATTGTATATGTCATGCGGATTAATGCATATTCTTCATTTCGAAAACGTCGAATCATATTAATTACATTTGTTTCATCTGAATAAGGTGTAAAAATCATATTTCCTCCTGTATAGCACTTCGTAAAAATAAACTGTACATTTCCATGTCTGTTGTATAAGCCATTGCATATAAAGTTTTAATTGTAGGGTTAAGTACTTTCCTATTAATTATTCTGCTTATTATTGCAGTCTGTACATCTGTTGCTCCATATATCTCAATCTGTTTTAGTTGCTTACTCTTCATGACTCTTTGAAAATTCTCAATAAAAACAAGAAGAAAATCATCTTCAGTAAAAACACCAGAAAAGGTTGTATTATCATTTGCTAAGTCATTGAGATAATTTCTTGAAAACAAAGCGGGAAACGGTGCATTTAATTTACGGGCAAGATTAAGCGCAGTTATGTATTCAATATTTTGCTCGCCATATTCTAAAGATGAAAGGCAACCACGGTCATAGTCTATTGAAGATGCTAATTCAGAAATACTGAGTCCTTGCATTTCACGTGTCCTTCTAACATTGGCACCAAATACTAATAAGATTTCTTTTGGGTCAAATTCTAAATCCACTTTATCACCTCCTGATATTAACTATTATATTCTCATACGCCCTCTGAAGTTTGATTTTTAACCATCAATACAAAGGGCACAATGTATTGTTTATTATTAAGTATGTAAAAAAATCGTCCGATTTTGCCATACATATTAGGGGACTTCTCTGAAAGATTTATTCCCAATAAAAAAATTAGAACTTATAAAATAAAGAGTTAGGGTGGAGTTATATTGAGCTGATAGTGTTAATTCTGTATCAAAGATTAATGATAATCATATAGTAATATGGAGGTCTTTATGGGTGAAACAATGAAGAAACGATTTGTAAAATTGAGAAACAACTACTGTTGGATGCAAGAATACATGTTGCTATTAAAGTGGATGACATATTTCTAAAAACATATATATATTGGAAAACTAATTGTTAATGATATAAATAATTACAGTGATGATAAAAATATCAAATGAAATCTCTTAGAGCTTTTTCAAGAGAATTAACTCAAAAATACGGTGAAGGATTTCCTGAGTTTGAATATTATAGGAAATCTCTACTTAGTCTATGGTATTGTCCAAACACTGTCTGGATAGCTAGGTTGGTCCTATTACTTGAACTGTTATCTATATCTGATAAGGATAAAAGACATTTTTATGAAGTCGAATGCTCAAATGAAAAATGGAGTGTAAGGAAACTTAGGAGGCAAATAGCTTCATCGTTATTTGAAAGAATTTTATTATCAAATGCTAAAATGAACTAACAAGAAGCATAGGATTAAGCGTTAAAAGGAAATGAGATTGTGGAACCTCAAGACATTGTAAAAGATCTATATGTTTTTGAATTCCTTGTGGTTCCTGAAGATAAACCAATGATGGAATCTGATCTTGAAGAAGCTCTTGTAAGGCAAATTGAAAAATTTCTTTTAAAGCTTGGTAAAGGGTTTAGTTTGTAGAAACACAGCAAAGAGCAACATTTGATATGTTAATTATTATTTTGATATGGTTTTTATAATAAGATAATAACATCATATGTACTAACAGAACTAAAGCCTATTCAAGTGATGCTTGAATCAGTTGGACAACTTAATACGTATTTGAATTATTATGCAGCAGAGATAAATGATGAAAATAATAATCAGCCAATTGGTTTGATTTTATGCAATGCCTGATAAGGAACAATTGATTGCACAGGTAGAAGATGTATTGCTTTCAAATGAAAAAGATAGTTAGAAGAAATAAATCTTACGGACGTCCTCCGTAATTCTTTAATTCTGGGATATAGATAGAAACGTACGATTGATAGTTCTAAAATCATGAAGTTTAAAAAGTGAAAATCTGAATAATAAAGGGCATAAGGATCATGTAAAAGAATGTGATGTTTAAGGCTGTGTGTGCCTAAGTTGCGTAAAAATGGCACTGGGGTGGACAATTGTTGGACAATGTAATGCTTAAAACCCTTGTAAATAAAGGCTTTTGAGTTTTTTCTAACTAACTAAGAGTTAGTAATAACAGTAATGAGATGTTTAGAGAGGTATTTGGACTTTGTGAGAAGTTTAGATACTTCTTTTTTTCTTTTTAAAATAAGGTATAATAAGAATAATTAATATTGAAAGTAGTAGTTGATTGTGGGAAATAATTTGTTAAACAATGAAGCATTAGTAAATGAAATCGCTAGTATTATTACAAATGCTAGAACTAATGTCATTAAAATATTAATACTGAGTTAATTAATGCATATTGGAATATAGGACGTATTATAGTTGAGGATGAGTTAAAATCTCAGCGTGGCGAATATGGAAAAAAACAATTACTTACACTATCGAAAACTCTTACAAATAAATTTGGAAAAGGATTTTCTCGAGCAAATCTTCAAAATATGAGATTGCTTTATTTAAAATATCCAAATTGCCAGACACTGTCTAGCAAATTAAGTTGGTCACATTATTGCGAATTATTATATATATCTGATGATGACAAACGTAGTTTCTATGAAAAAGAAGCAATTAATGCAAATTGGTCAGTAAGAGAGTTAAAAAGACAAATTAGCACTTCATTATTTGAAAGATTGTTATTATCAAATGGGGAGACTAATAAAAAGAAGGTTCTTGAATTAGCGTTAAAAGGAAATGAAATTGCTAAACCAGAGGATATAGTAAAAGATCCTTATGTTTTTGAATTTCTTTGTCTGCCAGAAAATAAACCAATGATGGAATCTGATTTGGAAGAAGCTCTTGTTAGACAAATTGAAAAGTTTCTTTTGGAACTTGGAAAAGGATTTATGTTTGTAGGAACTCAGCAAAGGATAACATTCGGAAATACGCATTATTATGTGGATATGGTTTTCTATAACAAAATTTTAAAATCTTATGTATTGATAGAATTAAAAACTATCAAATTAATGCCTGAAGCAGTTGGGCAACTTAATATGTACTTGAATTATTATACAGCAGAAATTAATGATGAAAATGATAATCCACCAATTGGATTGATTTTATGCACTGATAAAGGCAATGTTGATATGCAGTATGCATTAGGAGGATTGAGTAATAATATTTTTGCTTCAAAATATGTAACATATATGCCTGATAAGGAACAATTAATTGCTCAGGTTGAAGCTGTATTATCATCTAATGATAATAAAAACGAATTGACTTAAATTATTTTGTTTTGATAATGTAACAAAACCACTTTAAAAATCTTGTTTTATCGTATTTTACAGTTGTAAAAACGTAAATGTTGTCATGAGAAGATTAGATACTTCTTTTTATGAATAGGAGTATAATCTCTCTCATTTAAGATGAACTATGGAAAGGAGCAATTATACGATGAGTAGAGAAAGTATATCAGAAGATGTTAAAAGAAAATTATATGCAGAATCAATGGGAAGATGCATGAATCCTAGCTGTCAAAGAGAATTGTTTAGAAAAGATGGAGATATAATTGAAAAGGCACATATTCTTCCCTATTGTGAAACTGCTGATAATTCATTTGAAAATCTAATAATCTTGTGTCCTAATTGTCATAAAGATTTCGATAAAAATTCTTTGTTTACAGCTGATGAAGTTAAAGAATGGAAGAAAATTAGAGAAAATGAGGTTAATAGATTTTTTCAAAGAAAATTTGAAACTTTTGATGAATTAAAGAAAGAAGTAGCACCACTTCTTTTAGAAAATAAAACAATTTATGAAAATTATTATTTAGGTCATAATAAGAAATTATGGGATAAATTTGAACTTAAAATATTAGTAAATAATAGAAAAATAAAAAAACTGTTTGAGAAAAATTTTGACTTGATTCAACGTCATCCAAAAAAAGAATATTCAAATTTAGCATATATACATAGATTTATGTTACATATAGATGAATTTGAAACCACTCGTGGTGAAGATGAAAAGAATAGACAGGTTCTTTTTCCTAAAATAATTAACTCTATGTTTGGAATAAAGCCAATTGAAGAGTTTCTTTTACCATCTACAGAAACCTTAGAAGATTTAATAACAAAATTAACAGCTGTCTCTTATACACATCTGACGCTGCCGACGAATTAGACGGTGTAGA
>ENA-OXVT01000610-OXVT01000610.1-human-gut-metagenome-genome-assembly--contig:-NODE-610-length-14259-cov-15.355956_pt1 | contig 14259 bp, 17 predicted proteins | sample MGYA00249253_ERZ652702 | MGnify/ENA primary metagenome ERZ652702 (study PRJEB26925, sample SAMN05826756) | human gut metagenome | biome: ENVO:2100002; feature: ENVO:00000062; material: ENVO:00002003...
GAGATGACGTCGAGTCTCGTGGGCTCGGAGATGTGTATAAGAGACAGACTTTACCTTGTTTTAATATTTTATCATCAGTAGGATCTTTTTTTATAGACACATTGTATTTATCAAGTAAACTCATGCAAGTATTAGTATAATATCCTCTTACCTGAATATCTCCATAATAAAAAGTATTCAGTGTTCTTTCTCTTTTTAGTATTTGATCCTCTGGTGAGCAAGTCGCAGCATACATTAAAGGATATAATAACATACATCCAATTTTGAACTCTGGATTAATTTTATGTCCTGCTATAACTGCTTTGGCACTTGCTACCATCATATGATATGAGGCTTGTAAAATTGTTTGATAACGTTCTTCATCATCTTTTAAAATAATTCCTGCTTGATGCCAAGGTCTGTCTGTTTCATTAGTTGCATTAATTTCATTAAATGTCATCCAATATTTAACCTTATCTTTATATCTTTCAAAAACAACACTTGCATACTTTTCAAAAAAATCAATAAGTTTCCTATTACGCCAGGAATCATATTTTTGAATTAAACCAAGAGGAGTTTCGTAATGTGATAATGTCACAACTGGTTCAATTCCATATTTTAATAATTCATTAAATACATCGTCGTAAAATTGCAATCCTTCCTCATTAGGAATATCCTCATCACCATTAGGAAAAATTCTAGACCATGCAATAGACATTCTAAAGCATTTAAATCCCATTTCAGCAAACAAAGCAATATCTTCTTTATAATGATGATAAAAATCAGTAGCAACATGAGAAGGATAATAAACATTTTCCATGACCACTTGATCAATTTGTCTTTTGACTCCCCTTTTTCCTGCTCTTTCAACATCATTTAAACTTAGCCCTCTGCCACCTTCATTATATCCACCTTCGTATTGATTAGCAGCTGTTGCTCCACCCCATAAAAAACTATCTTTCATATTTCATTTTTCCTTTCATATTTAAATTTCATAAAAAATGAGGAAAGCACGAATTCATTCGCACTTTCTTATTTTTTAATTATTGCCTATTAATCCCAAATCCTTAAGCCAAGTTTCAACATCTTCTCTAGAATCAGGAACATTATTTCTTGAAATTGTGATTCCATCTTCAATAATATTTGCATTAGGCTGTAATTCTTTTATTGATTGAATTGTACTTGAAAAGCCACTTCCACCATGAGTATTAAAAGGAATAATCGTTTTATTAGAAAAATCATACTCTTCAAAAAATGTATAAAGAGGCATTGGCATGTCACCCCACCAGTTTGGATAACCAATAAAAATTGTATCATACTGATCTAAATTATTAATATGAGTTGCTAATTCTGGTCTGACATTCTTTGATAATTCTTCATCTGCCTGATCAACAAGAGCTTCATGTGTTGTTGGATAATTTTGTACTGTCTTAATTTCAAATAAATCTCCATCAGTATTATCTTGAATAATACTAGCAATATATTCAGTTGCACCTAACACTTCATCATCAACAACTCTAGATGCTGACGATGATGTATCAGTACCATCTGTTTCTGGTAATGTAAAATATGCAATAAGAATTTTATTTGCCTGAACTGTTTGAGTTGATTGATTATCGTCAGTATTATTCGAATTATCGTTTTGATTAGGTCTAATGTCTTCTTGGGAGCATCCAACCACTATCAAACACATAACAAAAGTAAGACATATTTTAAAAAAATTTTTCAAAGTTTTACCCTCCTTGTTTTATATCAAATTTATTCAATTGACTGTCAACAATATACTTTTCTTTTAACTTCAACCAAATCTTAGCTTCTTCACTACGAAGATGATTTTGAAAAGATTCTTCATCTTCCCAAATATCGGTCAAATAAACAATACCTTGTTCTAGAACAGAAACTGAAAACCAAAAACAAATATTTCCTTTTAATTGCCTCAATCCCTTTTCAATTTGACTTTCATTTAATTCTTGGATAAAGTGATATATTTTATTTTCCTTAACTTGATAACGGTTCGTACATATAATCATATTTTCACCTATAATTGATTAGCAAAAACGGCACTTAGTCCACCATCAACTTTTAATTCCACACCCGTAATATAACTGCTTTCATCACTTGCTAGAAAAATAATCGCATCACTTGTATCTTTGACATTTCCTACTCGCCCTAATGGTGTTAAACTAGCACGATATTGTTGGCGTTCTTGTTCTTCTTTTTCACTTCTGCCAAGTTCTCCTGTTGCCGCAGCAGTTGGAATAATTCCTGGGCTGACAGCATTAATACGAATTCTTTTTTCTTGTAAATCTTTTGTCCAGCTATAAATAAATGATCTAACCGCAGCTTTACTTGCAGCATATAAAGAGAAATCCGGTAATCCTAAATCACTTGTAATAGAAGTATTTAAGATAATAGATCCACCCTCACTTAATATTGGTAACATTGATTGAACTGTGAATATAGTTCCTTTGACATTGATATTAAAGGTCCAATCAATATCTTCTTCTGTTAAATCTTTTAAAGAAACATATTTTCCTACACCAGCATTCGCAAAAATAACATCTACACGCCCATGTTGTTGTCTGATCATTTCACATACACGATCCATATCTTCTTTAGAACTAGAATCTGCTGTAATTGCAAACACTTGATTTTCAAAACACTCTAAAGCTGATTCAAGCCTTTTTACATTTCTTCCAGTAATATAGACAATAGCCCCTTCTTCACTCATTTTCTTTGCTGCATCTAATCCAATACCGGAACTTCCTCCAGTTACTAAAACAACTTTATTTTGTAATCGATTCATGAATATTTCCTCCCTTTTCATAAAAATAAATTGGATGACTATAATAAATATGAATATCTGCTTGATTTTGATTCATATAGTCTTTAATTAAACTAACTAGCAAGTCAATTTGATAATTACAGATTTCTAACACAAAAATTATTTTATCGTTGTTATCTTTAAACAAAGAGAACTTATACTGATTCACCTCTAGGATATGTCTTAATCTTTCATCATCCCTTCGACTCATTTCTATAAACATTTTTTCCATCTTTCATCTCTCCTTTGATTATCTTTTACATTTATTATTTTACCTTTTTTATGATGAATAAGAAGTCTCGATAAGTTTATCAGTACAAACCTATAGTTTATAGTCACAAAAAAAGAATATCCTTTTACAGATATTCTTCATAACTATTTTAAAGTTTTAATAACCTTAGCAGGGTTGCCTCCTACTATACTATATGCAGGTACATCTTTTGTAACAACTGCTCCTCCAGCAACGATTGCTCCTTCACCTATTGTCACACCTGGCATAATCGCAGCTCTCATGCCAATCCAGGCATTCTTTTTGATGGTGACAGTTTTACCTAAAAGAATATATAGATTATCTAAATCATGGTTCACTGTGGCAATAGCGACTTCCGGACCAATCATAACATTATCCTCAATCACAACACCGCCACATGCTGTTAAAGTTAATCCTTGATTGATGATGACATTTTTTCCAATCGTAACTTGTTTGGCATAATCGATTTGCATTGGTGGCGTTAAGCGAATAGAACTATCAATACGATTTTCAAATAAATCCATCATCAAATCTTGAATCTTTGCATCTGTTGGATTACTCATATTGATTTTCCAGCATAATTGACGACTTCTTGCACTTTCTACTTGACATAAACTGCTATATTCTGGTTCTTCTAAAATATTGACTGGTTGTCCACTTTTTAATTTTTCAAAAATATTCATTTGATGTTCTCCTTTGCATTTTCTAAAATTTTGATAAGTTCTTTCACTTGATATGAAGGATGAGGTGAATACATAATGCCAAATGGTGTTGCATAGTTCCAACGCACTGGTATGATTTTCAATAGTGGATGAGCATTTTTCCAGTGTTGACAAGCAACAATTAAGCTTTGACTTGTTTCGCATCTATTAAATATTTCTAAGTTATAAAAAGTGAAATCTTCAATTTGAATATCACGATATTCTAATAAATCATCACGTAAACGATCAAATATTTCACTCCATCCTCTTCGAATCATTAAGAGATTTTGACCAAAAAGATCTTCTATTTCTAAATATTCCTTTTGTGCTAAAGGATGGTCTATTGACAAACCTATACATAAATTTTCTTCATATAACTGATAAGCTTGACAATGATGTCTCTTCAATAAGTGAGGACTATATATCCCTGCAACAACATCAATATTCTCACCTAAATTCTGTAAGATTTCTCTTGCATTTTCTGGTGTGTTTTCAAAGGAAATAAATCTAAACTTAAGTGCTGAATTGCTTTTGTGAATTTGAGGTAATAAATCTAAGATACATTGACTTGGTGTTGTAATTGAAGTTCCTACACGTATCAAATATTTATGTTTACCTTCAGCTTGTTTTGCACGTTCAATAGAATCTTTTGTATATTGAATAATGTATTTCGCATCATGATAAATAGATTCCCCTGCTTTTGTTAAAATAATACCACGATGTGTACGATTGAATAAAATGATTCCTAAACTATCTTCTAAAGAATTGATTTGTTTAATAATAGCGGTAGGTGAAATATACAACTTTTCTGCAGCTTTAGAAAAACTTCCTTCATCAGCAACAACTATAAACGTTTCTAATTGAGGATTATACATTTCCATCACACCTTTCTACTTATCAGTATAACAAAGTCTCAAATCTAAATATAGTCTTTTTCATTATTAAAAGTGAGTTTCATCAATATCTAATGCATCTAATGCAGCATTGATATCATTCATTTCTTGTGCTGTTAATTCAATATCAGCACCACCTAAGTTTTCTTCTAAACGATGTATTTTTCTTGTTCCTGGAATAGGTACGATCCAAGGTTTTTGAGTGATTTCCCATGCTAATACAACTTGTGCACTTGTGGCATTTTTCTTATCGGCGATTTCTTTTAATAAATCAAGCAATGCTTGGTTTTTTGCCATCACTTCCGGTTTAAATCTTCCCATAGTGTTTCTGAAATCTCCCTCTTCATATTTAGTATTGGCTGTATACTTACCACTTAAAAATCCATTACCAAGTGGTGAATAAGCAACAAACCCTACACCTAATTGTTCACAAACATCAAAGATTTCTTTTTCAGGTTCTCTATATACCATGGAATATTGATTTTCAATACATGTTACTGGACAGACTGCATGTGCTCTTTTTAAATAATCGAGCGGTGCATTTGACAATCCCCAATGTTTGATTTTTCCTTCTGCAATCAAGTCTTTCATGACACCAGCCACAACCTCAGGTTCAACATTTGGATCAACACGATGTTGATAATACAAATCAATGTAATCAACACCTAATCTTTTTAATGATCCTTCTAATTGTTGTCTAATAGAATCAGGTTGACTATTTAATACATTCTGTGGTTTCCCATCTACTAATTCTTGTCCTAAAATCCCAAATTTAGTTGCAATCTTAACACTTTCTCTTGGAAAAACAGATAATGCTTTTCCTAATAAAACTTCATTGCCTTCTCCATAAACAACAGCCGTATCAAAGAAATTACATCCCTTTTCAACAGCATGTCTAATCAATTGAATCATTTCCTCACGATCAGCAGGTGCCCCATAAGCATGATCCATTCCCATGCATCCTAAACCAATAGCTGATACTTCTAATCCTTGTCCTAATATTCTTGTTTTCATTTTCAAATCCTCCTTGTTTTATCTTGACAATCTCATTGTACCTTATTTTTTAAAAATAAGAAGTTCCTATCAGTTAAAGAGTTTAAACCAATAGGTTTAAACTCTTTAGATTTCTTAGTTACTATTTAAAAAATCAGATAATAATTGCTTAATATTACTAATTTCATCATCAGGAATATCTATTCCTTCTAAAACAGTCGCATCCTTACACAAAGTTTGAATAGTTTCAAGAGAATTTCCCCAACCATAACCCCCATGTGTACAAATAGGTATAATTTGTTTACCTGTTAATGAATATTCCGTTAAAAAACTGCTTACTGCTTTAGGAAGATCGCTAGACCAGGTAGGATATACAAGATAAATCATTTTATATTGATCTAAATTATCTATGCTCATATCCAACTTTGGCAATATGTTTTCATTATTTTCACGATGGCTTTCATCAACAGTTTCCTGATAGTCTTGAGAATAAGGCGAAGCAGTATGAATTAATAAAAGATCTCCTCCAGTAAGTTCTTGTATTTCTTCACCGATCAATTGAGCATTTCCTTTAATTCCTTCATCAGTCAGTTGTAAACTTGCCGAAGTATTAGTATCTACATCTGAATCAAAATTTGTATTTCCAACTCTAGAGAAATAGGCGATAAGTATTTCATTTTCTTCATAAGATTGCGTATCACTACTTACAATCCGGCTATCAGAATTTTTCGTTTGTTTTGAATTTCCTTGACATCCATTAAGAACCAATGCCAGTATAATCAATATGTAACAAAAAAGTATTTTATTTTTCATTGGTTACCTCCCTTCTTTTTAACACTAATCAATATGCATTTCCCAAAAATGAATTGCTTCTTCAATCCAACCTTCAGCAGAAGTTCCTATTCCAAGCCCAAAGCCATGCTCTAAAGATGGATAAACATGAAATTCAGTATCTATATCTAAATTATCCAGGTTCTGGATTCTATTTTGCATAGTTCTCCAGCTTGCAATACCATCATTTTCACCAACAACAGCAAATGTAGCTGGATCGTTTGCACTGTAATCATTGTGTCCTGTATATTGCATAATAACTGTAGAAGGTCGTGGATATTTATCTTGATTATATGATTCAGTCCCATATGTTCCTAAATAAGCAGCCATTCTTGCTCCAGCTGAACCACCCCATAGTGAGTAAGAATCAGTACTAACTTCTAATTCTTTTGAATTTTCAAAAACAAAAGCAATTGCTGCCGCTAAATCCTCACAAGCGTCTTCAGCACTTCCAGTACGATACTGCAAAGCAAATGCATTATATCCTGATTTGCTCAACTGCAATGCGTGAGGAAAACTTTCATGAATGGAACCAACATATACAAATCCACCTCCTGCACTCACAATTGCAAAAGGGGCATCCTTTTGACCCTTAAAGAAAAATAAACCTGTATTTTCTTTTGAAGAATCATTTTTCTTTTCTTCTTCACTATATATATCATAGAAAATTATTTGTTCATGATCTACCTGATCTTTCATGTAATTGATAACTTCAATTGTTGTATCTGTATTAATATGACTATGATAAGGCAGCAACTGTCCAATATCACCAACATTTAAAGAAAGATCACTCTGACTTTCTACTGGAAAAAGAAACTGTCCAAAATCTTCAAAATCTTTATAACTAACAATATCATTTATTGTTGTATTCTCATCAATGTTTAACTGTAAATTTGAATTATCCATGTCTTGATATGCAGAACATCCTGTAAGCAAAAAACTGAAACAAATAAATATTGTTTGAATACTCTTTTTCAATAATGTTCTTCCTTTTATAACCGTTAGTGCAGATTTGCTAACATTTCTACAGTACATGGATCATCATGAGAGAAAAATGAACTTTCTTTTTTGTCTAAGGAAGCTATAATACTCATATCTTCCTCACTTAATTCAAAATCAAAAACACTAATATTTTCTAGCATTCTTTCTTTTTTTACAGTTTTAGATAATGGAACGATTCCTCTTTGTATGAGCCATCTTAATATGACCTGACCTACAGATTTACCGTATTTCTCTCCAATAGCCTTTAATTCAGGGTGTGAAAATATATGGTTTTTTCCTTCGGCGAATGGTGCCCAAGCTTCCATCTGAATATTATATTTTTCATGATATTTTAATGCACCTGTTTGCTGATGAAAAGGATTAACCTCTACTTGATTGACGGCAGGTCTAATTTCAGAAAAAAGACTTAAATCAACAAGACGGTCAGGATAAAAATTAGAAACACCAATTGCTTTTATTTTTCCTTCTTTATACAAATCTATTAAAGCACGATAAGCACCATAGTAATCATTAAACGGCTGGTGCAATAAAACAAGATCTAAATAATCTAACTGCATCTTTTTTAATGATTCTTCAATAGATTTTTTTGCTTTTTCATATCCATAGTTTGTAAGCCATACTTTCGTTGTAATAAAAAGTTCATCTCTTTGAACAGAGGATTGTTTTATAGCTTCACCAACTGCTTCTTCATTACCATATGATTGTGCAGTATCAATAAGTCGATAACCTGAATCAATAGCATCTAAAACAACACGAATACATTCTTCTCTATCTTTAATCTGAAATACTCCAAAGCCAACTTGAGGCATTTTTATACCATTATTTAAAGTAATATAATTCATATTTATTTTTTATCCTCCTTTAATTTTTGACCATCTTGAAAAGCATTACCTACTTTTTGACCAACAACATGATAATTATTGTAAACTGGATCATAAACGATAGGTGCTAATTTTTGAATATCAATAAGCCCCTCTTGACTTAAAATGCTTTCATCAGCACTGATGTTAATAATTTCGCCTATGATATTTCCATCTGCAGTATAACTGATTAATTGACATTCTAACGTCATAGGAAATTCCTGTATAACTGGTGCATTGACGAAATCACTTTTCAAAGTAGTAAGATGAGCCTTTTTTAGCTTGTCTGATACATCATTAGCTGAAACAAGCCCTATATAGTCACTTTCCACAACATGTTCTTTATTTGCAAAACTAACTGTAAAAGCACCTACTTCCTTAATATTTTTTGATGTTTTGTGTGATGCACTTAAACATAAGATAATTTTATTTCTATCATAAAGACCACCCCATGCTGCATTCATTACATTTGCATTTCCATTTTTATCATATGAACCGATAATCAAAACAGGCAATGGATAAAACCAAGATTTAACTCCAAAATTTTTTCTCATATCTTTTTCCTCCATTAATATCGAAATATACAATTACTAATCATGAATCTTGACTGACATTAAACGTTTTTCATTTGATAGATCTTCTGGATCATGTGTCGGTTTACCAGTATCCAAGATCTGAATAGATTGCATTTCCTCATCAGTCAATTCAAAATCAAAGATATCAATATTTCCTTTCATTCTTTCAGGGTTTGTAGATTTAGGTAAAGAAATAACCCCTTCTTGATAAATCCATCTTAAGATAATTTGTCCAGCATTTTTATTATACTTATCTGCTAAAGAAAGAATTGCTTTGTTTTCCAATAAATCTTTATTGCCATGTCCTAATGGATACCATGCTTCTAAACGAATATTGTTTTTATTCATAACCTTTCTTAATTCTTTCTGCTGTACAAAAGGATTAAATTCTACTTGATTAACGACTGGCATAATTGACATACCATCTTTAAATTTATCCCATAAATTTAAAGTTATATTAGAAATACCAATTGATTTGATTTTCCCCTCTTTAACTGCCTCTTCTAGTGCTTTCCACGCTCCTAAATAATCACCATAAGGCTGATGTAATAAATAAAGATCGATGTAATCAACACCAAGTTGTTTTAAAGAATTTTCGATACCTTTTTTAGCATTTTCATAACCATAATCTTGTAACCATAGCTTAGATGTGATAAAAATATCACTGCGATCAATGCCGCTATCTTTAATTGCTTTACCTACATCACTTTCATTCATATACCCAGCAGCTGTATCAATATGACGATATCCTGCCTTTAATGCAGCTAGTACTGCATCATAAGTAGGTCCGTTATTAGGAATCATAAAGACTCCAAATCCAACTGCTGGAATTTGTTTTTTATTGTTAAGTTCAAATAATTTCATAAAGACACCTCATTTCATATTTTTAAATTTTTTTGAAATTAATTGAAAAGAACTATCTACTTTGCTATTTCTCTTGTACACATTCAGGAATACTGACAATGTAATATTAGAATATTTTTCAACTTTATTTCTCACAGTTACAATAACCTGAATTTTTATACTGTTCTAACCATTCCTTTGCAATTACTACTGATATGTCCTATAATTAAGTATTTTTTATTCAGCACTTCCTCTCTTTTTCTTATTTATATTGTATCTTGTTTTTTAGAAATAAGAAGTTCCTTTCAGTTAATGAGTTTAAACCCATTCGTTTAAACTCATGCTTTATAACTCTTTTCTAGCTTCCTATATTGTTAAGTAAACAATTCTAATAACCTATACTTGAGAGCCATTCATTCACTTTTGATTCAGAAGAATCCATATCATTTCTTGAAATTTCAAAGCCATTTGCAATCACCTTAGCATCTGGTAATTTATTTTGAATTGTTGAAGGTGTTCCTGCTATACCTGAACCACCATGTGTACAAAATGGAATAATTGTTTTCCCATCAAAATTGTTGTTTTCTAAGAATGTATTGATAATTGGTGGTAAATCTGCATTCCAAATCGGATAACCTATAAAGATCACATCGTATGAACTAATATCCATCGGATCTTTGATTTCTGGTCTTTCATCGTTATCCATTTCATCAGCCGCACGTTCTAACAAATCATCATGATTTGTTGGATATGTATCTACTGGTTCTAAGCGATATACTTCAGAATTTGTTTTTTCACCAATTAGATTTGCAATGTATTGTGTATTCCCTAACACTTCCCCATCTACCACATGAACAGAATTATCTTCATCTCTTGTCATATTATCTGGCGAATCTGTTTCTGGAACAGAGAAATATACAACTAATGAATTGACATCTTCATTTATATCATTTGTGTTTTGATCTCCGTTATTTTCCACGTTTTCTAAAACATTTGCGTTTTCATTAGGGCTCGTATCCTTTGTACTTGTTCCAAAATATACAAGTCCTACTGATATAAGTACAATGCAGCCAACTATAATACTAATCATTTTCTTCATTTTTTATTCTCCTTCCTATTTTTAACATCAACAACTGATAAACTCCATACCCAATCATGACAAACATGATAAATATTCCAATATAATCAATAATTGAAATAATGATACTTTCTTCAAAATGAAGTGGATATATTAATTGTAATTGTAACTTTGCTAGAAATTCTCTTTTGAAAAAGCCTCGAATTCCGAACAAAATACTAAACAAAATAAGAAAAACATTTAAGATTATCTTATTTTCTCTTTTCATTCTCACTACCGTATTGTAATGAATTCCAAGATGAAAGGCACATAATATATACATCATATAAGAAGATATGATATGTAACATTCTTCCAAGAGAATCATTATGAAATCCTGCAAATACCAAGAACTTTTGCGATATCATAAATGCACTACAAATCATAATTAACAAAAAGATTACTAAACTGAGATCGACAATAAAATATACCAATCTAATTTTCGTATAGTTACCTTTCCACAGATTTTTATAAAAATTTCGATTTAAAATTTGATGAACTACAAATAAGATGATAGTTAAGATACCTGCAAGTTCATGGATCAAGTTTCCTGTTTGACTGACACACATAAGAATAATCAGCAAGATTGCCATAAATACATCTACAATCATTTTTAACTTCTTCATATTACTTCGCCAATCCATTTGTATTTAAATAGTCTTGAATACCATCTATGTTAGAGGAATTCACAAACAATCCGTCATGAACAGTTGCTCCTTTCGCAGTTTCACGAATAAAGTCCATAGAGTTTTCAAACTGTTCTGTGTCCATTGATGCTGATTGTGTAAATGGATAAATATTCTTATCTGTCAAATCGTAGTTTTCTAAAAATGTGCCAATGATCATGGGTGCAGTATGCCACCAAATTGGATAACCGATTAAAATCGTATCATATTCATCTATGGAAGCAGGTAAATTTGCAATTTCTGGTCTTTGATTTTCATCACGTTCTACTTTTGCAATATCCGTTGTTTCATTATAATCTTCTGGATATGCATTCAGTGGTTCAATCTCAAATACATCTCCACCAGTTTGTTGGGCAATATATTCTGCCATTTCTTTTGTATTTCCTGACCATGAAAAATAAGCGACTAATACATTTCCATCACTTTCTGTTTGTTGTGTTACTTGTGAGTCTTCTTTCGTCTGTGCTTCTTTTTCTTCTGGAGTCTTTGAACAAGCTGTTAAATTTAGTATCATAAGCATTGCAAATACAATTGAAGTGATTTTTTTCATCATAATCTATCCCTTTCCTTTCAGCTTTTTACATACATTCCATTAAAATATGATAAATGTCATCTTTTGTTAGAACTTTCGGATTTGTTTGAATTATATTTGTCGTATCTGCGACTTCTCTTAATAATTCTGGAGTAATCTCTATAGCAGACTTCAATTCCTTTAGCCTTGTTGGTAGTCCACATTTTTTAATGAAACTTTCTAATGCATCTAATCCTTTTTCTGCACTATCTTCATGAAATACAACTTCAGCTAATTTTGTGAGTTTTTCTCTTGCATGATTTAAAATATAACGATAGTACACAGGTTGTATTACTGCTAGTCCTTGTCCATGATTACAATCTGTATAAGCGGCAAGTTGATGTTCAATTTGATGAACTTGGAAATCAGTCTGACGACCACACTTTAAGATACCATTTTCTGCCATCGCAGAATCCCACATTAGATTTCCTCTTGCCTGTTCATCATTGATATCGATTAGTAATCGATGGATGTTCTCAACTGTATTTTTCATAATTGATAAGGCTACATCATCGGATACATTATCTTGATCACTATTTCCAAAATACGTTTCCATTGCATGACTTAATGTATCAAATACACCTGATAATACTTGCATATGAGGAACGCTCATTGTATAAGTTGGATCAAGAACAGCAAAGGTTGGTGTAGTAGCAAAAATACCACCTTTCCATTTCTTCTCTTCATGTGTAATAACCGCTCCACCATTCATCTCTGCACCGGTGCCTGAAACTGTAACAACAGCTCCCATTGGAATACCACCTATTGGAAACTTTCCTTTGACATATTCCATTTCCCAAATGTCTTCATCTAGTAAAGACTGTGCCGAAATCACTTTACAACAATCAATTACACTACCTCCACCTACAGCTAAAATAAAATCTACATCATTTTCTTTTACAAGTTTTACACCTTCTTGCACTTTCTTGTAGGTTGGATTTGACATGATTCCTGAAAATTCAATCACTGTTTTATTGTTTTTTTCTAATAATCCTACCATTTCTGCATAGATACCATTTTTCTTAATTGATCCTCCACCATAAGCAAGAAGAACTTTTTCTCCATATTTATTTAATTCTTGTGTGAGTGCATCTTTAGCACTTTCCTTTCCAAAATATACTTTTGTTGGATAAGCATATGTAAATTTATTCATTGTCTAACCTCCTATTTTTAGCGAATAAAATTTGTTAATACTTTGTTGTTATCTGGATGCTCAATTCCTTGTTTTCTTCCAAGCTCAATACATGTCAACATCCAAGCCATATTTTTTCCTAAGTTGTACATCGTCATTAGACCTTCTTTATCTTCTTTCACTTCTTCAGGCTGAGCACCATAGACATGGTTCCAATACGTTGAAGAAACAATTGGCATGGAACAAATCGTAAAATATTTATTTATTACATCAAATGATGCCGTTGTTCCTGCACGTCTTGCTGATAATACAGCAGCTGCTGGCTTATAAGCAAATGCATATCCTCCTGAGTAAAATACTCGATCCATAAAAATTAATAATCTACCACTTGGATGGGCAAAATATACTGGTGAACTAAAGATAAAACCATCTGCTGTTTTTGCCTTATCTACAAATTCATTCACAATATCATCAAAAATACATCTTCCTGTCGTTTTACATTTACGACAAGCAATACAATCTGGAATTGCCTTGTTTCCAATGAAGAATAATTCTGATTCAATTCCTTCTTCATGCAATGCTCTTTCTACTTCTTTTAAAGCTACATTTGTACATCCATCTTTCCTTGAACTGCCATTTACTAATAATACTTTCATCTCTTCAATCAGCTCCTCTCACTTGTAAATTCTTGTAATTCTTGTTATAATTCGATTGTTACTTCCGATTTACATAACCGATTATAAATTACGGTTGTTACTATCGGTCAATAGTTTTTTTGAAAAAATTTAATTTTTTTCTTATGATTGGAGGAGATTTATATTTATACTATGATGCAGGTTTGCAGAAAACTTGATATGACTTATCAAACTCTAAAATATTATTGTAATGAGGGCTTAGTGCCTAATGTAAAACGTGATGCAAATAATCGACGAGTTTTTGATGAACACGATGTAAAATCTGTCTCTTATACACATCTGACGCTGCCGACGAATTAGACGGTGTA
>ENA-OXVT01000612-OXVT01000612.1-human-gut-metagenome-genome-assembly--contig:-NODE-612-length-14243-cov-53.775585_pt1 | contig 14243 bp, 14 predicted proteins | sample MGYA00249253_ERZ652702 | MGnify/ENA primary metagenome ERZ652702 (study PRJEB26925, sample SAMN05826756) | human gut metagenome | biome: ENVO:2100002; feature: ENVO:00000062; material: ENVO:00002003...
ATTTTTATAGGTAATCGTTTGGTGTTCCTGCTCCGGTATCATGGAACTTCTGCGGAGAACAGCTCCGATTTTGCGAACCAATATTGGCATGGAGAATGGCTTTGTAATATAATCGTCAACCTGTAAATCTAAGCCTCGGATTTGTTCCTCCTCTCCGTTTAGAGCAGTTAGCATAATGATAGGAACCTGTGATTGCTTACGGATTAGCTCGCAGACTGTAAATCCATCAATTTTAGGCAACATTATATCCAATAATATCAAGTCAAAATGAGCGGATGAAAACAGTGCAATAGCCTCCATGCCATCACTTGCAATCGTAATTTCATATCCGACTTCTTGCAAAAAATTTCTTAAAAGATCTTGAATATCTAAATCGTCCTCAACAATTAAAATGTGCTGCATAAAACCACCTCCACTGGTATAGTAGCATAAAATTTTGTGATTTGTGTGGAGTTCTAATCATTATTATAGTTTTCTATATGCCAGATTTCAAACCTAAAAACATGAATTATAAACTTCAACCAACCTGCATATAGCAACATTCCACGGGCAAAGTATGAATTATACAATGTAACCGGGTGATATTATATGGCAAAAGTTGAAGATTGTCCCGGTTTTGAAACCTTCGGTGCAGATGTCAAAGCCGCACGAAAGGCAAAGCGTCTTGCACGAAAAACATTGGCAGAAATGGTTGGGATTGAATGGCGGTATCTTGCCAACATTGAGAATCAAGGTGCGATTCCGAGCCTGCCCGTGATGATCCAGTTGATTAAGGTCTGCGGACTTCCCGTAGAGCGGTATTTTAACCCGGAGATCATGCGGGAAGAAAGCGAACAGCGGCAACGGGTCAGCCACAAGCTGAAGCTTTGCCCTGAAGAATACCTGCCGATTATCGAAGGTGCCATAGACGGGGCGCTCAAAATGGAACAGACTGCGAAGCAGAAGGAGGACGCATAATCGCGGCCTCCTTCTGGCGTTTCTGTATCATGTTTCCCTGCACTTTTCCAAAAGTTCCCGGCACCTCTGCTGGATTTCTCCAGTTTCTGTCACAGTCAGGTCGCGGTCATTTCCGGTAATCTTATCTTCCAGAAAGTTGGCGTATGTACCCAACAAAGCGTTCCGTAAATCCTCCGGGGTTTTCTGTATTTCGGCGCTGTACCAGTCATTCCGGTGGGGTTCCCATGCCATCAATGTATAACCGTGGCTGGTCTGAACCACCTCATACAGAGGATCATCATCCAGATATGCCTGAAACACTTTTAAAACCTTTTCAAAGGTCAGCATTTCCCGCACCTCCCATTCAGCTGTAAATCAGTTCCCTGATTAAAATTTCCTCAATCTGTGCCGTTAATGTGTTCATCAGCCCCACCCAACGCATAGGGTCACAGGCTTTTAGTTCCTCAGTGACACCCGCAGTCTCCATCATGTGAGGCAGCATGGCGTCCATACGCTCCTGCGCGGTCTGGTCAATCTCTAACAGGTGCGAATACAGCTTCTCGCTCATCAGCAGATGGTTGTAGAGAATGGGGCGATGTTCCTTTAGGTAGGATTTTCGCATTCTGCCGTACTTGCCGATAGAAGTTTCCGGCTGTTCAGAAAGTTTTAGGTTGGGTATATCATTCCACAACGAATGTAAGTCAACTTACTCATATTCATTCTCCTTTGCTTCGTGATGATTAGACTGCTGCGCTGGCTGCTATGCTGCCTTTGCGTGGTTCTTCTTTCGGCAGCTGTCCGACAGTAGAAAAAACGCCTTTTTTCATATCCTCAGCCCGGATCAGGGCTTTCTTAGCGTCCATTTCCGCTTTTTTCTTCGCCTTGATTTTGTCCTCATACCGTTTCTGTGCGCCGCTGGCTTTCCGCTTCAAATAATTCTGATGAAGCCTGTCCTTGCGTTCTTCTTTTTTCCGCAGTTCTTCCTGTTCCTCCGGGGTTAAAGGAACCGGCTGTAAGGATGGTGGGATATAGCGTCCTAAAAAATTGAAGTAGATTTCAATTTCCTGCGTGGTGTCCTGACTGCCTTTTCGGGCGCGTTCGTGGACAAGGATTTTCTCTACAAACTCGTTGAGCATGGTGTTTGTCAGCGTGTCAAAATTCTCGTATTTATCAATCAGGGCTATAAATTTCTCCGCTGATTTCTGGCTTTGCTCGTAGCCGGTAACAGCCTTTTCCAGCTCCGCAATTTCAATCTCAAGTGCGTCCTGCTCTTTGGCATACTGTGCATCAAGTGTCCTATATCGTGCATCCGGCAGCTTGCCGAGGGCATTGTCCTCATAGATTTTGCAAATCAGTTTTCCAGTTCTCCGGCTCTCTTTTGAGCAGCGGCCAGACGCCTGCGCTTTTTCGCTATATCGGCACTCTGTTGGGCAACCTGCGTTTCCTGAACGGTGTGAATAAATTCCTTCCGGTCATTTCTGGAATATTCAGCGATAGCCCGGAGCGTGTCGGAAACCAATGTCAGAACAGCACTCTCATTGATACGGTGTTGTGTAGGGCATAGTGTCCCACACGGAACTTTGGTATAATTGGAACAGGTATATTGAGAAATCCGCTTGCCATTGTTGGTGCGGTGGACATACATCTTGCCGCCACAATCGGCACAATAGAGCAAGCCTGTGAGGGGAGCCGCTTCGCCCCAGCCGTTTGGATAACGCCGTACATTGCTGCGGATTTTCTGCACCAGATCAAAGGTCTGCTGGTCGATAATGGCTTCATGGGTATTCTCAAAGATCGTCCACTCGTCCTCAGAAACATAGTGGCTTTTCTTGTCCTTAAAGTGCTTGCGGGTCTTGAAATTGATGGTGTGCCCTAAATACTCTCGCTTTTTCAAAATGTTTACGATGGTAGATGATCCCCATCCATAGGGGTCTTTGACCGGCTTTGAACGGTTCACACCCTCGTTGAAGCGGGCAAGGTGTACGACAGGAATTTCAATCCGGTCTGCGGATAGTTTGCAGGCGATCTGATAAGGCCCATATCCCTCCAGCGTGAGGGAGAAGATACGGTGCACCACTTCGGCAGCTTCCTCATCTACCAGCCAATGCTCCCGTTTTTCGTCCCACAAGTAGCCGTAAATCACGGTGCCTGTCAGGTGCTTACCGCTCATGCCTTTTGACTTAAACACAGAGCGGATTTTTCGACTGGTATCACGGGCGTAAAATTCATTCATGATGTTGCGGAATGGGGTAAAATCGTCATCGCCTTTCAGACTGTCCACACCGTCGTTGATGGCGATCAGACGAACACCGCGTTGCCGCAAAACCTCCATGACCTGACCGACCTTCAGATAGTCGCGCCCCAACCGGCTCATGTCCTTGATGACGATTGCCTCTACACGCCCTGCCTCCACTTCCTCCATCATCGCCAAAAATCCGGGGCGGTCAAAACGGGTGCCTGAGATACCGTCATCGGTAAAGTGCGTAGGGTTTGGCAGTCCATTCCGGCGGGCAAAATCCTCTAACATCTGCTTTTGATTGGATATGGAATTGCTCTCGCCCTGTAACTCATCGTCCCGGCTCAGGCGCTCGTACAGTGGGGTAATTTTTTCATTTCTCATGGCTGTACCTCCTGAAACAAAAATGCTCTAAGTGATTGCTTCACTAACCATGACAAAATCATGATTAAGAAGTCACTTAGAGCATATATCACCTCATACATATCAAAATGCTGTTTACGTCTTCTCTATGATGAATACAGCAATAACAACGAATGGCAAGAAGTTAGCAGAAGCCATCGTAAACTGATAGTTACAAACATCGGCGAAGGGCTGAATTTTAGATGCACAAGCAATGCATGTAACTGAAAGTGGATTTAAGAACAGACAACTTCATATGGAAGACTATCTGCAAATGGTATCTGCGGAACAGAAAGAGTATGCAGAAGTGTCTACTACTCTAAGATTACTGAAAAGATCGATGCCATCACAGACTATTGGACAAACAATCTTTTGAATTTAAAATTGCGGAAAGACAATCTTAACAATGCCTATAAGTAAGCCAAAAGGAACAAAGGTAAAGGCGGAATCGACGGTATGCAGGCGGCTGAACTTCTGCCCTTCCTAAGAAGAAACCAAGAAACTTTAATCCAAGAGATAAGGGAAGGACGATATAAGAGCCGAACCCAATTCGAAAGGTAAGAAATACCCAGTGAAATAATGTCCAAGTATCAATAATTTTATCTCCCCTTTCTGTCTGCAAATTTTGGATATGTTCCTCCTTTCTACACGCAAAAAAGACAAGGTATTTGTCTTTCTATACCTTGTCTTAAACTTATTCCTATATTTTATTGCAGACTATCCCAAAATAAATCTTCTGCTATCATGCAAAATAAAAATTCATTGTACAAAGTTACTTGTACATAAATGAATACCATTTTATCCTAGCATTAGATTGAGAAACTGTCAACAACAGTTTCAAAATCATAAGAAATTTATTATTTTTTGAAATTATTGTTTTTAATACGGAGCAATTCCTTACAGCAAGTATAAAAAACCGCAAATAAATAGATCCTTTCACTGTAAAGAATTTCTCTAATATAGATAGTATTCTTATTTCTCCGTATTCCTAATATATTGAATTTTAGGACGTTTTAACTGGATAAATCTGGCATTTGGTGTTTCTAATGGATCGCATTCTTTCCCATTTTCATCTACGTATGCCTGTGTTTTTATAATAACTGAAACACCATTTCCACGACTACTTTCCATTTCTTTAAAGGCTTTCTTTAAATTCTTCTTTGCAATACGTTTATTCATGTAATCCTCCTTTTCGCTAACCTCCCATAACTGTCGGATACACAATGTCATGGACAGTATTAGCCTGCTCATCTCGATTTTCAAAATTTATATGTTTTCTACCCTTACATTTTTTTTAATTCATCTAAATATTTACTTTTTTCTTCTTTAGGAATTTTAAGCCCTTCCATTGCCTGTTCCACTGACCATCCCATTGTTTCCATGAGATTTTTAATTGAAAGAAGTAATCCTTGCTCTATTCCTTTTTCTATTCCCTTTTGAATTCCTTTTTCTTCAACACCTTTACTAAGGTTACACATAATAGACACCTCACTTTCTAATGTCTTTGTCATTTCGATTGAAAAATCATTCTGTAATATCTCTTTCTTTTCCTTTGCTTCACGATCCGAAGAAAGCAAAACTTCCAGCAACTTTAAGATACCTGAAGCATTTTCATCATCAGAGTCCCCTAAACATATCATAATTGCCGTTAGTAAATCATAATTTTCTTTTCTTTCCGAACAACTACCAATTAACTGTTCTTCTGTAATAGAATATCTGTTTATACTATTTTCCCGATATTTCGGTGGATTCATACAAATCCAAATGCTATAGACTTTCTTTATCTTCTCATAATGTGCATCTGAAAATTCAACACCATACTGCGAAGATATCAATCTGCTGCAATAGTAAATTCCTCTGCTTATAATCGGGTAGCCTGGATAAAAATCATTTTGCGCTTCAATATTTATGATCAATCGAATTTTTTCTTTCGACACCGGAGCCTTCGCACAAAAGCGAATATCGTATGTAACCACCCCTTCATAAATAGAAGCGTCTTCGGTTGCTCCATTTTGTATTTGTTCTTCTGATACCTGTTCATCTATATTTACGGGTACGTCTGCAACATCTGCCTCTCCTTCTATATAGTTCTCTACAATTTCCTGAATCTCACAATCTCTATATTCCTCTATACAACTTTTCATAATCCATGCCAAGATCACCTTATTTGCCAGAAGGCGTTTGCATGCTGCATCATAGGAGGCTTTCTCTCCTGCAGAACCAATATTCTTTGCCAGTATATTTTCAACTTTCAACCTATATTCACCTGCCTATTCCTCTTTTTCTTATTTTATCACACACGAAAAAAAGATGCCACTTATTTTTCTCACCAGATTATCCTCCTTCCGTATGATAAGGAAGAATTGTTTATGTTCTTTTCGCATTAAAACTCTTTCTGCTTTTATAAGCAGTTTACCACTATTTTCTTATGCCGCTTCATTCTTATCCAAAACCTCCGTAAATGCTTTTTTTAACCGATAAGATAACAACGTATTTCTTTTTTTGGATCTTCCCGCCCGTATTGCCTGGGAAAATGCCTGTTTGCTTCCCACAAGAATGACTTTTCTTTTTGCCCTTGTAATTGCCGTATAATATAGATTTCGCTTTAAGGTATGCCGCCGAAAACATGACAAAATCGGAATGATGACTACCGGATACTCGGAGCCTTGTCCTTTATGTGCAGTAATTGCATACGCATGAACAAGGTTCCAAGATTCTCCTTCCTGATATCGCATAACCCGCTCTTCTCCAAAATCTACTTCCATATATTTCTTACCGCTCACCTTTCCTATTTTTCGTACAATCCCGATATCTCCGTTGGAAATTTCATCTTCATTTTTCGTCTGCATTACTTTATCCTGTATACGAAAAATTTTGTTTCCATTTTTGATTTCCTGTTGTCCTATCTGGTGAGGATTGATTCTGTCTTTGATTTTTAGATTCAAAGCATTTGCGCTTACCTTCGTATCTTCCCTTAAAGGTGTTAATACCTGCACTGCATTTACATTTTTCCTTTGCAACTTCCACTCCATATCAAAAAGTTTCATAATCTTTTTCGCGGCTTCTTCATCATCATGTGCTGCTACAAAGGAAAAACTGTTATCATATACCAAATTTTGTTTGCCACAGTTGATTTTTATCGCATTCTCCAAAATAGTAGGGTTTTCCTGCCGGAAACATTGATCTAAAACAGTAACTGGAATGACTCTGGAGTCAATGAGTTCTTTAAATACATTTCCAGGACCTACTGATTCCAGCTGGTCTTTATCTCCCACAAAAACAATCCGACTTCCAGTCTTTATTTTCATCATCAGACTGGTAAACAGATGCATATCTACCATGCTACACTCATCAATGATGATCAAGTCATCGCAAAGCATTTCTCCAGCATTCCATGCTTCTTCACCGTCTGCTCCTGTAAGTCCGATACTTTTATGTATCGTCAACGCCGGATATCCCGTTGCTTCATACATTCTCTGTCGCGCTCTTCCGGTAGGTGCTGCCAATAAAATCATACTATCTATATTCAATTTTTCCTGTATCATAACAATAAAACGCAGCAGGGTTGTTTTACCACTTCCAGGTCCTCCTGTTATAATGGAAACTGGATTTTGAAAAACCATTTCAATCCCTTTTCTTTGCTTTTCCGCTAACTTTATGTTTTCTTTGGTTTCCAAATTAGAAATCCATTTCTCTACATCATACCTTTTTATCGGATATCTGCTTAGCGTGGCAAGTTGTATAACAGCCTTTTGTTCTGACTCATAATTTTTCTTAGAATAAATCTTTGTATAACTACAGATTAGTTCTTTATCATCTTTGATCAGAGAATTGCCAGCATCGCGAATTTTCCGTTCTGTTACACTGCCTTTTTTATCTCCACGCATCAACAGCGGCTTGGTTCTTGTTAAAATGTCAGACACCTCTAAATAGAGATGCCCTTCCCCTTCTGCTTCTTTTAAAACATATAATATAGCTGCTTTTATTCGTAAAGGATTATCTGCCTGAAAATGTTTTACTCTCCTTGCTATCGGATCCACTGTTTTAAATCCAAACCCTTCTATCTCACACAACCGGAATGGATCCTTTTTAATAATGCTGACTGCCTTGTGTCCAAAATGTTCCTGGATTTTTTCTATCTTCTTTGGTGTTACCCCCGCAGAAGACAGAAAAAGTGAAAGCTGACGGATATTTTCACTTTGATAATAGCCATCTAAAATCTGATCCAGTTTTTTTTGTGTAATTCCAGGAATTTCAAGCAATCGTTCCGGGCATTCTTCAAAAACATAGAAAGTATTTTTCCCAAATCGTTCTACAACCCTTTCTGCGATAACAGGCCCTATTCCTTTCACCAATCCTGAAGAAAGGTACGCTTTTACCCCCTCTTCTGTTGTTGGCATTTGAATTTGGAAAGATGTCACATGATACTGTTTTCCATATTTCTCTGATTCTTGCCACTGTCCTTTTAAAGATATATCAATCCCTTCGTTTCTGGGCAATTCACAGCCAACTGCCACAAACTGCCTTTTTCCAATTTCATTCTTCCCTTCAGGAATGTTCTCCTCTGTTTCATATACTGCCACAGTATATCCGTTTTCCTGATTATAATAAATGGAAGAAGCATATCTGCACTCTAACAAGTCACTACCTCCTTGTAATCCACATATAACGACCAGATATTTTTACAGAGTAACCGCCTTCTTTTTCCAGCTCCTTTTTGATGAGTATTCTTTTATCTGCCGGAAAATCCCGAATTGCAGCAACTCTGCGAAATCCTTTCTCTGTTCGGATAGTACATAATCCGTCTTTCCCAATAGAAAATGAATAGATACCTTCTGCCGCCAGTTTCTTCGAAATACGAAGAAATTTTTCTCTTCCTTCTCCAAGATACCATTTTGTTGCTGCTATGTCTGCTTCATTCCACTGCTCTTGGGGAACATCAGGAATTGTTTCTGTCTTCTTTTCAGTTTCTATCGCCTTTTCTGTTTGCTGTTTTGCTTTCCGATAAATGGGTGCTTCCTTCTTTTCTGGCACCTCTTCCGTCACTGTTGCTTTCGGTTTATCTCTTTCCTTATGCTCCGCTAAGGTTTCTCCCTTCACTTCTTGGGGCTTCTTTTTCAAATGACAGACCAACATATACAGCAACAAAACCGGCACTGTAAGGGATAATGTATTAACTAGAATTGCAAGAAAAAAGGGCCATAAGAACGGAGCTAACAAAAATCCTGCAATGCCCGACACAATGCAAAAGTTTTGATACTTTTTCACAAAATATTTCCACTTACCACTCATAACAGTACCATTTCCTTTCTCTTCTAGTATTTTTAGTCAAATCCATAATTGTTATATTCTGATTCTTGTACACGCTCAAATTCTTCGTCCACCAGGTTTCTTTTTTTATTTTCATTCCTTCTTCTTTCAGGCACACTTTTTTTCGACTGCCGATTTCTCTTTTCTGGCTGTTCTCTTTTCCTTTGCTCTGACTTTTTCCTGGAACGAGGTTTCTTTATTCTGCTATTTCTTCTACGGGGATCAGAGTTTCCTTTTTTCTGACTGCTTCTCCTTATACTTCGGTGATATCCATCTTCCTCCTCATCTTCATCTTCGTCTTCATCCTCATCTTCATCGTCTTCCAGATATTCCTCCTCATAGTCGTCGTCTTCGCCGTCCTCATAATCATCCTCATCATAAAATTCGTTGTCGTAATCCTCTTCTTCGTCATCTTCGTAATCGTCCTCATCTTCGTCTTTTCGCTTGCGGAGTAATTCGATTTTATCAAGATTTATCTTATCTTTATACACCGTCATGCCGTCTTCATTTTCATAATTGTCATTTAAAAGAAGTCCTTCTACTCCAATGTAATCACCTTTTTCGATATACTCTTCTATAAATTCTGCACTCTTATCAAATGCAGAGCAGGAAAAATAATCATATTTTGTTGCATCTTTCGTTTTAAAAGGACGCTTTACAGACAATCGAAAACTTGCAACTAATCCGTATTTCGATGCCCTTTTGTTTCTGCGCCTCTTCCTTTTAAATTCATTTACTTCCGGATCTTTTACAACGTATCCTGTCATTATTACTTTATTCATGCTCTTTCTCTCCTTTTTAATGCAGGCAGGAAATTATTTTCCTGCCTGATAGGTATAAAAAAAGACACTTAGAATTTCCATTCAAAATGTCTTATTCTATATATGCATTGTTTCTAAATCATACTGAAAATCAGATCCAATACATCTTACAATCTTTTTTAAAATCTCATAAAAATTCAGGCTGTCTTCCTGTATCGGTCTTTTACCTTTTACATAATTTGGCCAAAAACAATATTCGTAAAATCGTTTCGCCTGCATAGAAGGTGAAATAAAAATCCCCTGAAACTCATTTGATATTTTCTTTGTATTTCCTTCTTTCGAAAGTAATTTTAGATGTAGTGCCTCACTTTTGCCTTTCTTGTCCATCTGAAGCCAGACCGTATGATCGGCAAGACGAATACTGCTGTGCAGCATATAGATGTCTTCTCCGTTCCGGCACCAGATAATTTCTCCGCAAAGTCCGTTTTCAAACTGCGACGTAATACACACTCCATTTTCCGGAATATCCGAAAAGCAAATTTCATCATCAACCACCGGAATTGCCTTTTTTACACCCTTGGAAACGCCCACATCTTTTCGACATTCTTCAAACATCTGCTTTGTACTTTCATAATTTTTGTTCTGTTCATACTCATAGTTTTTCATCCTGCTTCCTCCTGTTCTTTAATTATTTCTTTTCAGTGATGTTTTGTTTATTTCTTCATATCTTGCTTCATATCTGCGATACCCTTCCAGATCATAATACTTTAATCGTTCCGGATGAAAACGAACTTTCTCATAAGTACAATATCCATTTCTGCTGATTTCTCCTGTCACTTCTCCTAATCCGCTTTCTGAAATCCAGGACAAAATTTTTCTTCCATGATGGTTCGTGTCCACATAGGAGCAGTCCTTTTCGCACACCTCATACAAATCAACGGTCAAGGCAACCCATGGTGAAGGATACCGGTATTTCCAGTTCACCATTTCAATTTCTAAATTTCCGGTGTAGGAATATCCTTTTACTATTAGCTGTATCGGAAATTTTTCTCCAAAAGCTTCATAGAAAACCGTTTTGGGTTCTTCCTGTTTTCTGAAGTTGTCATAATCTTCATCACTATAACCTGACCAGAAAAAATAGTTCCAGTCTGGCATTGGCGGACAATATCCTTCTAACTGTTCTGCACCTATTTGTTTTAATGGTATCAGATTTTTTTTACCTTCCTTCACAGCCAGAAGCAATGGTTTTAACTTCTCTTCCAGGTACATTCGATCTGGGCAAATATCAATCCACTTCCCTTTTATTGTTGTAAGAAAGCGTTTCCCATCCAATGTTCTGATTTCTGAACGTTCTGCAGATAGACTATTCTTTAAGAAGCTGATTATATTATTTTCTGTTGCCCGAAAAATAATTGCATCTTTTCCACACATCTCACTGTGAATTCCTTTTAAGTACTCTTGGTTCATGATTTTCCTCCTATTTTTCTTTCTTTTGTGGCTTAACTCTATCCTCCTTTTTCGTTGATTGAAATAAAAAAAGGCACCTAGAATATTTTTCATTCTAAATGCCTAATAATTCTTTATTTCTTATTGAAACAGCCACCTGTTTCCAAAATCTGTTTCCGATTCTTTATCGGAAAAAATTTTTGTACTCATCTTTGATTTTTATGAGTATAAATGTTAATTCATTTTCACTCTAACATAAGATATTGTATGTGTCAATATCTAAGTAATTTAACAATTTACTACGTTATGTTTATTACTCTGATACAACTTTTGAAAAGATTTCCCAACGTCCTTTTACATTTTCACCTTTGTCCGTACTTCTTCCACAATATTCCAGATATTTTGTCTGATTATCATAATTTTCAAAAAAGTCTTTCAGCCATAACAGATAACTGTTTTCTTTTTCTTCATCTCCGTACACTACATCCATTGCTGCAACTACCATTGGAATGGATAACTTTTTCATCTTATCCATTTTATCCACAATCTTTTCATCTAACTTGTCAAGAACCTCCAAGGCATGTCCAATCAAACGGATACTTTCCTCAGAATCACTATTCAATATTTCAACATACTTTTCAATATTCTTTTGATCAAAAGCAGTATATTCGTATCCAGAAATAAGCATTAGTATTTGGCAGGCTACTTTACGCATATTATCTGATCTGATATCACCTTTTGTAATTCCAGTCTTTGCCCAAAATGGATGCTCCATAATTTTATAAAGTTCTGTACTAATGTCAAGATTTAAAAGGCCTGTCAGCATCTGTGCTCCGTTCAATCGCTTTCCACTATTCAAACGCACAAACATATCCCGTACTTCTTTTTCTGTGCAATCCCACATTTCAAAAATCAAGACTTCTGCATTCAATAGTTTGTCTTGTACAATCTCATCTAATTGAGAAAACCTTTTACCTGCAATTTCATAAGTTTCCCCATCAATCATAACCGAATCAAGTTTCTTAGAAAGTGGAAATTTGTCCCCTTTATATTTCTGTAGGGTAGTAATCCTCTGCTTTCCTTCTATCACATAGTTTTTATTGTCTTTTTTCCAAATATAAACTAAATTGATAGAATATCCTCTTAGCAGCGAATCCACTTCCAATGATTCCATATACCGAGTCCACTGTCCCTCCTTTCTCTGAAAAGGATGAGAAAAATCAAGCTTTCCTTTTCCGGACTCCCGCAACAATGATGATACAATTTTAGTCTTACATGTAGATTCCATTTTCCAACACCACTCCTTAACTTTTTTATCATTCTATCACGATATACCGTACATTGCAAACACCTCAAAAATTAAAATATCTGCTTAACTTCCTATTTTTACCACACATACAATAGTTATCTATTATCTATCCACTGTGTAGTTCTTTCAACAATTGCCTTCTTCTGTTCAAAATGTAAATAGTGAGAACCTTTTATTATTGCCTTTACAAAGCTTATACAGATAATGTCCATTCAAGGTGTTTCACAGACTTTCTGTACAGTGCATTACTTTCACTCAAAAATCTAACTGTTATCTAATCCCTTTGTTATAAAAGTAAATACGATTGACAGATTAGAATATCTGCCAATCGTATTTGCTTTTATAACTATTGCTTCATTTCTTCCCAATCGTAATACCACTTCCATTTGGACATCTCATTTAACTTTTGCTCATATAACTCATCTGTAACAGGACATTCAAGATAGTCAAGTGCTCCCGCTGACAGTACCTCAAACTGATCAGAAATACTACTGTTTTCTAAAAGTGCAAGAATAGGAATGTTACTTTTGCATTTTTCAAGAATATTAAAAAATCAAAAATATATATTTATTATTCGAATTCAATAAAAAAAGACTCTCACATTTTTGTGACAGTCCTCTTTTTCTCTAATAATACCTATTGCTTAAACACACGGCATTTTTATACGCACTTTAGCCCCATGCGTTTCAGCTGAATTTTCCAATATAAGAGATCCTCCTTGTTGCTTTAAAATAGAACTAGTAATATATAATCCCATTCCAAAGTGTAATCGCGAACTTCGGCTACTATCATCCATAAAAAATTTTTCTTGTGCGTACTTCAACGCCTCTTTAGAAAAGCCAACACCTTCGTCAATTACAGAAATTTCTAGATAATTTTCTTTCGTTTGAACTCTAATGTAAATGGTTCCATCTTCCGAAGAATACTCTAAAGCGTTATCTATAACATTCATAATAGCACGTTCCATTAATATTACATCAATTTTCAATTTTTGAGGCATAGAAAGTACATTTATTTGTAAATGAATCTTCTTTAAGGAACATAAACCTTTTGCTTGCATTTCTATATGACGTAAATACTCATCTGCATTAACCTCTTCTATTTTAGATTGATATCCCACTAACACCCTAGAAATATCAATCAATAGTTTAATATAAGTATATATTTGCTCTGAACTTTCTGTAATGTATTCTGCATATAACTGTTGTTCTTCGTCAAGTTTGGTTTCTCTTATCAAATCTATATTTCCTTGGATAACAGTTAATGGTGTTTTCAAATCGTGAGCAAGTGCCGCAATTTGTTCCCTTTGCAATTGTTCAGCATTCCATTGCTGCTCCAAAGATAATTTCAGATTATTTTTCATATCTTCAAAAGAACAAATCACGTCTTCAAACTCCTTAATCTTTGAATGTCCTATTTCAAAATCAAGATTTTGTTGCGCAATTTGTTTTGTTGCTTCAACCAAAGGGGAAAGCTGCAGTCGCATACCTTTCGCAAATTTCACTGTTAATATCCCACATACTGCAACACAATTTATCCCGATAAAAGCATATAATAAAATTTCTGGCGAAGGCAAATGCTGATATAACCATTCGTTTGTAAATTGTGAACCAATGTAATATTGAAGTACCACATATTCCTCTTCACGAGTAACAAGTAAATATTGTTTATTAATATTTTTACTTGTTCTTCCAGTTATTGCGTAATCTAGAGCTCGTTCCAAATCAGTGTTTTCCAAAGATGTTTCTATCACTTGGTAGTTCTTATCCAACACTAAATACTTGCATCCCATTGGTAGCTGTATATCTGTGATATCCGGAGTTGCAGCAATAACAGGAGCTAA
>ENA-OXVT01000634-OXVT01000634.1-human-gut-metagenome-genome-assembly--contig:-NODE-634-length-14002-cov-16.479601_pt1 | contig 14002 bp, 16 predicted proteins | sample MGYA00249253_ERZ652702 | MGnify/ENA primary metagenome ERZ652702 (study PRJEB26925, sample SAMN05826756) | human gut metagenome | biome: ENVO:2100002; feature: ENVO:00000062; material: ENVO:00002003...
ATCTACACCGTCTAATTCGTCGGCAGCGTCAGATGTGTATAAGAGACAGGCCCAGTACAACGCCGACAGAGAGATACCCCAGCAAGGCGGGCACTCTGAACGCCGCCGTCGCCATCGCCGCCAGGCTGCAAGCCGCCAGCAGGATTAGTGTAGTGCCGAGCAAGCCCTGCATCGGTCAGCGTCCCACTTGCGTCGACGTCCAGCGCACGATGTCCTGCGCGCCCATCACGCCGGCCTGACGGGCGATCTCCCGCCCACCCTGGAACAGGGCGAGCGTCGGGATGCTGCGGATACCGAACTGCGTGGCCAGGTGGGGCTCAGCCTCGGTATTCACCTTCGCCAGCCGGATCCTCGGTTCGAGCTGGTGCGCCGCTTGCTGGAACTGTGGCGCCATCATCTTGCACGGCCCGCACCATGGCGCCCAGAAATCGACCAGCAGCGGCAGATCGCTGCGCTCCACGTGGCGCGAGAACGTCGCCGTGGTCAACTCGATGGGCTCGCCCGTGAACAAGGGCTGCTGGCAGCGGCCACAGTTGGGATGTTCCGATAGCTTCGCAGTCGGTACGCGGTTGATGGACTGGCAGTGCGGGCAGACGAGGTGAAGATCATTCTTCATGGTTCGCCTCCTTGGACCACAGTGAGGCTGCCTCGCTTCGGGTCACAGACAATGCCAACCAATCAACGCCTTGGAGCCAATCGTTCCCGTTTTTGCTTACTCCGGCCTCTTCCAGATGAGCAGCGATGAATGCTTCGGCCTGCATGAGCCACCTTCGGACAGCATCTTCCTTACTAGGAATCAGCAGGATTTCAGAGACGCAGCTGGCATTCAGCCCGTCCACACGGATAAGCAGAAAAATGCGCCGCCACAAACGCGGCATGTCCTTCAGCAGGTCAAATGCAAAAGCGAACTCGCTCGTCCGATCAATCAGCTCCTCCTGTTCCGCGATCGTTGCGACATCGGGATGCTGACTGCCAGCGAAAATATCGGCCAGCTTGAGTGTGTCATCGTGCTGATAAAATTCGAAGATTTCCTCTTCCACCATGGCCTCGGCCACGTCTTGGGCATCCGGTTCGACCGGCGCGTCCAGAGAAACGAATTCGCCAAATTGCCGGCTGCTTGCCACTTCGTTATCCAGGACGGCGAACAGATGCTTCAAAAGACCGGTGTAAGCCTCTTTTTCCCCCGGCACGGATTGCCATTCCACCTTAGCTCGGACAATCGCTTCATCCACCACGTCGCGCAGCGTCGGATAATCGCGCGGTAAATCGCCGACGGCCCGCAGATAAGCCAGCTCACGCCTTGCGACAGCCTCAAGTTTCGACAGTAGAGGCATTCGGATCACCTCGGCCTCATGGGCGGCTGATGCGGGTTTTGCGGCAATCCGCACCTTGAGCTCGCGCAAGCGCTCGCGTCGTGCTTTGCGCTTGATTTGATCCTGAGCATGCAGTCGGTCAAAATGCTTCTTGGCCTGACGGAACAACGACTTTGCGAGCATCTGCGCGAGGGGCGTCAGCTCGTCATGTGATGCAGTAACACTGACAATCTTTTTGCCGGGCAGGTGCATATAGCCACTGGCCAGAAATTGCCGCTTGATCTTGTCGCGATCAAGGACGATTTGAAGTCGCGCTGAATCTTTAGTGTGTTTGTCGAGCAATGGCTTGAGGGCGTGCTCGATCACATTTCCCAAAGCTCTCTGCCAAGGTTCATGAAACTCTTTGTCGATAGCTCGATAGCTATATTGTATCTGCATGTATGACTCCTTCGATGTCATTTCTATGGAGGCATGAATCGAGGATGCTCATATCCATAGATTTTGGTTTGGCACGCTCTTACCCCAGGCGCGTTTTGCGAAGACGCCAACTCAAGAACAAAAGCGTGACGCCATAGACTGCCGCATGGAAACCCAACAGCCAGCCTGCGGCCACGAATGACTCGACCGGACGGGTAAAAAATATCCACAAGACGATAGCACCAAGGATAATCGAGAGCAGTCCACTGAGGGCAAGCCAGATTTCACCCTTGATTTCCCGACGCAGGCGAACGGCGGCGGATATCTCCAGCACACCGGTGAAAATCGCCCAGAAGCCCACGCTAGCCCATAAAAAAGAAGCCAAGACTATCGTGGCGACCCAAGGAGCAACCAGGACGACGACGCCCGTAAGTATGCCGACAATGCCGCTGAACAACAACCAGCCCCAGCGCTCTTTTTTCTGGATATGGCGCACCGCTGCAAACAAGTTGAACGCGCCATTGACCAAGGAAAATGCGCCGAACATGATGGTCATGGCCAACAGAGCCGATTGTGGCATCCAGAACGCGAGGGCTGCAAAAATCAATGCCAAGACACCGCGCAGCACAAAAAGCCACCAATTTTGGCTAAGCGAACACAGTGCTTTGGTGGGGTCATCCGCACTGGAATCGGTGATGGTGTCTGTATTCATGCTATATCTCCTAAAGATCTAATGGGGTGAAAAAGCAAACACTCCTGAGCCAAGAGAGGGGCGCGACGCGCCCCTCTTACGCCCTATCCAGCGGTTTCAGAACAACTTGGACAGCTTTGCCTTGATTTCATCGAGCCAGCCTTTTCCGCCGCCTCCCCCTCCCGTCTTTTCCTTGATTTTCTTGAGTTCAGCGTACAGGGGCTCAAAGTCCTTCCTTTTTCCATAGCCCAGCAGTTCTGCCATTTCCAACTGCTGCCGGGCTTCGTTCAACAATGTCTCCAGGCGCTCATTGGATGCTTCGCTGCGCTGACCATCTTCTACCAGAGGCTCGGCGCGCTTCAGGAGCAGCTTCGCACGCAGGACGGGCAGCGGAAGCACGCTGCGCTCCTCGACCAGCGTGCTGAGCGCTGACTGCAGCGCGGCTTTGGCTTCTTCGATCTTGCCCTGATCGATCAGCGGCACGACTGCCTTCACGGCTGCGGGATAGGACGCCAGAGGGATGTTGGTGACCGTGATCACGATTTCACTGGCCAGCAAAGCCAGCACGTGGCGAGCCTGTTGCACCTCGCCATGTTTGAGGGCATCCAGCGCCTCGTCGGTCATCGCCTCAATGGTTTCCGTGTTGGCGAACAAGTCGTGCACGATGGTGCGCACATCAACGCCGGCCAGGGCGAGCGTGGGTTCGCGCGCGACGATCAGCTCCAGCTTTCCCGTCACTTCGGCCAGCGTTGCCAATGCGCGTGCAGTGTCCTTGCCGTCAAGTGCGGCCAGCGCTGATTTGGTCAGCGACAAGGCCGAGACTGCCTCATCGAGGACTTGTTTACGTTTGTCTGCCGCCTGCGAGTCCGTTTCTTTCTGAACCTCAGGCTGTACCTCCGTGACGACTTCAGGCTTGGACTCTGGACTGACAGGAAGGCTGCTTACCGCGGCTTGTTCGTTTATTCCTTCGTTCGTCGCATTGGGATTCGGTGTTTGCTCATTCATGGTGATATGCCTCGTATGAGATAGTGAAAATAGGCGAATCTGTTGGGGCTGAATGCGAACATCGCGAGACTGACCGACAGAGCAGTCAGCCCCTTCATCACCTCAAAACAGCTTTTGGATGCGCGTCTTCAACTCGTCGAACCATCCCTTGCCGCTTTTGCCACCAGCCGACTTTTGCTCAATGGACTTCACCTGATCGAAAATGGGTTTGAAGTCCGCCTTCTTGCCATAACCCAGGATCTGCGCCATCTCGATCTCCGTGCGCACGGACGACAGCAAGGTGCTGAGCTCCTCGTTCTGCTTGGCATCGCGCCTGTCGGTCTCGGCCAGCTTTTCAGCTTTTGCCATCGCGGCTTCGGCCCGTAGCACGGGCAGAGGAAAGGCGACCGAGGTCACCACCAGCGTGTTCAGTGCTCGGGCGAGTTCCGCTTTGGCGTTGTCGATCTTGCCGCTGTCGATGAGCCGTGCGGCCGACTTGATCGCTGCCGGGTACGTTGCCATCGGAAGGTTGTCGGTTTGGATTACGATTTCGCTGGCCAGATTGGCAACGATGGGCCGGGCCTTTTGCACCTCGCCATCACCCAACAACTCCCGAGACAACTTGACCGCTTTCTTTACCGATTCCACGTTGGCGTGGATATCGTGGGTGATGACGCGTACATCGACCGGCGCCAAAGCAAGTTTGGCGTCACGTGCCAATACCAGTTCCAGCTTTCCGCTGGCCAGTTCCAGCGCAGCAAGCGCCTCCTTGGTCTTCTTTGCATCAAGGAGGGTCAAAGCCTCCTGGGTCTTGGTGAGCGCCGTGATGGCGTCTTGAGTGAGCTCGGCACGCTTTTTATCGGCTTCCCGGGCGGCCTTGTCATCTACTTGTGGCTGTGCCGCCTTGGATGCGGCAGAGGGTGCTGCAGCACCTGGGCTAGAACCTGCCGCCGATTGGGCCAGAGCCGGTCCGCTCAGTCCGACGACGACCGCCAGGGCAAGTGCGGAGAAGGTGTATTGTGGCTGTTTGATATTCATGATCTTGGGCTCCTGATTGAAGTTAGTTGACTGAGATTTCAATCTGTTTCGGTTTGGCTTGCTCGGCCTTGACAAGCCGCACTTCCAGTACGCCGTCTTTCATGGAAGCCGTCACCTTGGTCGGATCAACGTTGTCAGGCAAGACAAAGCTGCGCACAAAGCGGCCATACGCACGTTCGATGCGGTGGAACTTCTTGCCCTGCTCCTCTTTTTCCAGTTTGCGCTCGCCGCTGATGGTGAGCACACCGTTTTCCGCGCTGACGCGCACGGCATCCTTGGGGACCTCCGGCAGATCCAGCTTGAGGAGGAATGCGTTCTCATCCTCGCTGATGTCCGCCATTGGTGCCCAGTCCGCCGTGGTCATGGCTTCGTTGCCGGTACGGGCGCCCTGTCGCTGGGGTATTCGTCCGAACATCGTCGCCAGGCGGTTTTGCAATTCATCCAGTTCCCGGAAGGGGTCCCACGGAGTCAATGCAGACATATCGGTTCTCCTTGAACAATGCCGACGAATTGGATGACGCACTGAACAGAGCCGTCGGTTTACTCTGAATGGCACCTACTACTGTTTTCAGTTCCGAACAAGTCCTTGAGTCAATTGACGGATATCGCTTTCGTCGAGCGTTTCCCGCGCCAGCAGCTCGCACGCACAGCGCTCCAGCACCGCGCGGTTGATGTCGAGAATCCGGTAGGCGTGCTCGAACACGCCCATCACGATGTCGCGGATAGCCTGATCGATGCGCGCCTGGGTCGATTCGGCCACCCGGCAACCGCCGTGGGCCAGTTCCGGTGTATCGAGAAAGCGGGGCCGCTGCGCCTCGAAGGCGATGTAGCCCAGGCCCTCGTCCATGCCAAAGCGGGTGATCATGTCGCGGGCGATGTCGGTGGCTCGCGCCAGATCGTCCGCCGCCCCGGTAGACAACTCGCCGAACACCAGCTTTTCGGCGGCACGCCCGCCCAGCAGTACGGCGATCTTGTGCTCGAGATCGGTACGCGTCATCAGGAAGCGGTCTTCGGTGGGGGGCTGCAAGGTGTAGCCCAGCGCGCCGATGCCGCGCGGGATGATCGAGATCTTGTGTACGGGGTCGGTTTCGGGCAGCACCAGCGCATGGCCCATCTCGTGATGGGCCACGGTTTCCCGCTCCTTGGGATTGAGCACGCGGCTCTTCTTTTCCAGGCCCGCCACGATGCGCTCGATGGTCGCGGTGAAGTCCTGCAATTCCACGGCGGACGCACGGCGTCTCCTCGCCGCCAGCGCCGCCTCGTTGACCAGATTGGCGAGGTCCGCGCCGGAAAAGCCCGTGGTCAGTGCGGCTACCTGTTCGAGGTCTACATCCTGGGCCAGCGTCACCTTCTTGACATGAACCTTCAGGATGTCCAGCCGCCCCTTCTTGTCGGGCCGGTCCACCAGCTCCTGGCGGTCGAAGCGGCCGGCACGCAGCAGCGCCTGGTCGAGGATTTCGGGGCGGTTGGTGGCGGCGAGGATGATCAGCCCGACCGAGCTGTCGAAGCCGTCCATCTCCGTGAGCAGCTGGTTGAGGGTCTGCTCGCGCTCGTCGTGGCCGCCGATGCCGCGCACACGGGCCGCACCCACGCCGACGAACATCTCGACAAACTCTGATCCGGAGATGGAGAAGAAGGGCACCACCGCCTCGCCGGCAACAGCCTTGGCCAGCAATGTCTTGCCGGTGCCCGGTGGGCCGACCAGCAACACGCCCTTGGGAATGCGCGCCCCGAGACGGCCATAGTCCTGCGGATTCTTCAGGAAATCGACGATCTCGACCAGCTCCGCCTTGGCCTCATCCCCCCCCGCCACATCGGCGAACGTCACACCGGTGTTCTTTTCCACGAACACCTTGGCGCGGCTCTTACCGATGTTGAGAAACCCGCCCATGCCCTGTTTCTCGGCGAAGCGGCGGAACAGGAAGAACCAGACGCCAAAGAAGGCTACCGCTGGCAGGATCCACGACAGCACATCGCGCAGCCAGGTGCTCTCCAACACGCGGGCATAGGGCACGTCGTACTTCGACAGGCGATCGGCAAGATCGGGTTCGACCCTCGTTGCCACGATCGTCGTCTTGCCCCGGCTGTCCGGCGACTTCAGGCGCCCGGTCACCGTACGATCCGACACCAGCACTTCGGCCACGCGCACCTCGGCCAGCGCCTTCTCGAACTCGCTGTAGGGCACCGGCTCGACGGTTTTCGCCGTCTGCCAGTAGCTCTGCAAACTCAGCAACAGCAGGAAGGCAACGATCCAGTAGCCGGTATTCCATTGATTCTTTTTTTCCATGGGCCTTGTTCCTCGAAAGTCGAGTTGCCAGAGGATCAGGTGAACAGACGGGCCGCACCGTCACGCAAACGGATGGCCAGCGAGCGGGAGAGCAGTGCCGCCGCTGATGAGCAGCCCCCACGGCGTGGCCGACCGCGGATCACGCTTGTAGACGACCGCGTGACCCGCGGCCACGACCGCCACCGCGATCGAGGCCAGGGAGGCTGCCCATGCCAGGCCGATGGGGTCGGACACGGCAGCCTCGCCCGCCATCAAGATGCGTCGCTCGCCGACTTCTTCTTGCGCGAGCCTTTGCCAGCGTCGCCGTGCGGCGTCTCGGTCGCCTTCGCGGCATCCGGCTGCTCCGGCTCGGCCGGGGTCTGCGGTGGCTCTTTGCGTTCGAACACCACGCGTTCGGCCTTGTCGTCCCAGCGTGCGCTGGCGTGATCGCCCTTGCCGATGCCGCCACCGAGCATCTCGCGCGCCAGCGCAGTTTCCAGCTCGCTGCGGATCAGGCGCTTGAGTTCACGCGCACCGAACTCGGGTTTGTAGCCTTCTTCCGCGAAATGGTCGATCAGCGTCTGATCGAAAGTGAGCGTCACGCCCTGGCTGGCGGCGCTGCGCGCCACGCGATCGAGCTGCAGGCCGACGATGTGGCGGATCTCCTCCTTGCCCAGCGCATGGAAGACGATGATCTCGTCGATGCGGTTGAGGAACTCGGGCCGGAAGTGGCCGCGCAGCACGTCCATGACCTCGGCCTTGGTCTTTTCGTACTCCTCGTCGGCCGCCCCACGCGCCTTCAGCCGTCGCTGGATGATGTCCGAACCCAGGTTGGACGTGGCGATGATGATGGTGTTGGTGAAATCCACCACCCGGCCCTTGCCGTCGGTGAGGCGACCGTCGTCGAACACTTGCAGCAGGATGTTGTAGACGTCAGGGTGTGCCTTCTCGATCTCGTCGAGCAGCAGCACGCTGTAGGGCTTGCGCCGCACCTTCTCGGTGAGCTGACCGCCTTCGTCGTAACCGACATAGCCCGGAGGCGCGCCCACCAGCCGCGCCACGGTATGGCGTTCGCCATATTCCGACATGTCGATGCGCAACAGGGCGTGCTCATCGCCGTAGATCGATTCGGCCAATGCCTTGGCGAGCTCGGTCTTGCCCACCCCGGTCGGGCCCAGAAACAGGAAGGTAGCCACCGGTTTGCTGCCTTCGCGCAGGCCGGCGCGGGACAGCCGCACGGCATCGGCCACGGCACGGACCGCCTCGTCTTGTCCCACCAGGCGCTCGTGCAGCCGTTGTTCCAAGTGCAGCAGCTTTTCGCGCTCTTCCACCGTCAACTCGTTGACCGGGATGCCGGTCAGGCGCGAGACGATCTGCGCCACGTGTTCTGCCTTGACCTCTGCACTGCCGGAGGCCCGCTCCCGCTCCCAGTTCTCGACGAGCTTCTTGAGCTCGGCCTCCTTGGCTTCGATGCGCTTGCCGAGCTCGGCGGCCTGGTCGTACTGCTTGCGCGCGGCCACGTAATCCTGTTCACGCCGCAGCTGGTGCAGTTCGGACTCCAGCTCCTGCACGGCCACCGGCCGGGCCGTGGCCGACAGCTTCACGCGCGCGGCCGCCTGGTCGAGCAGGTCGATCGCCTTGTCCGGCAGGAAGCGCGCCGTGATGTAGCGGTCGGACAACTCGGCCGCCGCGATGATCGCGTCCTCGGAGATGCTGACCTTGTGGTGCGCCTCGAAGGTGTCGCGCAGGCCGCGCAGAATCATGATGGTCTGGGCCACCGTCGGCTCGGGCACCGTCACCGGCTGGAAGCGCCGCTCCAGTGCGGCATCCTTCTCGATGTATTTCTGGTACTCGTTCAGCGTCGTGGCGCCGATCAGGTTGAGTTCACCGCGCGCCATCATCGGTTTGAACACGTTGGCCACGTCCAGCCCGCCTTCGCCACCGCCCTGGCCGGCACCGACGATGGTGTGCACCTCGTCGATGAACAAAATCAGCTCGCCCTGGTGCTCGGTCACCTCCTTCAGCACCTTCTGCACGCGCTCCTCGAACTCGCCGCGATATTTGGCGCCGGCCACCATGGCGTTGATGTTGAGTTCCACCAGGCGCTTGTCGCGCAAGGTCTCGGGCACTTCACCCGCCACCATGCGCTGCGCCAGCCCTTCGACGATGGCGGTCTTGCCCACACCCGGCTCGCCGATCAGCACCGGGTTGTTCTTCTTGCGCCGGGCCAGCACCTCGATGGTGGTTTCGATCTCCTGCGCGCGGCCGATCACCGGGTCGAGCTTGCCGTCGCGCGCCATCTTGGTCAGGTCGCGCGAGTACTTGTCGAGTTCTGGCGTGTTGGTCGGCGTCTCAGCGCGGCCATCCTCGGCGCCCTTGCCGACCACCTTGCTGACCTGTTGGCGCAGCGCCTGCGGCGTCAGGCCGTAGCGGCGCAGCAGGTTGGCGGCCAGCCCTTCGCCTTCCTCGGCCAGACCGATCAGGAAATGCTCTGGACCGACATAAGAATGGCCGAGTTCATTGGAGGCTACGAAGGCGCGGCTGAGCGCATCCTTCACGCGCGGCGACACGCCGATCTCGCCCTCGAAGGGCTTGTCCCCGCGCTTGGCCTCAGACTCGATCTGCCGCTTGAGGTCATCGACCTTGATCTTGAACTGACCCAGGATGGTCTTGACCACGTCGCTGTCGGCGAGCGCCAGCAGCAGATGTTCGGTATCCACCTCGGAGCGGCCAAATTCGGCAGCGTGTTTGGCGGCCTCCTGCAACAAGGCTTCCGACTGTTCGCTGATGCGGCTGGCCAGCCCACTGCCGCGACGGCGCGGCACACCCGAACCTGCGGCGGCGGGCTCGCCAAACGAGGCATCGACCACGTCATCGGTATCGGCGGCAACTGGCGTCGCGTCGTCGCCGATGCGGAAGAAGTCACTGCCGAGGAAGTCCTCGAACAGGCCGCTGCGCGAACCGAACAAGGCTTCCAGCGGCGAAACGGTGCGCTTTTGCTGGCGCACTAATTGCCGGTAATGGTCGTCGCACAACAGCATGGTGCTGTGACGACCGTTGAGATTGGCTTCCACCCGCACGGTGGCGGGTTGGCCGCAGACCTGGCATTGTTTTCTGGCCATGCTGATGCTCCTTAGAAGGTTGAAAAGGTTGAGGCGACGAGGCATCGCGAGCCGCGACACCTCGTCTCGGGACGGGTTTTTCTTGTGACGAACGAGCCGGCGACGTCAGCCGTTGATCGGGATCGAGCGTCCCTGCTTCGGCGCGCTGACCTCGCGCTTGTCGATCGTGACCGTGAGCACCCCGTTCTTGAACGATGCCTTGATCGAATCCTGGTTGGCGTCGTCAGGCAGGTTCAAGGCACGCTGAAAGCTGCCGTAGGAGCGCTCCACACGGTGGAAGCCACCTTCCTTCTTCTCCTGTTCCTGGCGCTTCTCGCCACGCACCATCAGCACGTCGTTGTCGAGGGTGATCTGGATGTCCTTCTCCTCGACACCGGGCACTTCCAGGGCAATCTTGTACTGCTTGTCGGTTTCCTGGATGTCCAGGGCCGGCTTCAGCATGCCCGACCAATCGGATGGCCACTGCGGCATGTTCAACGCCGGAAAACCGAAGCCCCGGAATGCGTCATCGAACAGCCGGTCGATTTCCCGATGCAGTTGCAGGAGCGGGCTGACTGGCCCGCTCGCCGCTGGCAGGTCATTGCGCTGCACCGGCAGGGAAGAGGCGGTCTGCTGCTCTTGCTGCTCGTTCTTGAACCAGTTCCAGGGAGCCAACTTCTTGAAATCGATGTCCATGTCATACCTCCAGAAAAATTGGAAAACGAGTTACTCAAGCCCTTTGCCTGCTGCGACGGGCAGTGCGCCCAGGCGACACGGGCTGCTCGGATGACTTCTGCTGTTCACGCTTGCGCATCACCTCCTTCTTTGCTCCGGCTCGGGTCTGATCATTGATGCACTGATCGATTTCACTTTGACGAAGCCGCCACGTCCCGCCCACCTTGAAAGCCGGAATTTCCCCGTGTGCGGCGAGCCGATAAAGCGTCCGCTTGCCGACTTTCAAGTACGCAGCCAATTCATCGAGCGTGAAAATCACCTGTAGGTGCGCTTTCATCTCACCCTCTCCAATCGCGTCGCTTTGCGGTTCCGGCCAAGGAAATCCTTGCAATACTTTGTAATACTAGACCTGCTATGAAAAACTTCAAGAGTCAATGTGCAGCGTTCTCCCGCCCCATTGATGCAGGTCAACTGCTCAGGCAAGGCACAGGGGGGCGGCCTGATCAGGCAATGGACAGCGCCTGGCTCCTCAGCCTGCGTGTGCCACAGGCGCCTCGATCAAACACCGATCCTCACGTTGTACCCGGAGACGCAGATCCAGTTGTGCATAGTACACATGGCACGCAACAGCCTGCGGTTCTTGGCGTGGAAAGACTATAAAGCGGTAACCCGTGACCTGAAACAGGTTTACCGCGCAGCTGATCTTACCCAGCAATAGTGGACACGCGGCTAAGTGAGTAAACTCTCAGTCAGAGGTGACTCACATGACAAAAACAGTATCAACCAGTAAAAAACCCCGTAAACAGCATTCGCCTGAATTTCGCAGTGAAGCCCTGAAGCTTGCTGAACGCATCGGTGTTACTGCCGCAGCCCGTGAACTCAGCCTGTATGAATCACAGCTCTACAACTGGCGCAGTAAACAGCAAAATCAGCAGACGTCTTCTGAACGTGAACTGGAGATGTCTACCGAGATTGCACGTCTCAAACGCCAGCTGGCAGAACGGGATGAAGAGCTGGCTATCCTCCAAAAGGCCGCGACATACTTCGCGAAGCGCCTGAAATGAAGTATGTCTTTATTGAAAAACATCAGGCTGAGTTCAGCATCAAAGCAATGTGCCGCGTGCTCCGGGTGGCCCGCAGCGGCTGATATACGTGGTGTCAGCGGCGGACAAGGATAAGCACGCGTCAGCAGTTCCGCCAACACTGCGACAGCGTTGTCCTCGCGGCTTTTACCCGGTCAAAACAGCGTTACGGTGCCCCACGCCTGACGGATGAACTGCGTGCTCAGGGTTACCCCTTTAACGTAAAAACCGTGGCGGCAAGCCTGCGCCGTCAGGGACTGAGGGCAAAGGCCTCCCGGAAGTTCAGCCCGGTCAGCTACCGCGCACACGGCCTGCCTGTGTCAGAAAATCTGTTGGAGCAGGATTTTTACGCCAGTGGCCCGAACCAGAAGTGGGCAGGAGACATCACGTACTTACGTACAGATGAAGGCTGGCTGTATCTGGCAGTGGTCATTGACCTGTGGTCACGTGCCGTTATTGGCTGGTCAATGTCGCCACGCATGACGGCGCAACTGGCCTGCGATGCCCTGCAGATGGCGCTGTGGCGGCGTAAGAGGCCCCGGAACGTTATCGTTCACACGGACCGTGGAGGCCAGTACTGTTCAGCAGATTATCAGGCGCAACTGAAGCGGCATAATCTGCGTGGAAGTATGAGCGCAAAAGGTTGCTGCTACGATAATGCCTGCGTGGAAAGCTTCTTTCATTCGCTGAAAGTGGAATGTATCCATGGAGAACACTTTATCAGCCGGGAAATAATGCGGGCAACGGTGTTTAATTATATCGAATGTGATTACAATCGGTGGCGGCGGCACAGTTGGTGTGGCGGCCTCAGTCCGGAACAATTTGAAAACAAGAACCTCGCTTAGGCCTGTGTCCATATTACGTGGGTAGGATCAGAGAGCGATAAAGAGTTTTGCTGAGATGGCCAGATCAAGGCATGCAGGGATAAGCCTTCCCCTGAAGAGGCGATACCCAGTGTATTACCATCTAATATTGAATTTTCAACGCAGGTTTTAATAAGAAAAGATTAATTCCTCGATTCGTAAATACGATAATATAACCATTCTTCCAGATCACTTTTTAACCATCGTGAAGTTCTTCCCAACTTAATAGGCTTCGGGAATAATCCATCCTGTATCAGCTTATAGAACCATTTATCGCTCAGGCCAGTAAGCTGGGTAATGAATTTCATATCAATGAATTGATCTTCAAGTAGAGCAGGTTTTGTATACATGGTGATGTGTTCCGGTTAAGGATAAATAACCGGAGCCGTTAGTAAAATTATTTACTGCCAGCTCCTCCACATCAATGGCTTCTGTTGTAAAAAAGTTTGGAACATAGGCAAGGGTAAACCTTGCCTATATAAAATACTTCGCTTATAAGTTCCTTGGGCGGCCTAATCCACTTGGTGGTGGCACTTCACTACTCCCGTAGATATTCATGTCATACTTCTGTTCCTGCTTAGCAAGATAGCTGATGATATATCTTAATCCTTGGATATAGTCAGTATCCCGATGGTTAATGATCTTATTTATATCAGCTTTATAGTTCTCCTTGTGTTCACATCGATGATACTTACCGTCTCCCTGAGTTATCTCCCTCCATAAATTACCAATACGTTCTGCTACCGGAAATGTTTTACGTATTTTTTGTCCGTCCAGATACACCACTGTATGAGAATGAAACCTATTGTCCTCACCATATTCAATTACCCAGAAAAATCCAGCTATACCATGTTCCTGTTCGACTTGCTTAAATAGTTTCCGAAGATCCTGCTGAAGGCAACTGTAGTCCTTTTTGTAACGTTCTGAGTTCTGGTTGTACGAAAAGTCCAGTCGGATACCGAGCACCTTTGAATAGCGTTCAATGACGCTATTCAGGTGGTGATTTATCAGGCTATGTAAAAACCAGTCCATTTTATATTTGGCAATGTATGGATAGTTATCGTTCATGTTATTTCCTCTGAGGTTATGGTCCAGAGGAAAGGGATGTGTTGTATTTTTTTGTCAGGTGGTTTGATGGCAAGAGGTGGAAGGAATATTAATTAAATTAATTAACCTAAATGATCGTTGTTACGAAGTAACAGTCGTCACTAGCACTGATTCTACGATGCTGTTTGATGTTGAAGTATCTGTGCTGCATTTGAAGCAGTTGTGCAAACTGGAAACCTTGGCAACTCATACGAACAAAAATTGGCTATGTATGGAGGAGGGAGCGGCTTATACCATAACCTAGTAATGTAAAAAATTACGCGTCGCTTGATTGCACACATCTTTTGATGGGTTTTAACTTCAATATAGTGGCTCTATTGCAATGAATATCAAAGGAAATAATAAAATAACATTACTAAAAAATTACTAATAAATTAGTTTTTTATTATTCTATTTTTATGACATAATTACGCTTCTGTCTCTTATACACATCTCCGAGCCCACGAGACTCGACGTCATCTCGTA
>ENA-OXVT01000651-OXVT01000651.1-human-gut-metagenome-genome-assembly--contig:-NODE-651-length-13737-cov-12.791697_pt1 | contig 13737 bp, 10 predicted proteins | sample MGYA00249253_ERZ652702 | MGnify/ENA primary metagenome ERZ652702 (study PRJEB26925, sample SAMN05826756) | human gut metagenome | biome: ENVO:2100002; feature: ENVO:00000062; material: ENVO:00002003...
TGGAGCACCTCAAAAACACCATCATACACTAAATCAGTAAGTTGGCAGCATCACCGATACTGAGTAGTTTGATCGACATAGTGTATGACATGCCTGCAACAAATTGTCCGTACTGTGCCAGCCACTGGCTAACCAGATAAAACGTTGCCATTGAGATATAGCCATATAAGGTATAACTGGCTAAATCGATAATTGAACAGCGATGTTCCGTAGAGCTGGTGGTTTTCTTTATGACAGGTAAGCGACGACCCGGATGGGGTGGGAACGTACAACGGTATAAAAACAGAGCGTTAATAAACATAATGCCTGCAGCAATCATAAAGGACCAACCGAACCACAGTTCAGCCCACACTAACAGGCTAATGATTAGCGGTAATAAAAATTGTCCGCTGGAAACAAATGCTTTAATTAAAATATTGGCTGTCCCAGGTGAGCGTGGAAAAGCTTCCATCAAACTGGGATAAGTGCCTGCATCGAGAAAACTGTTTGCCATTCCCGCCAGAAAGCCAAAAACATAAGCGATAATGATGTTATTGGTCTGCAGGATGCCAAAAAAGAAGGCCATATAGCAGCACATCCCGAGCATGATAAAAGGGCGGCGACCAAAGCGATCGGATAATAATCCTGCAAAAAGCAAGACACTTAATCGACCAATGCCCAGCGATGAGATAACTATCGAGACACCCGCGGCATTAGTCTGCCAAAGTGTCTCCAGCGAGGCCATATTCAGGCTCATCAAAAGGACGCCCATACCATGCACCAGGTAATTAAAATACAACCCAAGTGCGGTAGGGAAATAGGGATTTTTCATAGGTTCTACTTAGCAAAGGTGCTTTAAAAAGTGAAGCGATGTTGTGTCAGCATCCGTTCATTATTGTTGTAACAACGACAATTCCTTTCTGTGGAAAAATTAACAAAGCCGCTCCAGATCGTGTGCATATAATTCAGCAGCTACCGATTGATAGATCTTCCAGTCAATAAAATTGCCATCAGGGTAGACTCGTTGAAATGCGGTTAAGTCGGGGAAAAAACGCATGGTGTTGTTGCCGATGCGGTTATTTATTTTCTCTATGATGGCATGAAGATGTTTTTTTCTTTGCTGACGCATAGCCAACAGTTGCTCGACTACACGATCAGGAATGGCACACTTGCCATTTTCCCACTGACGCCAGCTTTCACTGTCACCGGTCTGGGCAATCCAGGTCGCGCATTCATCAATAGTCATGGCAAAAATATGGCGGAGTGCCTGGAGTTCATAAGCGTTCATCGTGTAATGGCTGCATGAAATAAACAATAAAATATAAATAACATTATCAGCCTGCTGACGGCTTGAAGAGAGTCACAGTATCTTGTGCAACATTATTGGAAAGAGTGAGGGGCGAGGTAGCGAAGCGGAAAAATGTTAAAAAAAAGCCCATCGTGGGAGATGGGCAAAGACTACACACAGCAATTCGTTGTTTCACTCAGGGGATTTCCATGCTTATAAATCAATATGTTGATTTATAACCGTGAGCTAATAGTAGGCATACGGACTTTTTGCGTCGATCAGATTCGTCTCATTAGTTTAAAAACTGTAAAGAATTTGCGACAGGTACTACCAGCTGAATGGCGGTAAGCAGGAAAATATGGGGAAGAGCAAGCAAATATCAATTAGCGGTGGTTAACAATCAGGCGGCAGAGCCGCCTGATGAGAAATTACTTATTCGGTTTCTCGATTTCGCCAAGTTCTTCGAGAATTTCTTCCGGTTGGTCCGTCGGCGGCGGGACTTCTTCCACCCACGCGGCAAACAGACGCCAGGAAACGGCTAACAGAACCGGACCAATAAACAGACCGATCATCCCGAAAGCAATCAAACCACCAATAACGCCAGAGAGAATCAGGATCAGCGGTAAATCGGCACCCATGCGAATTAACATTGGGCGGATGACGTTATCCAGCGTGCCAACCACACCGCTCCACACTAACAATACCGTTCCCCAGGTGGTATCGCCAGTCCAGTAGAGCCAGATAATCGCCGGAATCAGTACCGGCAACGGGCCAAGCTGGACAAGGCAGGAGAGGATCATTAACACCGTTAGCAACGTTGCATAAGGTACGCCGGATACGGCGAGGCCGATACCGCCAAGCACTGCCTGTACTAACGCCGTCACCACCACACCCAGCGCCACCGCGCGGATAGCCTGTGCCGCCAGCAGCACGGCGGCATCTCCGCGAACGCCTGCCAGACGGGTTGCAAAATGGCGAATGCCTTGTGCCACCTGTTCACCGCGCCAGTACAGCAGGGCACTGAAGAGAAGCATCAGCGCACAATGCACCATAAAGCGCCCGATATGCGCCGCCTGCCCAACGAACCAGGTGGTGGTGGTGCCAATATAAGGGCGGACTTTCGCCATGATCGCCGTCCCCCCCATATCCAGCAAGTTGTGCCAGCCTGCATACAGCTTCGCGCCAATCACCGGAATGGTATTAAGCCACGCCAGATCGGGTAACGTCATGTCACCGCTGGAAATGGCTTTAATTAGCGGGCCGCTGCCGTCGACGATACTGTTAACCAGCAAAGCAATAGGGATGATAAACACCATCACTAATAACAGCGTCATCACCAGAACGGCGAGAGAGCGGCGGCCAAACATGATCTTTTGCAAACGTAACAATACCGGCCAGGTGGCGATAACCACCGTACCGGCCCATGCAAAGCCGAGAATAAAGGGTTGAACAATCCACAGACATGCCACAATCATGATGGCTAAAAACAGCACCGAAAGCAGAATTTGTGCGACATCCCTGGGCTGACGAACATTTACCATAACTACTTTTCACCTTTTTTGTGCGTCAAATCGTCGACGCGACGTGAACACGCGAAACTCACCTGCATAATGATGAGCAATTTCAGCGGTTTTTAACAGGCCGATTCTGCCCTTAATTCTGATGGGCGTGTTAGAAAAAAATGTGGTACAACAACTCAGGCAACACGCAAACGATTTACTCGTCGTATTTCAAGTTGCATGTGCTGCGGCTACGTTCGTTCACCCCAGTCACTTACTATTGTAAGCTCCTGGAGTTCACTCGCTTGCCGCCTTCCTGCAACACGAAATCCATAGAGTAAACAAACATCACCTTTCAGTGCGCTATTGCAGCAGCCTGAAAGAATAGTGTATCGACCTACATCACAGACCGCAGGAAAGGGTCAATATAATGATTCCACAGATTTCCCAGGCACCCGGCGTCGTTCAACTGGTGCTTAATTTTTTGCAAGAGCTGGAGCAACAAGGTTTTACCGGCGATACGGCGACAAGTTATGCCGATCGTCTGACAATGTCGACCGACAACAGTATTTACCAACTTCTCCCCGATGCGGTGGTATTTCCGCGTTCAACCGCAGATGTGGCGCTGATCGCCCGTCTTGCCGCGCAGGAACGCTATTCATCGCTGATCTTTACCCCCCGCGGCGGCGGCACCGGCACTAACGGTCAGGCGCTCAACCAGGGGATTATTGTTGATATGTCCCGCCATATGAACCGCATCATCGAAATTAACCCTGAAGAGGGCTGGGTGCGCGTTGAGGCCGGGGTGATAAAAGATCAACTCAATCAGTACCTGAAACCGTTCGGCTACTTTTTTGCGCCGGAACTTTCGACCAGCAACCGGGCAACGCTCGGTGGGATGATCAATACCGATGCATCCGGTCAGGGATCGCTGGTCTATGGCAAAACGTCAGATCACGTACTTGGCGTACGCGCGGTGTTGTTGGGGGGCGATATTCTCGATACGCAACCTTTACCCGTCGAATTGGCGGAAACGCTGGGTAAATCCAATACCACAATCGGGCGAATTTATAACACGGTTTATCAACGTTGCCGTCAGCAACGCCAGTTAATTATCGACAACTTCCCCAAACTTAACCGCTTTCTTACCGGTTACGATCTGCGTCATGTCTTTAACGATGAGATGACCGAGTTCGACCTGACGCGCATTCTGACGGGTTCAGAAGGGACGCTGGCCTTTATTACCGAAGCGCGGCTGGATATTACACGCTTGCCTAAAGTGCGCCGTCTGGTGAACGTCAAATATGACTCTTTTGACTCTGCGCTGCGTAACGCGCCGTTTATGGTTGAGGCGCGGGCGCTTTCGGTAGAGACGGTGGACTCAAAAGTGCTGAATCTGGCGCGGGAAGATATTGTCTGGCATTCCGTCAGCGAGTTGATTACCGATGTGCCTGACCAAGAGATGCTCGGGCTGAACATTGTGGAATTTGCTGGTGATGATGAGGCGCTGATTGATGAGCGGGTAAATGCACTCTGTGCGCGGTTGGATGAGCTGATCGCCAGTCATCAAGCAGGTGTCATCGGCTGGCAGGTGTGCCGTGAGCTGGCGGGGGTTGAACGTATCTATGCAATGCGCAAAAAAGCCGTTGGTCTGCTTGGCAATGCCAAAGGTGCCGCTAAGCCAATTCCGTTTGCTGAGGATACCTGCGTACCGCCGGAACACCTGGCGGATTATATTGCTGAATTTCGCGCGCTGCTCGACAGCCACGGCTTAAGCTACGGTATGTTCGGTCACGTCGACGCAGGTGTCTTGCACGTCCGTCCAGCGCTGGATATGTGCGATCCTCAACAAGAGATTTTGATGAAGCAAATCTCTGATGACGTGGTGGCGCTGACTGCGAAATACGGTGGTTTGTTGTGGGGCGAGCACGGCAAAGGTTTTCGCGCTGAATACAGCCCGGCGTTTTTCGGTGAGGAACTTTTTGCAGAACTGCGCAAAGTGAAAGCGGCATTTGACCCGCATAACCGACTCAACCCAGGGAAGATTTGCCCGCCAGAAGGTCTCGATGCGCCGATGATGAAAGTGGACGCGGTGAAGCGCGGTACATTCGATCGACAGATCCCCATTGCGGTACGCCAGCAGTGGCGCGGTGCGATGGAGTGTAACGGCAACGGTTTATGCTTCAACTTTGATGCCCGTAGTCCGATGTGTCCGTCGATGAAGATCACCCAGAACCGGATTCATTCACCGAAAGGGCGCGCAACGCTGGTGCGTGAATGGCTGCGTTTGTTGGCGGATCGCGGCGTTGATCCACTCAAACTGGAACAAGAACTGCCTGAATCCGGCGTCAGTTTGCGGACGTTAATTGCCCGCACGCGCAATAGCTGGCATGCGAATAAAGGCGAATATGACTTCTCACACGAAGTCAAAGAGGCGATGTCGGGCTGTCTGGCCTGTAAAGCGTGTTCGACCCAGTGCCCCATCAAAATTGATGTGCCGGAGTTTCGCTCTCGTTTTCTGCAGCTCTATCACACCCGTTATTTACGCCCGCTGCGCGACCACCTCGTCGCTACGGTCGAGAGCTACGCGCCGCTGATGGCACGCGCGCCGAAAACCTTTAACTTCTTCATTAACCAGCCGCTGGTGCGCAAACTCTCGGAAAAACATATCGGCATGGTTGATTTGCCGCTGCTGTCGGTCCCCTCGCTACAACAACAAATGGTGGGGCATCGCTCGGCAAACATGACGCTGGAACAGCTTGAATCTCTCAATGCAGAGCAGAAAGCGCGCACAGTGTTGGTGGTGCAGGACCCCTTTACCAGCTATTACGATGCGCAAGTGGTGGCGGATTTTGTCCGTCTGGTCGAAAAATTAGGTTTCCAGCCTGTGTTACTGCCATTTTCGCCAAATGGCAAAGCCCAGCATATTAAAGGTTTTCTTAATCGTTTTGCGAAGACGGCGAAAAAGACGGCGGATTTCCTCAACCGTATGGCGAAGCTGGGTATGCCAATGGTGGGCGTCGATCCGGCGCTGGTACTTTGTTATCGCGATGAATATAAACTGGCGCTGGGCGAGGAGCGTGGCGAGTTTAACGTCTTACTGGCGAATGAATGGCTGGCAAGCGCACTTGACTCACAGCCAGTGGCTACAGTCAGCGGTGAATCATGGTATTTCTTTGGTCACTGTACCGAAGTTACCGCCTTGCCGGGTGCGCCAGCACAATGGGCCGCGATATTTGCCCGTTTTGGCGCGAAACTGGAAAATGTCAGCGTGGGTTGCTGCGGCATGGCAGGGACTTACGGACATGAAGCGAAAAACCATGAAAATTCGCTCGGGATCTATGAGTTATCCTGGCATCAGGCTATGCAGCGACTGCCGCGTAACCGCTGTCTGGCGACCGGATATTCCTGCCGTAGCCAGGTAAAACGGGTTGAAGGCACGGGGGTACGCCATCCTGTGCAGGCTTTACTGGAGATTATTAAATGATATGGAAACGGAAAATCACCCTGGAAGCACTGAATGCTATGGGTGAAGGAAACATGGTGGGGTTCCTGGATATTCGCTTTGAACATATTGGTGATGACACCCTTGAAGCGACAATGCCAGTAGACTCGCGGACAAAGCAGCCTTTCGGGTTGCTGCATGGAGGAGCATCCGTGGTACTGGCCGAAAGTATCGGTTCCGTTGCCGGTTATTTATGTACCGAAGGTGAGCAAAAAGTGGTTGGTCTGGAAATCAATGCTAACCACGTCCGCTCGGCACGAGAAGGGCGGGTGCGCGGCGTATGCAAACCGTTGCATCTCGGTTCGCGTCACCAGGTCTGGCAGATTGAAATCTTCGATGAGAAAGGGCGTTTGTGCTGTTCGTCACGATTGACGACCGCCATTTTGTGACGTTGTCACCAGAAAAGTGTGACGCATATTGCTTTTGGTCATTATCTGCACAGTAAACGGTGGTATACTGTGCAGGTCTTGTCTAAAAGCGAGGATGCTATGTCTACTCAACTTGATCCCACCCAGCTGGCCATTGAATTTTTACGCCGTGACCAGAGCAATCTTTCACCTGCCCAATATCTCAAACGTCTGAAACAACTAGAACTTGAATTTGCTGACCTGCTTACTCTCTCTTCTGCTGAATTAAAAGAAGAAATCTACTTTGCCTGGCGTCTGGGCGTGCATTGATCCTGACTTAATGCCGCAAGTTCGCCAAATCGACCTGGATTAACCTCCGTCCAGGTTCGATGACCTTCTTAATACTGCTTATCTACCGCCTGATATTGTTCAAAAATAATACTAATCGCAGTTTGTGTTAAAACGGCGGGTTAGCTTTATGAGATTATTCTTATCGCCCCTTCAAGAGCTAAGCCACTGAGAGTGCCGGAGATAAGCGCCGGATGGGGTAGAAACCCTTAAGCCTGTGTCGCACAGACTTAAGGGTTTTCTTATTTCTGAACGCTGCACTTTTTTACCTATCTCTTAAATAGTCATTTTCAATACAACTTTTTCTTTTTCATCACAGCCTTAATGCTCCTTAGATAATAACCATTATCTAACAATGAGATACCTAATTCTTAGCGTGCCTGTTAACCCACACATCAGGGTCTATGCTTATTAAAAGCAGGCAAAAAGCATGTTTTACGGTAAAGCCCCTGCGTTTGCTGGGTTGAACTGATAATCATTATCACTAACATGCTGTTATACGCTGAAAGCGATGAAGTGAGGTAAATCGATGGACATGCATTCAGGAACCTTTAACCCACAAGATTTCGCCTGGCAAGGCTTAACGCTGACACCCGCAGCGGCGATACACATCCGTGAGCTGGTGGCAAAGCAGCCGGGTATGGTCGGCGTGCGCTTAGGCGTGAAGCAAACGGGCTGCGCGGGCTTTGGCTATGTGCTCGACAGTGTTAGCGAGCCGGACAAAGACGATCTGCTGTTTGAACACGACGGCGCGAAGCTGTTTGTCCCGCTGCAAGCGATGCCGTTTATTGATGGCACGGAAGTCGATTTCGTTCGTGAAGGACTTAATCAGATATTCAAATTTCACAACCCTAAAGCCCAGAATGAATGTGGCTGTGGCGAAAGCTTTGGGGTATAGGCGGTACTATGTCTCGTAATACTGAAGCAACTGACGATGTCAAAACCTGGACCGGCGGCCCGCTGAATTATAAAGAAGGATTCTTCACCCAGTTAGCCACCGATGAGCTGGCAAAGGGGATAAACGAAGAGGTGGTGCGCGCAATTTCGGCGAAGCGTAATGAGCCGGAGTGGATGCTGGAGTTTCGTCTAAACGCCTATCGCGCATGGCTGGAGATGGAAGAACCGCACTGGTTGAAAGCGCACTACGACAAGCTGAATTATCAGGATTACAGCTACTACTCAGCACCATCGTGCGGTAATTGTGACGACACTTGCGCGTCTGAACCTGGCGCGGTGCAGCAAACTGGCGCGAACGCCTTTTTAAGTAAAGAGGTGGAGGCGGCGTTTGAGCAGTTGGGCGTTCCCGTGCGGGAAGGCAAAGAGGTGGCGGTGGATGCCATTTTCGACTCAGTTTCGGTTGCCACTACTTATCGCGAAAAACTGGCGGAGCAGGGAATTATTTTCTGTTCCTTTGGTGAGGCGATCCACGATCACCCGGAACTGGTGCGTAAATATCTCGGCACCGTGGTGCCGGGGAATGACAACTTCTTTGCCGCGCTTAATGCGGCGGTAGCCTCTGACGGTACGTTTATTTATGTGCCTAAAGGCGTGCGCTGCCCGATGGAACTTTCCACCTATTTTCGCATTAACGCAGAAAAAACCGGGCAGTTTGAGCGCACCATTCTGGTGGCCGACGAAGACAGCTACGTCAGCTACATTGAAGGCTGTTCCGCTCCGGTGCGTGACAGCTATCAGTTACACGCGGCAGTGGTGGAAGTCATCATCCATAAAAACGCCGAGGTGAAATATTCCACGGTACAAAACTGGTTTCCTGGCGATAACAACACCGGCGGTATTCTCAACTTCGTCACCAAGCGTGCTTTGTGCGAAGGCGAAAACAGCAAAATGTCATGGACGCAATCAGAAACCGGGTCAGCGATTACGTGGAAATATCCCAGCTGCATTTTGCGCGGCGATAACTCCATTGGTGAGTTTTACTCAGTGGCGCTGACCAGCGGTCATCAGCAAGCGGATACCGGCACCAAGATGATCCACATCGGTAAAAACACCAAATCGACCATTATCTCGAAAGGGATCTCTGCCGGACATAGTCAGAACAGTTATCGCGGCTTAGTGAAAATCATGCCGACGGCAACCAATGCGCGCAATTTCACTCAGTGCGACTCAATGCTGATTGGCGCTAATTGTGGGGCGCATACCTTCCCGTATGTTGAGTGTCGTAACAATAGTGCGCAACTGGAACACGAGGCAACGACATCACGTATTGGTGAAGATCAACTGTTTTACTGCCTGCAACGCGGGATCAGCGAAGAAGACGCCATCTCGATGATTGTTAACGGTTTCTGCAAAGACGTGTTCTCGGAGCTGCCGTTGGAATTTGCCGTTGAAGCACAAAAACTCCTCGCCATCAGTCTTGAACACAGCGTCGGATAAGGAATAAACATGTTAAGTATTAAAGATTTACACGTCAGCGTGGAAGATAAAGCTATCCTGCGCGGATTAAGCCTCGACGTTCATCCCGGCGAAGTTCACGCCATTATGGGGCCAAACGGTTCGGGCAAAAGTACCTTATCGGCAACGCTTGCCGGGCGAGAAGATTATGAAGTGACGGGCGGCACGGTTGAGTTCAAAGGCAAAGATTTGCTTGCGCTGTCGCCGGAAGATCGCGCGGGCGAAGGCATCTTTATGGCCTTCCAGTATCCGGTGGAGATTCCAGGTGTCAGTAACCAGTTTTTCCTGCAAACGGCACTTAATGCGGTGCGCAGCTATCGCGGCCAGGAAACGCTCGACCGCTTTGATTTTCAGGATTTGATGGAAGAGAAAATCGCTCTCCTGAAGATGCCGGAAGATTTATTAACCCGTTCGGTAAACGTTGGTTTTTCCGGCGGCGAGAAAAAGCGCAACGATATTTTGCAAATGGCGGTGCTGGAACCGGAGTTATGCATTCTTGATGAGTCGGACTCCGGGCTGGATATTGACGCATTAAAAGTGGTTGCCGATGGCGTGAACTCGCTGCGTGACGGCAAGCGTTCATTCATCATTGTTACGCACTACCAACGCATTCTCGACTACATCAAGCCTGATTACGTTCATGTGCTATATCAGGGACGAATTGTGAAATCCGGCGATTTCACGTTGGTCAAACAACTGGAGGAGCAGGGTTATGGCTGGCTTACCGAACAGCAGTAACGCGCTGCAACAGTGGCATCACTTGTTTGAAGCTGAAGGGACAAAACGCTCCCCGCAAGCACAGCAGCATTTACAACAATTGCTGCGTACCGGACTGCCGACACGTAAACATGAAAACTGGAAATATACGCCGCTGGAAGGGCTGATCAATAGCCAGTTTGTCAGCATTGCGGGAGAGATATCCCCACAGCAGCGTGATGCCTTAGCGTTAACGTTAGACTCCGTGCGGCTGGTGTTTGTCGATGGGCGTTACGTGCCCGCACTGAGCGATGCAACTGAAGGCAGCGGATATGAAGTGAGCATTAACGACGACCGTCAGGGTTTACCCGACGCTATTCAGGCGGAAGTGTTTCTGCATTTGACGGAAAGCCTGGCACAAAGCGTGACGCATATCGCCGTGAAGCGCGGTCAACGGCCGGCAAAGCCATTGCTGTTAATGCATATCACCCAGGGCGTGGCAGGTGAAGAGGTGAACACTGCCCATTACCGACATCATCTGGATCTGGCGGAAGGTGCCGAAGCAACGGTGATCGAACATTTTGTCAGCCTGAATGATGCTCGTCATTTTACCGGGGCACGGTTCACTATCAACGTCGCAGCGAATGCCCACTTGCAGCATATCAAGCTGGCGTTTGAAAACCCGCTCAGTCACCACTTTGCTCATAACGATTTGTTGCTGGCTGAGGATGCCACCGCATTTAGCCACAGTTTCCTGCTGGGTGGCGCAGTGTTACGACACAACACCAGTACGCAACTCAATGGCGAAAACAGCACGCTGCGGATCAATAGCCTGGCGATGCCGGTGAAAAACGAGGTGTGTGATACCCGTACCTGGCTGGAACACAATAAAGGTTTTTGTAACAGCCGACAGTTGCACAAAACTATCGTCAGCGACAAAGGCCGCGCGGTATTTAACGGTTTGATCAACGTCGCGCAGCACGCCATCAAAACGGATGGTCAGATGACCAACAACAATCTGCTGATGGGCAAACTGGCGGAAGTGGATACGAAACCGCAGCTGGAAATCTATGCAGATGATGTGAAATGCAGCCACGGCGCGACGGTGGGGCGTATTGATGATGAACAGATATTCTATCTGCGCTCGCGCGGGATCAATCAGCAGGATGCCCAGCAGATGATCATTTACGCCTTCGCTGCCGAACTGACGGAAGCACTGCGTGATGAGGGGCTTAAACAGCAGGTGCTGGCCCGAATCGGTCAACGGCTGCCAGGAGGTGCAAGATGATTTTTTCCGTCGACAAAGTGCGGGCCGACTTTCCGGTGCTTTCGCGTGAGGTAAACGGTTTGCCGCTGGCTTATCTCGACAGCGCCGCCAGTGCGCAGAAACCGAGCCAGGTGATTGACGCCGAGGCCGAGTTTTATCGTCATGGCTACGCGGCGGTGCATCGTGGTATTCATACCTTAAGCGCCCAGGCGACCGAGAAAATGGAGAACGTGCGCAAGCGGGCATCGCTGTTTATTAATGCCCGTTCGGCGGAAGAGCTGGTGTTCGTCCGCGGCACGACGGAAGGGATCAATCTGGTCGCCAATAGCTGGGGCAACAGCAACGTGCGGGCGGGCGATAACATCATCATCAGTCAGATGGAGCACCACGCTAACATTGTTCCCTGGCAGATGCTTTGCGCACGCGTTGGCGCAGAGCTGCGTGTGATCCCGCTCAATCCCGATGGTACGTTGCAACTGGAGACGCTGCCTACGCTGTTTGATGAGAAAACTCGCCTGCTGGCAATTACTCATGTCTCCAACGTGCTTGGCACAGAAAATCCACTGGCGGAAATGATCACGCTTGCGCACCAGCATGGCGCAAAAGTGCTGGTGGATGGCGCTCAGGCGGTGATGCATCATCCGGTGGATGTTCAGGCGCTGGATTGCGACTTTTACGTGTTCTCCGGGCATAAACTGTATGGCCCCACCGGAATTGGCATTCTTTATGTGAAAGAAGCCTTGTTGCAGGAGATGCCGCCGTGGGAAGGGGGCGGTTCTATGATCGCCACCGTCAGCCTGAGTGAAGGCACTACCTGGACCAAAGCACCATGGCGGTTTGAAGCCGGTACACCCAATACCGGGGGCATCATTGGTCTTGGCGCGGCGCTGGAGTATGTTTCGGCGCTGGGGCTTAATAACATAGCCGAGTATGAACAGAATCTGATGCATTATGCGCTATCACAGCTGGAATCTGTACCGGATCTCACTCTCTATGGCCCACAAAACAGGCTTGGCGTTATTGCTTTTAATCTCGGTAAACACCACGCCTATGATGTTGGCAGTTTTCTCGATAATTACGGCATTGCTGTGCGTACCGGACATCACTGCGCAATGCCATTGATGGCCTATTACAACGTCCCTGCGATGTGTCGGGCGTCGCTGGCCATGTATAACACCCATGAAGAAGTGGATCGTCTGGTGACCGGCCTGCAACGTATTCACCGTTTGCTGGGATAACAGGGAGGCACTATGGCTTTATTGCCGGATAAAGAAAAGTTGCTGCGTAATTTTTTACGCTGCGCCAACTGGGAAGAGAAATATCTCTACATTATTGAGCTGGGCCAGCGTCTGCCAGAATTACGCGACGAAGACAGAAGTCCACAAAATAGCATTCAGGGCTGTCAGAGTCAGGTGTGGATTGTCATGCGCCAGAATGCCCAGGGAATTATTGAATTACAGGGCGACAGCGATGCGGCGATTGTGAAAGGGCTTATTGCGGTCGTCTTTATTCTCTACGATCAGATGACGCCGCAGGATATTGTCAATTTCGATGTGCGTCCGTGGTTTGAAAAAATGGCGCTCACCCAACATCTCACCCCATCTCGTTCACAAGGTCTGGAAGCGATGATTCGCGCAATTCGCGCCAAAGCCGCTGCACTTAGCTAAACTAAAAGGACAGCTTTCATCCGGTTGGCTCACATTGCCGGATGGTCAATGTTTACACTGACCTGCACAGGAGTGTTTTGGTTTCAGGTGAACATAAGCGCCATCCGACGTTTCAGCGTGAGTCTCCGGCAAATACAGGAGGTTTACAATGAAACGCGCGTCTTTGCTTACACTCACGCTTATCGGCGCTTTTAGCGCCATCCAGGCTGCCTGGGCGGTTGATTATCCGCTACCACCAACCGGAAGCCGACTGGTTGGGCAAAATCAAACGTATACGGTGCAAGAAGGGGATAAAAACCTTCAGGCTATTGCCCGACGTTTTGATACTGCGGCAATGTTGATCCTTGAAGCCAATAACACTATCGCCCCGGTGCCAAAACCTGGTACGACGATAACTATTCCTTCACAACTGTTATTACCTGATGCACCGCGTCAGGGGATTATCGTTAACCTTGCAGAGCTGCGCCTTTATTATTATCCGCCGGGAGAAAATATTGTGCAGGTTTATCCAATAGGTATTGGATTGCAGGGGCTGGAAACGCCGGTGATGGAAACGCGTGTTGGGCAGAAAATCCCTAACCCAACCTGGACGCCTACGGCAGGCATTCGTCAGCGTTCGCTGGAGCGTGGCATTAAATTACCGCCAGTCGTTCCTGCCGGACCAAATAACCCGCTAGGACGTTACGCACTGCGCCTCGCGCATGGTAATGGCGCTGTCTCTTATACACA
>ENA-OXVT01000703-OXVT01000703.1-human-gut-metagenome-genome-assembly--contig:-NODE-703-length-12966-cov-29.854388_pt1 | contig 12966 bp, 10 predicted proteins | sample MGYA00249253_ERZ652702 | MGnify/ENA primary metagenome ERZ652702 (study PRJEB26925, sample SAMN05826756) | human gut metagenome | biome: ENVO:2100002; feature: ENVO:00000062; material: ENVO:00002003...
ATCTACACCGTCTAATTCGTCGGCAGCGTCAGATGTGTATAAGAGACAGCATAACTATAGTAAAATAAGAAAGAAAATATCTATAAAGAAAACAGGGTGAAAAAGTATATGAAGGCAGAAGAAGGTCAAAGAGAAAAGTTAAAGACAGAAATGGAAAGATTACATACTTATATCACTCAACTAAGCCAAACCTTCTATGATCCAGACAAAGAAAAAGTGATGGTTAATTACCCGAACAATTCAGAAGGTCGCCAATTAGAGCAAGTGTACCATGAAGTTTTCAAACATTTATTGACGGTGAAGAAAGAGCTGGATTATTATTCTTTACCGATTATCGATACAGGAATATTGAAGTATGATGGGAAGAAGGAACGATTTATCTTTAAATCTGTTCGGGAAGATTTGCCTCTTTCAGCAGGGATGGATCTAGAGGTCTTGGTAGAAGACTATTTTACAGAAGAAAAGCACTGGGTTCGAACAAAATTGGATTATTTACCGCAGGCAGCCGGAGGGACACAGGCAAGCGGTTGGTACATCACTGAAGACAAAGAGTTAGAACTAGAAGGTGTAATGGCGCGTATTCGAAAAAAAAATTAAAAAAGTAACATTAGATATTTATTGAAGGATAAAGGAGCGCAGGAAGTAGCATGAGAGAAAAAAGAGCATTTTATATCAATGGTTATGCAGGGATTGTCGGATTGATCGTATTAGCTTTAGTTGGATTGTTTTTCTTCTATTTAGGCATGTGGCAAGCGAAAGTTTGGGCACTTTTTTTAAGTATTTTTCTTTGGTTGATCACGTTATTGTTGTTAAGTTCGGCAACTGTAGTCAGTCCTAATCAAGCAAAAGTAATTTTGTTTTTTGGACAATATTTAGGTACGATTCGAGAAAATGGCTTTTTCCTTACGATACCTTTGGCACAAAAAATGACTGTTTCGTTGAAAGTTCGGAATTTCAATAGTTCTGTTTTAAAAGTCAATGATTTGGATGGAAACCCCATCGAAATCTCAGCAGTAGTAGTCTTTAAAGTCGTTGATACAGCAAAGGCATTATTCGATGTAGCGTATTATCAAGATTTTGTAGAAATCCAAAGTGAGACAGCCATTCGGCATATCGCTAGCCAATACCCGTATGATACATTCAATGAGAATGATTTGACGCTTCGAGGAAACACGACGGCAGTGTCTGACGAGTTGCAAAAAGAACTGCAAGAGCGTTTAGCAGTAGCAGGTGTCGAAGTAATCGAAACACGCTTGAACCATTTAGCCTATGCAACAGAAATCGCTAGTGCCATGCTCCAACGTCAACAAGCAAAAGCCATTTTGTCTGCTCGACAAACCATTGTTGAAGGAGCTGTCACAATCACTCAAATGGCCTTAGAGCAAATCGAAGATGGACAAGAAATCAATTTCACCGATGATCGGAAAGTCCAATTGATCAATAATTTACTTGTCTCAATCATTACAGACAAAGGAACGCAACCTGTTATCAATACAGGCGACATGAAAGACCGTAAGTGACATACTTTTTGTAAGATAGGAAGAAGGAGTTTAGGACGGATTATTGTCTTGAACTCTTTTTTTAGTTGTTTTAAAGAAAATGACAAAATTGAAAGAAGAATGATAGTTGATTCGAAGGCAGAATTGTTCGCTTTTTTCTATAATCAGTATATAAAGTAAGAGAGAAGGGGAAAAAGTGAAAAAACTTCTGATCGGTCTACTTGTTTTCATCGTTGTGGTACTTGCAGGGGTGAAAATCGCAGATTACGTAGTTATGGGTGGAGAAGAATACTATGTACAAATTACGACAGATGGTACAAAAACAGTTTCAAAATCAGACTCTGGACAAGAAACAGTCAACTATAGATATATCCTGCCTGGCTATACGAAAGAGGGTAAGGAAAAAGAACTGGACTTCAAGGGACAATTGACTCGACCGCTTCGTAAAGGAGCATATTTAAAAATCACCTGGAACAAAAATAAAGGTGTCACTTCGTATGAAGAAGTCGAAAAAAAAGACGTGCCGAAAACAGCACTGGAAAAACTAATTAAAGGGTAGGGAAAGAAATGAACAAAATAGTCGAAGTACAGAATGTAACAAAAGTATACGGAAAAAACAATGAGAAAAAGACGCAAGCATTAAGCGGCATCAGCTTCGATGTAGAAAAAGGCGAATTTATTGGGATCATGGGCGCTTCTGGTTCTGGTAAATCGACACTTTTGAATATTTTATCCACATTAGATAAACCAACAGATGGGCATATCCGAATCAATCAAAAAGATGTGACCACATTAAAAGGAAATCAACTAGCAGATTTTCGTGCGAATGAGATTGGCTTTATTTTCCAAGACTTTAATTTATTAGAAAGCTTGACAGCACAAGAAAATATCGCTGTTCCTCTTTCTTTACAAGGCGTCAGACCAAAAGAAATCAAGCAACGTGTCCAAAAAATTGCAGAACGTTTATCCATCTCTCATATTTTGGAAAGCTATCCTTCTGAGATTTCCGGTGGACAAAAACAACGGGTCGCCGCCGCACGTGCATTGATCACACAACCAACGATTCTATTAGGGGATGAGCCTACAGGTGCGCTGGATTCCAAAAGTGCCCGGGATCTTTTAGATACGATGGACGAATTGAATACAAAAGATCATGTATCGATTCTTCTTGTGACGCATGATCCGTTTTCTGCAAGTTATTGCCAACGTATTTTATTCATCAAGGATGGCGGTATCCATCAAGAAGTGAAACGTGGAGATCAAAGCCGTGATTCCTTCTATCGAGAAATACTATCTATTCTTGGAAACTTGGAACAGTAGGGGGAGATTGACTATGCTTTGGAAATTATCACTTACTGGGATCAAGAGCCGTTTAAGAGACTACTTGGTGTTATTCTCAGGATTAGTTATGGCATCTGCTATTTTTTACATGTTTGAATCAATGGCAAGCAACGAAGCTTTTTTGAAAAGTAATACGATCGTTGCGGCTACAGTTATCATTTTCCGATTCGGTTCTGTTTTACTAGGGATCATCACATTCGTTTATATTTTATATGCAAATTCCTTTTTGATGACGATGCGGCAAAAAGACTATGCAATGTTTATGATGCTAGGAGCAAAAGGCAGAAAAATCGCACAGATGATTTTTTCTGAAACATTCTTAGTAGGGATCGCAGCTACTTTAGTGGGTTCAGCTGTCGGTGTAGGATTGACAAGTATCGTCCACCGATTATTAGTGGATCAGTTAGATCTCAATATTTCGCATTTTACACCTTTTAGTATTCACGGGTTGTTGATCACTGTTTTGTTTTTTGCTGTTTTGTTTTTATTAGCTGCTGTTGTCAATGCTTTTTCGATTGTCAAAAAACCGATTTTAGCATTGATTCGTGCGGATCAGACACCAACAAGAATCAAGCAGCATAAATTCTTGTTTTTCCTTGAAGTAGTACTGGGAATTGCTTTTCTAGGCTGCGGTTACTATATGATGAAACACGTGGGGACCTATCAAGTCTTTGGTATAGGAGTAGCCTTAGTTACGATCGTATTAGGAACTTATTTCATTTTCCATTCTGTGATCATTTTCTTTTTATCATTACTAAAGAAATCAGAACAGATTTCATTGAAAAAATTGAACAATTTCACATTGTCACAGTTAAACTTTCGTATTCGTGAATATACACAAATGCTCTCAATGGTCGCTATGCTGTTTGCCTTGGCACTGGGCGCTTTGACGGTAGGATTAGGTTTTAAAAATGAAATTGCAGACTTGACAGAAAACAATTCTGGATATGATCTAGTGATGAATAATCCTCGGGCAGAAGATCAGCAAAAAATCAAAGAACTTTCACCAACACTTTCTGCTTCTTATACTCAAAAAGAAGATGCGGGAACGATTTACTATAATGCAAGTGAATTTGCGGCTCAACCATTGATCATGATAAAACATGAAGATGGAACACCGCCGAAGATCACGAAAGAAAAAGTTCCTGCTGAAAAAATGAATGAACTGACTGTACAAGAGGAACTTCGAAGCTATGAATTGCCGGAACAGCAAGAAAAAGAAATCAAGGTAGTCAGTCAATCAGAATTTGATCAACTGAACTTGCCACAAACCACTTTACAGCTAGTTCAGGTAAAAGACTTCCAAGCAAACCTGAAACCAATCGAAACACTTGTTGCTCAAAATAAAATGAACAATCCATCTTTGCAAAAAGTAGAGTACAGCAACCAGAAATATGAAATGTATGAAGTGTATAATGGTCTATTCTCTGGTTTTGAATTTATGGGATTCTTCCTAGGTTTAGCTTTCTTGACCATGCTTGCTAGCTGTTTGATGTTCAAGATCTTGTCAGGAAGCAAGAGTGACATTGCTCGTTATGAAATGCTTGAAAAGATAGGAACACGACGCGGGTTGCTTAAACAATCGATCCGTAGAGAAGTAGGCGTGTTATTCTTAGCACCAGGAATCTTAGGTGTAGTCCATGTCTTATTCGGATTACAAATGTTTGGTCTATTCATGCAAAATCCATACAAAGATATTTGGGTTCCGTTTACGATCTTCTTCGTATTGTATTTCATCTACTATGTACTGACGACATGGTTATATACTGGAATCGTATTGAAAAAGAGATTGTGAAAAAGCTGTCCTGCATCAAGTAATAAGAACAGCCAAGCAAAAATAGCTCCTCATATTTTTCGTTTGATTGGGCTTATTACCGCAGATGCAAGCTTTTGAACACCGTTTGTTCGGAAAAAGAGGTTGTGACAATACTTTTGTCACAACCTTTTTTCGCGGTCTTTTATTAGAATATAGTAAATTTTTTCTCGTTACTCACGGAATAAGCTGTTAAGAAAACGGTTTCTATGTATACTGGAATCAGTGCAAATGAAAGAAAAGAGGGTGCAAGGAACATGGAAATCAATGAACAAAATTTTGGCGAAAACTATCACTTGATTACTATCACGAATCAAAATGGGACATCTTTGTCTGTCAGTGATCTTGGGGCACGGGTTGTTCATTTTCAAACAATAATCGATAATGAAAAACGAGAGTTGATCTTAGGTTTTGATGAAGCAAAAGAATATCTAGAAAAAGACCCTTATATCGGTGCTTCAATCGGACGTATGGCTGGACGGATCACGAATGGCACATTCAAATTAGATGATGAAACGTTCGAAGTAAAAACAGACCCGGACACTGGTCATTGTTTACATGGTGGTGCACCTAGCTTTGAAGCCAAGCAGTGGCATTATACAGTCATCAATGGTGAAAACGAAGCATCGGTTATTTTCTATCAGACTAGCCCAGACATGGAAAACGGATTTCCTGGAACTTTAGATGTAGAAGTACGGTATACGCTGACGAACGATGATACATGGCGAGTGACGGTCCAAGGGATCAGTGACCGCAAAACAGTATTCAATCCTACAAATCATGTCTATTTCAATTTAACCGGTGATCCAGCACAGTCAATCGACGAACATATACTTTGGTTGAATAGCCGATTATTTGCTACGCTCAATAAAGATACAACGCCTACAGGAGAAGTAGTTTCAGTAAGTGGCACAGCATTTGACTTCCAACGTCCTAAAAAATTAGGTGAGGTCTTTGCCAGTGATTTTCGCCAATCAATGATAGTGGGCGGTATCGATCATCCATTTTTGTTGAAAAAACAATCTGGTTTACTAAATGCTGCGGAATTGACAAGCCTAGATGAAAAAGTATCGATCCAAGTAAAAACAGATGCTTCAGGAATCGTGATTTTTACAGCAAATTTTGGAGAAGATGGACCGGAAATGCGCGGGAATAAATTAGTAAATCATGGCGGTATCACATTTGAGACTCAAGAACTGCCAGGAGCGGAGCGACTTGAAAGTTTTGGAGATGTCACTCTGGAACCTAATCAAGTACGCGAGTTTGTAACGGAATACAAAATAAATATAAAGAAATAGAATAAATTAAAAAGGGAGTGTGACAGTGTCACATCCCCTTTTTAATTTATTCTATTTCTTTAAAGGCAGATCAAGCCAGAATGATTTGTCTAAACTTAACAAGGTTAGTACAGGAACAGTTGCAGCTTTAACTGTACGAGTAGTTGTTTCTGGTATCTGTCTTGCCGTAAAATTGTTCCACAAATCCCAGATTGAAGCGACACGGAAGATGGAAGAAGCGTTGTTGACGCGTTTTATCGTTGAAAATTCTAATCCTGTGATTGGCACGCCATCTGTTGTCCATTTGATTGGCACATCGAATCGCTTAGACATATTGAGGATTTCGGCGTTTGCTTCTTCAGTTGTTGCTGCTTCTTTTTTCGGTTCATCATATTTTGTCAGGTCGTACGCTTCGATGATCGCGTTCAATTTTTGTGAATATTGGCGATCTGTAGCATAACGTCCTTCCAAATATTTGGTTGCTTCTTTGTAGTCTTTTGTTTCCGACTTCCAAGTTGGTTTGTAGAAATCAGGATTGCCAGTCAGTCCATTTTTGATCAAGTCGGCATAGTCTTCCAAACTTTCCTTGTAAGAAGGATATTTACGGAATTGTGCGCGGATTTGGTAGCTTTGTCCGGAACTATCTTGTTCATGTGTATTGAAGGTCACGCTGCTTCCATTATATGATCCTTTGATACCAAAAAGGTTATGATTTGGTTCGCTTGATAATAAGCTGTTTCCAGATCCACTTTCAAGGATAGCTTGAGCCATCATGACTGATGCGTAGATTCCTTCTTTTTGCCCGATTTCCTGTGCATCATCTGCAATCTTTTTCAAGAACTGATCAGTTGTTTGGTTTTGACTGAAATGGAACGAGCCATCTAATCCATCTAAAATAGATGAACCAGTTAGCGAGCCTGAAGTAGCAGGTAAACCTGCTAAGTTTACTCGGACAGCAAAATCAGGCGTGAAATCTGAAATAGAAGTTACTCGAACTTTATCTCCTGGTTGGGGCGCATGGATAAATTGTCCGTTCCCAATATAGATACCTACATGGTGAGTAACACCGGAAGAAGGTCCCCAGAAGACGAGATCGCCAGGTTGGGCCTGACTTACTGGAATCTGCGTACCTGCATATTGCTGTTCGCCTGTCCAGCCACCGATATAATGACCGGTTGCTTTCATATATACGTAATAAGTCAAACCAGAACAGTCAAAAGTATTTGGACCTTTGGCTCCCCATACATATGGTTTTCCAAGATGCTCGAATGCTTCTCGAACGATTGCTTGTTGGACATTCGTTGTATTTGTAGGCAATACAGCATCAATTGGTGATTTTACAACAAAATCAGAAGAAGCAGAAGATGGATTCTCTATACCGCTTTGATTTGCTGTATTTGGACGAGATGAAGCATTGTTCGTTCCGCCATTCGATGAACCATTGTTTGGATGGTTTGGTTCTCTCTGAGTATTTCCATTGTTATTCGATCCAGATGGGTTTGTTTGATTCGAAGAATTCCCGTTGTTCGAATTATTGTTATTATTGTTTGAATTATTTGAACCATTATTATTGTTGTTATTGTTGTTATTACCCACATCTGGTTTGTTTGGCGTTTCCGGATCTGGTGTACTAGGGACTTCTTCACTAGGATCAGTTGGTTTCTCTGTTGAAGTATCCGGTACAGGTTCAAATTCTGCAGTAATAGATAAATTGTTCGTACCTACTGTAAAGGTCTTTGCATCATAATTTACTTCTTTGGCACCATTAACAGCGACTGAAGCAATTTGTTCACCTTCAGCTGGCGTAATAGTGTAAGTTACCTTCGTTTCCGCTAATAAACCTTCTACCGTTCCACTTTCCGTAATATCCAAAGGTTGCTGTTCAGGGGAATCCGCTGTCGAAGCAGTCAGTTGGATCTTACCAATCAAAGAAGGAGCAATTGTAAGGGAATATGTCTCGGCTGGCTTTTCATTTTCTGATGGATCAGCCGGATCAATTTCAGTTGGCTCGGTCGATCCTGTTGTTGAGTTAGTTGTTCCAGTTGGGTCTTCTGTAAAAGAATCCGTTGTTTCACTAGTAGCTGAGCTGGATGTAGTCGTATCTGTTGTGACTGTTTGATCTGCTGTTTGATTATCTACGGCAAATACGGTATTGGTCGACAAAACGGACGGAGCAATCAGCCAAGTAGCAGCTAGCAAACGTATCGTTTTTTTATTTTTCATAATAAACTAGTCCTTTTCCTTTCATTGATTTTCTGTCTTATTCAGCATTCATTAGACATTTTTTGGAACAGATAATCGTGTCGAAAAGCTTTTTCTTTTCATAAATCTGTCTGTGTATTCTAAATAAAACAATTTGTAAATAAGCAACGAGCATTCATTCGTTTTTCTTTGACGTTCATTTTATTGCATAGACCACCTTTGTTTGGGGATAAACAAGTGGGGATAAAAATGGTTATGCATATGTAAATTATACCAAAGTTTGGAAAGTATCACAAAAATTTATAAAAATAATGATCCTAAAAAGAAAAAGACTGAAATATGTGATAAACATCTCATACTTCAGTCTTTTTCATTAACTATTCATAAGACATTAGGTCTTCATCAAACCCGCTAACGAGAGTAGTAATCATTGCTACGACTAGACTAACAGCCAGTCCTGCTAAGTACCAGAAAAAAGTACCGGAAATGAATGCAGGCAATGTGGTCAGACTACCAAATACAAAAGCGATCGCTTTCACTTGGGCAAATCCCATTACAGCTCCACCAGCAGCTGCACCAATGCAAGCAGCAACAAATGGTTTTTTCAATGGGATCGCAATTCCGTAAACAGTTGGTTCGGTCACTCCCGCAAGTAAAATCGAAGCAAAAGCAGAACCGGAGATCGAACGAGTTTTTGAACGTTTACTTCGTAGAAATACACCTAAAGCTGCACCAGCCATTCCAAAATTGGCTGCTCCTGTCAACGGAACGATTCGGTCGAACCCATAAGCAGAGATATTACTGATCATGACAGGGTTTACAGCCCATTGGATACCAAATATTACCAAAATATTCCAACCACCAGCGATGATTGCGCCGCTGATCGGTCCGTTAATATCCATCATCCAAGTAATTGCGGCAGCTAAACCTTCGCCAAGGTAAACACCCGCAGGCCCGAATACCATTAACGTCAAAGGAACCGTGATAACTAATGAAAGTAAAGGTACAAATACTAATTGCATATTATCGCGAATATATTTTTTGAGGAATTTTTCAACAAAAGAATAAAAGAAAATACCTAAAATCGCCGGCATGACAGTAGACGTATACTGCATCAGTACTACAGGAATCCCCAGAAAATCAGTAGCTGCTTTGCCACTGTCTGAAAGTAAAGAGGTCAGATTCGGTTCAATCAGTGCTGCAGCAATGACAGCCGCAATATATCCATTCACTTTAAACGTTTTGGCGGCAGAAAAAGCAAGAAAGATTGGCAGAAAATAAAAGACGGCATTCGACGCAGCAGACAAAATATGATAAGTTCCGCTTGTTTCACTAAGCCAGCCAATCGTAGTCGCTAAAACAACCAGACCTTTTAATATACCAGAACCGGCAAACAGCGGAATGATCGGCGTAAAGATTTCCGATATCAAACCAAATAGTTTTTCGATCGGATTTAGCTTTTCTTTCGGAGCTGAATGATCGATTTGACGCGTCAATTCCTTGTAAGCAGGAGCCAATCCCTGATCCATGATTATTTCTGCATATCTATCGAGTAAAATGAAATACTTAATGGAAGGGATTTGCTGTTTTAATTTTTCTGCATTGGCTACTGGCTGTTTTTTCAATTTGATACAAAGCCGAGTCGCACATGGAAGGACAGAATCAATATTGTCTTTTCCTCCCAACTGTTCAATCAGCATATGAATCTGCTCGTACAGTACCATCTGTTCAGGATTCATTGTCGTTTCCATTAGAAGACCACTCCACTCACTAATATAATATTGGCGTAAGGTGTCATTTCGCCTGTACGAATAAATGCATGACAGTTATTCAACTCTTTTTTCATTTCTTCATGTGGGATAAAGCTAATCGGTGTATCTGGTAACAATAATTTGATTTTTTCCAATATTTCCGGATTCATTGTCTTTATTTCTTCCGCCAATTCAATCGATTGTACCTCAAGTTCTTCTAAAACGTTTTCTAAAACAGATAAAAAGCTTGGAAGACCGTTTGAGACAGCCAAATCTATTTTTTCAGTACCAAAGGGGACAGGCATGCCTGCATCCCCGATACTTAATTTATCAAAGTGCCCCATTTGTGCGATTACTCGTGAAATATCTGAATTGATTACTTTTCCTTTTTTCATGTTTGTTTCTTCCTCTCATTGTTAATTTTAGACTGCTGATTGTTCTAAAGCTTCGCGGTAAGGGATAGAAGGTTGCGCACCATAAGACTGCACAGCAACAGAAGAGGCTAGATTTCCATAAAGGATCGCTTCTTTCAAGTTACTAAGGTCTGGCTGAAGTGTGCTGCTTAATGCGCCAATAAATGTATCACCTGCGGCTGTTGTGTCAACGGCATCCACTTTAAAAGCAGGGACGATACCGTGTTCTTTTTCTGTATGATAGAAAGCGCCGGCACTGCCTAGTGTAATGATTACTGTTCCAATACCTAATTCATGGAGTTTTTCGGCTGCTGCGACCAAACTGTTATGATCTGTCACTCTGATTCCTGTAATGATTTCTGTTTCTGTTTCATTTGGTATAATGATATCTGTCTTTTCAAGTAGTTCAGTAGGAATCGTTTCACGAGCTGGTGCAGGATTCAGGATCGTTGTTTTTCCTGCGTCTTTTGCAATAGAAAAAGCTAGGATCGTCGCATCTAAGCTACTTTCAAACTGAGCAATAATAAAGTCACTGTTTGTAATCAGTTGCTTGTTTTTTAGGACTTCTTGTTCATGGAAAGCATTATTTGCCCCTGCATGGATCAAGATACTATTTTCTCCTGCTGCGTCTACCATAATCATTGCTTGTCCGGTTGTGGCGCCTTGGATTTCAGCTATCCCAGATGTATCGATGTTTTCTTTTGTCAGTAGATCTAATAACTGTTGTCCTTCGCTGTCAGCCCCAACGCCTCCAATAAAAGATGTCCGTGCGCCTGAACGTTTGGCTGCCACTGCTTGGTTGGCGCCTTTACCTCCGCCAGCGTGAAAAATCTCATGCGCATGCATCGTTTCGCCTGGCTTGGGCATGTTGGTTAAACGAAGGGTAGTGTCCATATTAATACTTCCAATTACTGTAACCGTGTTCATTTTACAAACCTCCAACTATCTCATTTATTTTGATGGGAAAAATTATTTTTTAAAACGTTTTAGTAAAACGTTTTAATAGTTCGATAAAAATATAGCACACCTTGAAAGCTATTTCAAGGGTGCAGTTGAAAATCTTTTTTCTAATCGTACAGGTAATCTTTTTTCTTCCCATTCTTTTTCTGGGAATTGGATCCGATCTAACAATAATTTGGCAGATGTTTGTCCCAATTCGAAGATCGGTTGTGCGATCGTTGTCAGTTTCGGCTTGATATACCCGCACATATCTATATTATCATAGCCAATAATGCTGTAGTCTTCAGGGATGCTTTTTCCAGATTCCTCTAATCCGCGATATAATCCAAAAGCTAATTCATCATTTAAAGCAAACACACCAGTTGCAGCAGAATCAAGAAGTTCTGCTGTGATTTGGTAGCCACCTTGTTTTGAGAACTGTGTAGGTAAGAGGATCAGTTGGTCGTGAGAGATTTGGTAAACATCAAGAGCAGATTTAAACCCCTCAATCCGAGCGTGGACATTTTCCGGCGGATTTTCAGGATAGACAAGGGCGATCGTTTGATGACCTAGACTAAGCAAGTGCATGCCCGCTAGGTAACCACCGCGAAAATCGTCTGTTCGTACGGCATCACTAAATCCTTCAGATTTTTTCTGATCCAAAACAATGAAGGGCCGGCCTTGTTTTTTCAAATTTTCGTTGATTGCATCTGTAGAGACAGCAGAAGTCGCGATAATGAATCCATCCACACCTCGACGTGTGAGCTCGGCTAGATATTCGATTTCTTTTTGATGATCAGAATCAGCATTACATAATATCGTGACGAAATTCTGCTTATACAAGATATCCTCAATTCCTCGCATCAGTGTACTGAAGAATGGATTCGTGATATCAGGAACGAGTACACCAATTGTTTTCGTTTCCTTGGTAATCATTTGTCTAGCAAAATAGTCAGGCTGATAGCCTAATTCTTCTTTGGCAGCTAAAACTTTCTGAACAGTTTTCGGACTGAATTTCTCCGTATTTCCATTTAATATCAAGGAGACAGTTGTGATTGAAACGCCGGAAAGTTTAGCGACTTCTTTGATTGTGATCTTTTTTTTCACCATGTTCATACTCCTATCTAAATCCTGTGGTTATTTTCCCATGAAATCAAAAAGAAGTAAATGAAAATCACGTGTGCCAGTACTTATTTGCTTTGTTGGATAGCTTCGATTATTTGTTTCGTTGAGCGTACTCGTGCAGTTTTCGGAAATATCTTTTTTATGAACAATTGATGGGATTCTTTGTCACGATCACTGCAAGCATCTTCAGCAAGTACGACATGATACCCATGTTGGAAGGCATCTAATGCAGTAGCATATACACCGTTTGTTGTCGCTACACCGCTTAAAATGATAGTTTCGATTCCACGCCGGCGAAGTTGAAGATCAAGAGAAGTACCAAAAAAGGCACTTGGATTGTATTTTGTGATAGTCAACATATTGTTTGTATCTTTCAAGGAATCCTTCAACAACAAGTCAGTGAATTCTGGAGGTACAGAAGCAGTCATTCCACCCATATCAGTTTGTTGACTCAAATAAGGGAAAGTGGAGATGTCTACGTTCACTAAAACTTTCAAGGCAGCGGTACGTTTCAATGTTCTTACTAACAAATCATTGTTTGACAGAATAGATTGTGCCTGTCTCTTATACACATCTCCGAGCCCACGAGACTCGACGTCATCTCGT
>ENA-OXVT01000749-OXVT01000749.1-human-gut-metagenome-genome-assembly--contig:-NODE-749-length-12194-cov-22.295082_pt1 | contig 12194 bp, 9 predicted proteins | sample MGYA00249253_ERZ652702 | MGnify/ENA primary metagenome ERZ652702 (study PRJEB26925, sample SAMN05826756) | human gut metagenome | biome: ENVO:2100002; feature: ENVO:00000062; material: ENVO:00002003...
CTACACCGTCTAATTCGTCGGCAGCGTCAGATGTGTATAAGAGACAGGTTTATTATTATTTCATTATCGGGCGATAATGAAACAGCAGTAACTTTAGCACGCGCTTTACGAGGGTTACATATTCCAAGAATTGGAATTGCTAAGGTTGGAAATACTTTATTATCAAAGTATTGTGATGATATGATTACTTTTAGATATGAAACGTTTAAAGTAGGGATGTCAGATATTCTTTATGGTAGTACCGCCCACTTCTTTATTATTTCAGATTTTTTATTTTTGAGATACTTAGAATATTCACAAGAGAAAGGATAGATGTAAAGAGGATGATTAAATGAAACTTTAAGAGTTATGAAAATTTAGTTAAAGATAAAGGCCCTTTAATGGCTAATTATGCTTTGATGGGAGATGGTAAAGTTATTGATGGTGAGCTTTACGAAGAATTACGAGGTACCGAAGGATGCTGAAAATGGCGATACTATTCATGTGGTCGTAGAAGTTCAAGATAATGGTAAACATCAGTTGAAACATTGTCAAAGAGTTATTATTACAGTTAAATAGTTTTATAGCAGCTATATTATTTATATAGCTGCTTTTTGTTAAGAAATAAATAGCTTATAAATGTTTTAAAGGACGTCAGTAATATGACGTCCACAATGTTTAATTAATCTTTTTTTGGTTTATCAGTTACTAATTCTTTTAAAGAACTAGCTAAACCGGCAATACCTTGAATCTCACTAGGAATAATAATTTTTGTGGCTTCACCTTTAGATAACTCTTCTAAGGCTTTAAACCCTTGTAATGTTACATATGCACTGTCTGGGTTTGCTTGATTAATATATGTGATACCTTTGGCTTGGGCTTCATAAACTAATCTTAATGCTTCTGCTTCTCCTTCAGCAATTGCAATTTTAGCTTCTTTATCTGCTGTTGCACGTAAAATCATTGATTCTTTATCACCTTCAGCATTTAAGATAGCAGCAGTCTTTTTTCCTTCTGCTTGTAAGATTGCTTCACGTCTTTCGCGTTCAGCTCGCATTTGTTTTTCCATTGCTTCTTGAATATCCCGAGGTGGAATAATGTTTTTAACTTCAACACGATGTACTTTGATTCCCCATGGATCAGTAGCCTCATCAAGAATACTACGCATTCTTGAGTTAATAATATCTCTTGATGTCAAAGTTTCATCTAATTCTAAATCCCCAATAATATTTCTTAATGTAGTTGCTGTTAAATTCTCGATTGCGTTGATTGGTCGATCCACACCATAAGTAAATAGTTTTGGATCAGTGATTTGATAATAAACAACAGTATCGATCTGCATCGTGACGTTATCTTTAGTGATAACTGGTTGTGGTGCGAAGTCAACAACTTGTTCTTTTAATGAAACTTTATTGGCAACTCGATCAAAGAAAGGAATCAAGATGTGCAATCCAACATTACATGTACGATTATATGCTCCGATTCTTTCTACGACATATGCCCGTGATTGTGGAACAATTCTAATTGTTGAAGCAATGATCGTAATTACAATAATTCCTAGAAAAACCCATAATACAATAGCGACAATTCCGTCCATAATATTTCCCTCTCTATTCTTCTATTTTTTTAACAACTAAGTGAGCTCCTTCGATTGCCATGATTTCGCAGTACTCACCCTCGTTAATAGTGTTATTATCAACACTTGCAGCTAGCCATGATGTTGACATAACTTTTACTTCACCTTTAGTATCTGCAGTAATCGTCTTAGTTACAAGCCCATGCTTACCAATTACACGATCGTAATTGGTTTTTTCAATATTTGTTCTTAAATATTTTTTAGCAATAGGTCTTGTAACAAAGATTGCGATCGTTGTGACAATTACAAACAAGGCAATTTGAATTGCTTGGCTAGCCCCTAATAAATCAGCAATTAGGGCAACAACACCACCTGCAGCAAACCAGATGCTTACTAGATCAATAGTAATAATTTCAACAATTATTGCTACGATGATAATGCCTAACCAAATAGGTATCATTTATAATCCCCCTCCTTAAAGATCCACTAACAGAATCTGATGTATTACATCAAACTTAGCAGTATACTTTACACAGTTGTTATTGTCTAAATCTAAATTATATTCTTTTGATAGTTCACTAATAAAGTTTTTATTTGAAATTCGTCCGTAGCTTTTTCCAATGGAAATTCTATGCAATTGATCTTCTGGATATAACGCATCATTTATTTCTTTTTTACCAACTGGCTTAATTCCCAAAACATTTTTATTTCGATCGATTCCTAATAAAACAAAATCTACTTCTTCAAAGTGCCGACAGGCTGCTTTATTTAATGTTAGATTGGTGCTGTAGATAGTAACTGTTTTTTTAGCAATATCATTAGTTGACCATTCAAATTCCATAAGTATCACCCTTTCTATCACTATTATATTATAAAAATTATTTTTATTCAACAAAATTATTGAAATAAAAAATAGCAGTTATTTCTGCTATTTAGCAACACTATAGAAATTAGTAGTTTGATAATTATAAATGATATTTGAAGTGTTAAATAACTGTCCGTTTGATAAATGAATATTATCATTGATCATAATGGCTGGATCATTTTCTTCAAGTTCTAGTAAAGCAGCATCTTCTTTGCTTAATTTTATTGCAGTTAGATATTTATCAGCAAAACCAAAAGAGATTTTTAAATCATCTTTTAAATAATTAAAAATTGATCCTTCAGCAATTTCCTTACCTAAATAGGGTACGATTTCCTTATTATAATATGTTCGCTCTAAAGCATATGGGATACCGTCGACAATACGAAGACGCTTTAAGTAATAAACTGGAGTTCCAACTTTGCAGTTCATCTGTTCACTTAACTTTTCATCAGCTTCAACTATTTGAATATCTAATAATTTATTAATGATTTTATTACCGGGATTATCCATTGTCACCCCACGGGTCGAGTTAAGATACACTGTTCCTTTTTTCTTTGGGGCCCGAACAAACATCCCGCTTCCTTGAACTGGATAAATAATGCCTAAATTCATTAATATTTTAATTGCATTACGAATTGTATTACGACTAACCCCATATTCTTCAATCAGTTTTTCTTCAGTAGGTAATTTTCGAGTCTCTTCAAATTCTTCATTCATTATCCTTTTTTGAAGATCATTTACAATCATTTCATACTTTAACATATAATCACCTCAAAACTCATTATATCATATTAGTCAAGTTTCACAATATTTATTGGTATGAATATAATTTATTCTATTTTTATTGTGAAAGCGCTTTACATTAATTCTTCATTGGAATATAATAAATTTGTACCAATAAATTTGGAGGAGAAAAGATGAAGAGAATATTGAAGGGAGCATTAGTAGCTCTAATGGTTGTTTCATCAACTATTGGGGTTAAAGCAGAGTCGAAGATTTCAGCCGAAGTACAAAGAATTATTGATAGTATGACACCGGTTGAAAAAGTCGCACAAATGATTCAGGCGGATACTCGCTGGATCACTCCAGCTGAAGTGGCGGAGTATAAGATTGGTTCAATTCTTAGTGGTGGGGGAGCAGCACCAACTAGTGGAAATGAATTAAGTAATTGGGTAACTTCAGCAAATAGTTATCAAAAAGCAGTAATTGATAGTGGTGGTATTCCATTGTTATATGGAATAGATGCGGTTCATGGAAATAACAATTTGTATGGAGCGACTATCTATCCTCATAACATTGGATTGGCAGCAGCTAATAATACTCAATTAGTTGAACAAATTGGGGAGGCTACTGCAAGTGAAGTTAGAGCAATGGGAGCCAACTGGACATTTACACCAACATTAGGTGTACCTCATAACGAACGTTGGGGGCGTACATATGAAACTTTTGGTGATGATGTTGAACGGGTAACTAATTTAGGTACTGCATATATTAAAGGAATTGAAAGTGATGGTGATACTCTATCGTCAGCAAAACATTATTTAGGAGAAGGATTAACTACTAATGGAGCTAACCAAGGTAATGTAGAGCTTAGTGATGCTGATTATCAAGATCTAATCAATGCAAATATGAATAATCCAATGGTTAAGGAACTTTTAACACCTTATAAACAAGCTATTAAACAAGGAACTAAATCAATTATGGTTACCTATAATAGTATCAATGGTAAAAGATGTCATGGAAATAAGGACGTTGTTACAACGTTATTAAAAGAAAATCTTGGTTTTGATGGCATTGTTATTAGCGATTATAACGGTCTTGATCAAATTGAGAATCAAGCAACTTATAAAGATAAGGCAATTGCTTGTATCAATGCTGGTGTTGACGTCTTGATGGTAGCAGAAAAAGATGGTTCAACACCACGCTGGAAAAATTTATATAATGCTTTAGTTGAAGCTGTTAATGAAGGAAAAATTAGTGAAGAACGCTTAAATGATGCAGTTGCAAGAATTCTAACTGCTAAAGAAGAATTAGGATTTTTAGATAATCCTTCAAAAGCATATGCTGATGAGGCAGATCAAGCTAAATTTGGTGGTAGTGAACATCGGGCATTAGCTAAACAAGCAGTTAGTGAATCTTTAGTTTTATTAAAAAATGATGAAGTTAATGCTGGTAAAACAGTGATGCAGGCTTTAGCAGATATGGATAATATCGTGGTTGCTGGTAGTGCTGGTGATGACATTGGTAAACAATGTGGTGGTTGGACAATTACTTGGCAAGGGGCAACTGGAAATACAACACCTGGTACAACTATTTTCAGTGGTTTAAAAGCAGCGATGGATAAAAAGGGTGGAACAATCAGCTATAATGCTAATGGTGTATTTACAAATTCGGACAATAAAGTTGATGCAGCAATAGTTGTAGTTGGTGAAGACCCATATGCTGAAAGTAATGGTGATCGCAGTGCTGGACAATTAAAATTACCAGCTAATGATATTAGTACAATTAAACGGATTGAAAATAGTCATCCTGATTTACCGATTATTTTAGTTTTAACAACAGGGCGACCAATTGCAATGGCTGATTATGTTAATGATGATCATATCAAAGGGATTGTTAATGCATGGTTACCAGGTAGTGAAGGTGATGGGGTTGCTGATGTACTATTAGGTGATAAAGATTTTGTAGGAACAAATCCAATTACTTGGACATGGTATCCTCAAGATATTACTAGTAAGTATGATGATTCAAGCAAAGTATTATATCCGGTTGGATATGGATTGAAAAAAGCTCAAAAAACCGGTGATTTTACAGCACCAGCTGATCCTAATGTGATAGATTTAGCGAAAACTAATGGAAAATTAGAAGCCGAGGCGTTTGTGGATGCACACAGTGAAATTAAGTTAGAAAATAATGGTACAACTGTAGGGTATTTACAAGATGGACGGCATATGACTTATAAAATTAATGTGCCAGAACAAGCAGCATATAAATTAACTGTTCAAGCAGCACGTGAATATGCAGCGACAATTGATGGAGCATTTGAATTATATTTAGATGATGAATTGGTACTAGAAAAGAAAAATACACCAATTGTTTCAACGGGCAGCTGGACTAAGTTCACAGCTCAAGAGATGACAGCTTTGGTTAGTTTAAAAGCGGGGATACACGAACTTAAACTTGTAGCACGCGATAAAGATTTTAATATTGATTATTATATTTTTGAAAAAGCTGGTGATTATGTTGGTCCAATCATTCCTGATGAAGTAACAAATGAGGGAACTGGAGCAATGTTACAAGAAGGAGCAGTTGAAGTAAGCATGTCTTCTTCTGAAAATTCACAAGATATGGCTTGGTATAAAGGTGAATTTGAGATTTCTAATAAAAATGCAACAAAAGATCCTCTTGATTTACGTGTTGCAGATGATTCTAGTCAAACAACAATTGTTGTAAATGACCAAAAAACATATCAAAGTGTTTTAGGAATGGGAACTTCAATTGAAGAATCAACAATTTACAATTTATTAAAGATGACTGATGAAAATCGTCAAGCTTTCTTAAGAAGATTATTAGATCCTGTTAATGGTATGGGAATGTCGTTAATGCGGGTAACAGTGGGAACATCAGATTTTACGGCACAAGACTTCTACACTTATTATGATGGTACAGGAAAAGAATTAGATGGTAAACCAGATTGGAATAATGTTACTGGTAAAGGATTTAGTATTCAAAAAGATAAAGATTTAGGAATTATTAAAGTTATTAATGAGATGCAGGCTATCGCAAAAGAATTAGGAGTAGAAGATAATCTGAAATTCTTTGCTTCATCTTGGACACCACCAGGGTGGATGAAGTTACCTACTTCAAGTAGTAATTCATATGAGGATAATGAATTATTATTGAAGGGTGGTAAATTAAATGATGATTATATTGATGATTTAGCTAAATATATGGTTCGTTATGTTGAAGAATATCAAAAATGTGGTATTCCTATCTATGCAATGACGATTCAGAATGAGCCATTATTAGAAATTAATTATCCTAGTTGTGCAATGACAGGAACCCAAGAAGCAAAAATTGCTAAAGCAATCAAAGCTGAATTAGCGAAAAGCACTGTGTTAAAGGATAATGAAAAAGAAGTTAAACTATGGGCGTTTGATCATAATTTTGATGGTGCTGATAAATTTATGGCTGATTTCTTTAAAGAAGCTGGTGATCAATTAAATATTGATGGTATTGCATTCCATCCTTATGGTGGTAATGCTTCAACAATGGGTTCTTTCTATGATAGATATAAAGATCAATTAAGTATGAACTTAACGGAAAGATCAGTATGGGGTACTAGTGGTGCTAATGATATTATTACTTGGTTAAGAAACGGTTCTGAAAGTTATAATAGCTGGGTTACGATGTTAGATAGTAATGTTGGAACTCATCATTGGGTTGGAACTCCAGATCCAACGTTATTTGTGCAGGATGCTAATAATCCTCAAAGATATTGGGCTACTCCAGAAGTATATATCATGTCGCAATTTACTAAATATGTAAAACCGGGATATGTCCGTGTTGATACAAATAATGGTTCTAGTTCAACTGTAACAAACGTTGCGTTTAAAGATCCTGAAACAGGAAAAATTGTTATGATTGTTGCAAACCGAAGTGGTACTGATCAAAAATTCAAAGTAATGATGAAGGGTGCTCAATTTAATGCGGTATTACCGGCTGGTAATGTTGCAACATATATTTGGGATGGTAGTGATATTGAAATAAATGCATTAGATGTTCCAGGAACATTTACAGCTGATAAATGTAGTTCAGCTACTAATGCTAATATTAATACAACAGACCATATTATTGATTATGTAAATAAAAATGCGAGTATAGATTATTTGGTTGATGTAAAAGAAGCCGGAACATATAATGTTATGATTAAAGTTGCTTCTGGTGAAGATTGGGAAAATAAAACAGTAAACGTTAAATCAGGTGATACAGTTGTTGGTACTACTGTGGCACAAAGATTTAATTTCTGGGGTGGTGAATGGCAAGATTACCGTTATATCCAAGTTCAAGCAAATCTGGAAAAAGGAATTCAAACTCTAACGATCGAATTGCCAGATGGCGGTATGAATCTAAGTGAAATTAAGATCAATAAGACAAAATACAGCCATGATGTGCCTGGGTACATTAGTGCTACAGATTACTGTTACGGTGAAAGAATTATTGTAGAAGATGGAAATATTGGTTTCTTTGGTGAGTACGACCGAGTTAATTATCGGGTTAATGTACAAAAAGCTGGCACTTATCAAATGAAGATGAACTATGCTAGTGATGGAGAAGCAAAATTTTGGATGGATTTAATTCAAAATGGTATCTCTGCTTCAATTGGTGAAGCAACACTCTCTAGTACTGGTAATGATAGCACTTACAGTACTGGGGTAGTAGAGATTAATCTGCCTGAAGGTGAAAGCCAAATTAGTTTTGTCCCACAAAGTGGTGTAAGTTTTAACTTGAAAGTATTATCGTTTGGCTCATATATTCAAATTTCTAGTGATGAATTAGAAGAAGGTAAATTAGCTGGTAAAGAAATTACTGTTAATTTAAAAGATGGAAAATTTGAAACTGATTTAAATCAAGCTAATTGGGTGGTTGAAGGATTGCCTGCAGGTATTACTTATTCTTTAAAGAGAATAAATGATACAAAAGCAGTAATTATATTAAAAGGTAATGAAGTTGTAGATTATGATAGTAATCTTACAGTGACTGTTAAAGTTGATGCTGGTGAGATTGGTGATACTGGTTATAGTTTGAGTGATAGTGTAATGATTGCTGCAGTTGATGATGACGAAACATTATTAGATATTGGTGATCTTGCTTTTGGAACAACTGAATTTGATTTAATGATTGAAGGCGGAAAATTCAATCAAGATTTAAAAGTAAATGATCTTGTTTTAAGTGAAGAAGCAGCTAATTATATGACTGTTAAAGCGATAAAAGTAAGTGCTGATGGAAACAAAGTAACAGTAACATTAGAACGTAAAAATACTAATTATGAAGATGTTGCAGGGACAATTAGTATAAAATCAAACGGTTATAGCGATGGCAACGTCGATTTAACAGCAAATCTTAAATTATTAAAAACAAATAATCTACCAGATAGTATTGATGTTGGTGATGTTGCGGTAGGATTAAAAGAAAGTGATGCATATCGTAAAAAAGGTACTTTGGTTAATGGTGCTAAGGGAGATTATATTGACTTCTATTTGAATATTAAAGAAGAAGGAAATTATGTATTGACATATAAGATTAAAGATAGTGAAGCAATTACTAATGGTTTAAAACTAAGTGGTGGTTTAGGATTGGCTACTGATAATCTTGGCAGTGTTTCTTTTGGTAAATATTGGGGAAATGCACAAGGTTATGCACAGATGTTGAATTTAAAAGCTGGTGAACAGACTTTAAGATTTGAAGTTAATAGTGCTGGTTTTGAATTAACTAATTTAAAAATCGAAAAATTAACTCAAGCAATTGAAGTTAGTGATACGCTTGATCAAACAACGACGATAACGGCTGACAAGGTAGTTGATGGTTCTAAAGAAATTGGTTGGGGAATTGAAGGTTCAACAACTAAAAATATTGGTTTTGGATCTGCAGGAGCTTATCAAGATTATTATCTTGATGTAAAGACGGCAGGATTATACGATGTAAAGGTTAATTATAGTCATGATTGCGGTGGCGATACTAAAGCTGTTATCATGACAGTAGATGGAAAAATAACTGCTACTTTGGGTGAAGTTACTTTAAAGAATTCTGGTGGCTGGTCAAATTGGAAAGATAGTGACACGATTCAAATTAAATTAGAAGCTGGTAAACAATTTATTCGTATTTATGATGATCTAGACGGCTTTAATTATCGTAATTTCCAATTAACATTTAAAGGAGAACAGGATGTCACTGCTCCAGAAATTACGGGTAATGATGCAGTTATCTATGTAAATGATGCAACAGATATTAAAGATTTACTAGGGTTAATAGTTACTGATGATGTTGATGGTGATTTATTAGATAAAGTAACAATTAGTGGCGAATATAATTACAATGTTGCAGGAACTTATACGATTACAGTGACTGTAAGTGATGAAGCTGGTAATGAAACAAGTAAAGAATTTACAGTTAAAGTAGTTGAACCTGCAAAATTAATTGTTGAAGATAAAGTATTAACAGTTGGCGATAAATTTGATCCATTAGCTGGTATACAAGTTTTAGATGTTGATGGTACGGATATTACTAAAAATATTATTGTAATTAGTGATGGTGTTGATACAAGTAAAGCGGGAAGTTATGAAGTTATTTACAGAATAACTGATGCTTTAGGTAATGAAGTAGAATTTAGAAGAATGGTTGAAGTTAAGGACATCGAACCAGATGTTAAACCAGTTGATCCTGATGAGCAAACACCATCAGATAATAGTGGTCAACAGACTATTCCAGGACAAGTAGTTGAAGCAGCTAAGACTAGTGATGATGTAAATATCACGGGTATGTTTGGTATACTTGTATTAGCTGGATTAGGATGGATTGGATCAAGAAAAAGAAAATTTTGTGATTGTTAGATAAAACTCTCTCTCCTTGCGATAAGGACTCACATTGTGGGTCCTTATCTTTTTTTATAACAGCATATAACAGTTGACAATCAGTTATATACTGTTATATACTGTTTGTAAAGAGGAGGGAGAAGATGAAGATTATCATAAATAATTCATCGATGCAGCCAATCTATGAACAACTTGTTGAACAAATAAAAGCTCAAATCATAAATGGTCAATTGCATGAAAATGATGTATTACCATCAGTTCGTGCGTTATCAAAAGAATTAAAGATAAGCGCATTAACAGTTAAAAAGGCGTATGATCATCTTGAAACAGAAGGATTTACAGCAACGATTCATGGCAAAGGTACTTATGTAAAAGGGGCGAATCAAGAGTTGTTGTTGGAGGAGCGGCGCAAAGAAGTCGAAACTGAACTGGAAAGTACCATTGATAAAGGAAGACGTTACGGGATGAACGACGATGAGATAAAAGCTTTATTTAATTTGATTATGGAGGAATAAGATATGTTAGAACTAATTAATGTGCAAAAAGATTATGGACGTTTTAAGCTTAATTGTTCTTTAGAAGTTAAGGCTGGTTGTGTTACTGGGCTGATCGGACAAAATGGTGCTGGTAAAAGTACTACTTTTAAAGCTGTTTTGGGTCTGATTTCAGTAGATAGTGGGACTGTTAAATTATTTAGCAAAGATATTAAAAGATTAAGTATAGAAGATAAACAAAATATTGGGGTCGTGTTATCGGATTCGGGATTTAGTGAATATCTGAGGATTGAAGATATCATCCCTATTATGGAATCACTGTATCGTCATTTTGATAAACAGATGTTTATTGAAAGAGTTCGTCATTTTGAATTACCATTAAACAAACAAATCAAAGAATTTTCAACGGGAATGAAAGTAAAATTAAAAGTTTTGATTGCTTTATCACACCAAAGTAAGTTATTGATTTTAGATGAGCCAACAGCAGGCTTAGATGTTATTGTGCGAGATGAATTGCTGGATATGCTTCGTGATTATATGGAACAAAATGAAGATTGTGCAATCATTATTAGTTCTCATATTTCCAGTGATTTAGAAGGACTATGTGATGATTTATATATGATTGATCAGGGTAAAATTGTTATGCATGAAGAAACAGATGTATTATTAAGTGACTATGCGATTTTGAAAGTTGATGAGGAACAGTTTTATGAATTAGATAAACAATATTTGCTTTGTCAAAAGAGAGAAAGTTTTGGATACCGCTGTTTAACTAATCAGAAACAATTTTATTTAGAAAATTATCCTGACGTGGTTATTGAAAAAAGTAGTATTGATGAGGTAATGACATTAATGATTAGGGGTGAAAAATAATGAAAGGCCTATATATTAAAGATTTTAAATTAATGATGAATCAAAAGATGTTTTTTATCGTAATTGCAGCAATGGCAATATTTTTTGCGGTTACCCAGACAAATATATTTTTTGTAATTAGTTATGCTACTTTTATTGCCGCAATGTTCGTTATAAGCAGTATTAGTTATGATGAATTTAATAATGGCAATGCGTTTCTCTTTACTTTACCAGTGACAAGAACTGGATATGTCAAAGAAAAATATTTATTTGCAGCTACTTTGGCGACCGGGGCATGGCTGGCAGCTACAATTTTATCGATAGTGGTTGTTTTTATTCAAGGAACTGAGGTTATTATTTTGGAGTGGTTTTTAACTGCGGCAATGATCTTGTTAGTGGCATTAATGATGGTCTTAATAATAATTCCAGTTCAACTTAAATTTGGTCAAAGTAAAGGAAATGTAGCAATGCTGTTAGTTATGGGTGGTGCTTTTGCAATTGGCTATTTAGTTGTGTCAGTTCTTTCAAATTTTGGAATTGATGTATTTGCGATGATTGATGCATTAAGCACGATTGGATTAAGCGGGTTGTTGATGATTTTACTCTTAATGGTTGCTGGTGCGGGGATAATATCGTATTTGATTAGTTGTAAAATTATGACAGAAAAAGAGTTTTGATGATAATGAGCAATGAAAAAAATATTAAAGATATTAGTGATTGTTATCTTTGTTACTAGTTTACTAGGATGTCAAGATAAGTATCATGAAACATATACTTTGCGGTATTATTACTGTCTCTTATACACATCTCCGAGCCCACGAGACTCGACGTCATCT
>ENA-OXVT01000756-OXVT01000756.1-human-gut-metagenome-genome-assembly--contig:-NODE-756-length-12057-cov-25.197884_pt1 | contig 12057 bp, 7 predicted proteins | sample MGYA00249253_ERZ652702 | MGnify/ENA primary metagenome ERZ652702 (study PRJEB26925, sample SAMN05826756) | human gut metagenome | biome: ENVO:2100002; feature: ENVO:00000062; material: ENVO:00002003...
TCTACACCGTCTAATTCGTCGGCAGCGTCAGATGTGTATAAGAGACAGACTTAATACCAACCGGTTGGATTGTACCAACATGAGAATGTGTCAGTTCTATTTCCTGTCGCACTTGCATAGGCCCATACTCCTTTTGTTGCATTTGCTGATCGAATAGAGTTTCCAACTTTCGCTTTTGCACCGTGACGATTATAGACACGACTATAGTGGTTAGAATGACCTGTTTTTCTCGTACAAGTTGTATCACTATAATAAACCCATCTTCCAGAGCTATGATTAATTGCTGTTCTAGAAATTTCCCGGTCTACTGGTAAATTTGACTTAATAATATTACCTTTAGCATCAAAATGAATCTCTCCTGGCTTTAAAGATTTGTAATAGATTTCACCGTGAACTGAATTTGCTTCCACTTCAGATGACATAGCGTTTCCTCCAACAAAACCTATCCCTAGTGCACAAATAATAACTGCTTTTTTCATAAAACGACATCCTTTCCTTTTTGATTTTTAAAGCATGATCTTCTTGTTTCCTATTTTGGTCAGATATGGATCATGCGTGACTACGATAACTAACGTACCTTGGGAAGCTTGTTGCGATAAGATTTCAACTACTTTATCCTTATTTCTTTTATCCAATGACCCAGTCGGTTCATCGGCTAAAATGATTTTGCTATTCTTCAATAAGACTCTCGCACAGGCGATTCTTTGCTTCTCACCACCAGATAATGTGTAGATAGGCGTACTTAGCTTCTTGTTTATATTTACTTTTTTCAATGCCTCATACTTTGCTGTTCGCTTATCTGAAACATTTAAATTCGAAAACTTCAATCCAATATCTAAATTAAAATCGATTGTTTCATATTCAATCAACCCAAAATCTTGAAAAAGAAAAGATATGGTATTTCTTTTTATCAAGCGCTTCTCTCTCCCAGTTAATTGTTTCGTCTCTTGATCGAACAAATAGAATTGTCCTGAACTGAACTGATCATTCAATCCTAATATATTCAATAACGTACTTTTACCTGCTCCACTTTCTCCAACAACAGTCACAAGATCCCCAGCATCCGCAGTGAAACGATCCAAATGAAGAATCGTTTTGTTTCGAATGATTTTTTTCGCACCTTTTATCACTATCAACGGCTCCAATTGTTAACCTCCATTCATCAGCAATAACTGACTTTTCTTTTCTGTAGACAAAATAAAAACAACTGAAAGAATAAAATCAATGAAGCTAAAGAAAAAAATATTAAAAAGATATTTAGGCTCTCTTTCTATAAGAAAAAGGAAGATTACACTTGTCGTTCCCCATTTGATGAGGTTCATCATGAAGAAATCTTTATACGTTTCAAAGAGCGAATAACCACTTGAACGAAAGATAGCGATTTTCCGACAATTGTAGACAAAATATATGCATAACATGACATAGCTCAACAAGAAGAAAGAAAAGAAAGTGAGTAAAAATATCTGTATCAAGTAATGAAATGATCTGCTTAACACTTTGACAGCTATCTCTTCAGTCTGAGTATACGGAAATGATAACTGCAAGTTATCACGTAACTGACTTTCTTCAATCAGCTCAAATAACCTTTCTTTCGACAAAGAGCCTATCTTGATCTTTAACGGTGGATAGATTTCTCCGCTGAGAATATTTCTTTCCAAATACATACTGTTTTTCAATGTCAGTATTTCAACAACCGGATAATGTTCGATCCAGGGGATAGAAGGAATAAATGTATAAATGGGTTGATTGTTTTTTATAAATAGAAATTTCGGTTCTTTTTCACTGATTTCTTGATAATATTCTGTTATTTGCGCCAGGTCATTTTTTAAATCTGTATGTCTATATCGTTCAGGGATCAATATAACAGGGTGCGTTTCTTTTTCGGTTATTTGGATCAACCTTCCAGAGACATCAATCAAAGGAAATTTCTTAAGATAATTCAGATTTATTTTTATCCCTCTGCCAAACTGTTCATTTTCTTCATTCAAGTAATCTGATACATTGACTAATATACTTCCGTTTTTATTCAAAGTTTCATATAATTCCTGATCTGCTGCTGATGCAAAACGATTGGAATAAATAAAATCCACGTGGTTTTTCCCGATGGTTACTGGATAAAATACATGATAGTCCTCACCAGCGATTTCTTTTGGTGGTTCATGGGAAACAGCTAACTGTGAAGAAGAAAAAACGATAGTTGCTAATTCGACATTGGCAACGGTCAAAAGAAGAGAAAACAACAATCCAAATGTAAAAAGAATGTATTGGATATAGTTGAACGCTTCTCTTAACGAAGCGATTTTTTCAACTAATAAAAGAGAAATCAAAGAGATACCATATATTCCGCTGAACAAGAAAACGTACATCTGGAACAAATAAAGAAATTGCTCCTTATAATACATAAAAATAAAACCACCAATGATTCCTGCAATTATGAATGTAATAATGATTTTCTTTTTCCCCAATAAACACCACAATACTTGATGTAATGAAAAGTCATTATTCAACAATAAACTGATTTCTTTATTCATCAATAAGAAAAAGGATGATAACAAAAGGAATAAAAGAATCAATCCAATAGTTAAATACACTCGATAATTATATACGTCTGTATTTGAAATAACCGAATACGAATAGCTATTTTCAAAGTCTTCAAAAATATTAGTGGCATAATCAGTGTGAAATGCTTGATTGAATCGATCAGTGAATAGTGAAATGACCCGTTCATAGGCTTCTTTTTCTCTCGTCATCAAGAAAAATTCACCTTCAAAATCTTTTATTTTGATCGATTCTTCAATGGACGTTACGCGAAAGGAGGTATTAGAATAGGGTACCTTCTCGTGAGAAGATTTGACATCCCCTTGATAATACAATGTCATTTCAAGCTTTGGCTGTATCTTGAAGTTCCAAGATGTATCTACTTCATTGGATTCATTTACTGTTTTTTTCATATAAGAAAGCTCAGTTTCTGATGAGACATTTTCAAATACCATGATTAGCTGCTCATATTCTTCTTGCCCAATAAAATGTTGTGGCAATCGAATCGGAGTATAAGTATCTGTTTGATGGAAAAATTCATTTGTCCGATAGAGTACCTGTTTATTTATACTAACCAAGGCAAAACCACTCATGATACCGGTCACTATGATTGTGAGTAAAACTGTGAACTTTTTTTTGATTATCACCACTCTCCCTTACTTAAATGATTCTTTGATAAAATCATACCGTTTTTCATCAAAAAAACGTATCTATCAAGTGTATAGGTCATGTAGAATAAATCTATATACTGTAGAATCGAAAGGAGAAGAAGATGAACACCGGAGAAAAAATACGAACTTACCGCAGAAATTGTAAGCTTACGCAAAAAGAATTAGGCGAAAAAATTGGTGTTTCCGATAAAACGATTTCTAGTTGGGAAAATTCTCGTACAATGCCAGACTTTGAAATGCTGTCACTTTTACATCATACTTTAGGTCTGCCGATTGATTTTCCTTCTATTGAATCAGCTACCGAATCAATAGAACCAACATTGCCAGATGAACCTCTTGTTAACAAGAAATCTTATTCATCAAAACAACCCTTCTCACTCAAAAAGACACTATCTTTCTTTCTGCTCGTCTTTTGTTTGGTCTATCTTTTTCTTATCAATTATCAATACAAAAATGAAACGATCGATCGATTCAATCCTTTTTTGAAACCACAAATCGGCTATACCACACTCCCTGTAGGATACGTGGACAATTCCATCGAACGTTGGGTATGTAATGATATCTTTGGCCATGGTACATGGCTGTCTTTTCACGCTGGAGAGGTAGAAAAAGAGAAAAACCATGCTGTAATCAAACACAAAGGAAAACACGTCATGAACGTTCGCCTGCTCACTTGGGAAGCCATTCCCTCAGATTACCAAGAAATCCTCAGCCAAGACTATGACGACGCCTTAAAAAGAAGCCCTCAGGAGCCAGATAGGCATTAAGTAGGAGATGAACGTAGAGATAGAAAAAATCAATGCACATGATCTTATCCAAAAAACAGGGGTACAAATTAATTGAAAAAGCCTTGAGATGAAAGTTCCTAAATAAAAAAGTTCAGAATGATAGGTATTTCTGGCTTATAGTATAATATTTACGCCACAGCCTCCCAATGATTCTTTTTGGAATCATAATCAAGGATGGACATTCACAAAAATATTTTGCTCATTCGATCCGAATAGATTAACGACCAATCTAGTAAGTAATATAGATTGGTACGTAGTCAAGCTGCACATAATTTAGATCAATTTTAGTTCTTTTTTATATTTCTATGATCTGCTCATTTACTTTTATATGATGGCTTACAGTAACATAAATAAATATGATAATCGCTGGTAGTTTATCCAAGAGTACTCAATAAAATACAAAATGGATTGTTCAAGCGCCTATCATAATGATAAAATGAAACAAATAAACGATACAAGGAGGAAGAGACTTTGAGTAATGGCAGAACAATTTTTTCATTGTAAAAATTGTTCAGTTGTTAATCTATGGGATTTCGGTAGCATGGGCATTTTTTTATAGAGGAATCACACCAACCTGGCCGTTTTATCTCTTGTTAGTGGGAATATTAGTAGGAAATTTTGCCCCTCTTCACTATCGTACGAACTTTTTTCCAACTGATTCTGGCCTTTTTCTTAAAACAAAGACGCGAAAATTAGAAAACATTATTGAAATGACAATTACCTGTATAATCATTTTCTTAGTTATATTCCTAAACGTCTTCTAATAAGAATCTCTTAAAATTAGCTTGTTACAGTTAGTTACCTAGTTTATATAACACAGTTATCTTATCTTCCTTATCAACATCTTTTGCCAACTCTTTGTCTTAAATTCGAAACATATAAGCAGAGCTACGAACACCAAGACTGTTTCGGCTCTGTTTTTTGCATCAAATTCACTCTTATATAGCTGATAATCTCGGCTCTTTAAAAGAAATTATTTTCGCTTCATTTTATTATAAAAAGGCTAGGAACCTTGATGTTATCAGGTTCCTAGCCTTTATTTAAGTATTACCCCACAGACCCTTCCATATAGATTTTTAAATTACACACTAGTTTAAACTAAAACAAACAAGGAAAAACTTACCATTTAATCAAAAAATTAGCTCATATGAATATATTAGAATGTAAATTAGACTGGTCAAAATCTGGTCAAAAAAGAGGACGAATACAGGTAGTCCTCTTTTTTGTTATTTTGATATTCTAAATCATTTTTTATTGGATTATTCCCTTGTTCGATATAGACCCAAATTGATCTATCAATAATTATCAAACTGAGTCATATAGAGACAAAAATTTCAAAAATGACCTGTTAAATGGTCATCGAATATCATTTAAAATCAATACGACGGAGTCAGACACGGAGTCAAAACAAGCCCGCTGAGAGTAAAAAATATACAGTCCCATAGGTAAAGTGCCACAGGACTGTATATTTTTTTATTTGAGATTACCTGAAATGATTCCATTTAATTTTTATCTCATTTTTTCCTACTAGTTAGTATCAAATACTCTCCTATTTTCTCAATAAACTATTTTGGGTTACATGGTATCTGAAACAGCTAAAACCTTGTCATTATAGCAAAAAATCACTTTATCTCCGTTTCATTTCAGATACATTTCACTTAAGCGGATTCCAAAAAAACAAAAGAAAAAGGAACCCCTAGTTAGCCTATGCTTTTTATTGGTTCCTCTCAAAACACGGTCATATAACAACGGGGTGGGGTAAATGAATGAAAAAGGTGGAGGAAACATTATTCAATAGCTGTCTTAAATACTTCGTTATAAAATGTGAACAAATAAAAGACATCTATCCCTATTTTCTACACTTCCACTTGACTACCATCTTTGAATCGTACAATTTTCTTAACTCTTCTCGTTTACCTCAATTCATTCTCAAGTGGAATCAACTCATCATCTAACATTTTACGCCATGCTCGCTTCATTTCTTGTGGGTATTTAAATGGCTTCGCTTCTGGATGTTTGGCTTTATATCCTTCGTAATCCTTACTGTTGATAATTGCTTTCATATTAGGAATTGGATCTTCACCTGGTAGATATTGCAGATTAGAAGCATGTAATTCTTTCTCAGAAACAAACCACTCATTGGAAAAGACATGAATCAAATCATCACTCGCTTGTGTAAAATAGCGACGTTTAATGACAAAGATATCTTCATTACTATCTAAAGTCCCCACATCAAATGCATTTAAAATTTGTCGGTAAACTTCTTTGACTCCTTCTGTTTTATTCAATTTAGCCAAAGCTTTTTCAATTTCTTCTCGTGCATCTGAACTATTCGCAGCATAAGTTCCTAGTAATTGATCAATATAAGTTGAATCAATATCATACAACTTAGTGGTATTTTCACTATAAAATTCGATCGTTGAAAAATCTTCTCCTTCTTTTTCTGGTTCTTCCTCTATTAATGAACCCTTCACGGTCTCGTACACGCCAATTTGTTCTTCCAAAAGTTGAATTTGATTGTTCAAAGTTGGAGATTTCACCATGTCATCATTGTAATCGTCATAAGTCACTAACGATTCATAAGCACGATTCAATTCTTGAAATGCTTTGACGTACTCGATACGGATTTCAAGTGGCGTATGTTCATCAATGGATTCCATGGATGAAACCTCTTTTAACTTACCATATGCTTGTTTGAATCTTTTTTTGGATTCCTGATAACTTGGATAAATCAAACCTGATTCTTCTTTTGCTTTTGAATACAGTTTTGTCGCATCCTCGACATTCTTCTCCATTGTCGCTGGCTTACGAAACGTCACAATCAATCCTTTTGTCTTATCAGGATACGTACGATTCGTACGTGAAAAAGCTTGGATCAATCCTGCATACTCTAGATTACGATCCACAAATAGGGTTTGAATCGTAGGGGCGTCAAAACCTGTTAATAGACGATCCACTACAATCGCTAAATCGATTTGTTTCCCAAATTGTTTGAATTCCGCTCTTTTTCGTGCCAAACGATTATTGATGTCTCCGTTATAACGCTCAATGTCTGCTAATGACCAGGAAGTATCATAATACTGATTATATTCCTCAATAATTTTTTGCATTTCTTCTTGTTGGGCACTTGAATCTCGGCTATTTTCTTCTAATGAATAGGTAATAGCGATTCGTGGAAAATCAGGATCCTCCATCGTTCGTCCTTCACGAATGAGCTGATTGGGAAACTCTTTTGTTAACCAATCAGGCTCTTTCGTCATCTCTTTGATGGCCCGATAATACTTTTTGGCCATGTCAATGGAACTCGTGGTTAAGATTGCAGATTTCGTTGGCCTGCCATTTCGAAAATCAAATTTTGTATAGGCATTATCTGGACGGAACATTTTATGAATGACTTTTTGGATATGTTCATCTGCTTCAAAAACAGCTGGGTCCAAATAACTTTCTTTTTTGACAGGTTCCATTTGATCAATCATACGATTGATCTGTTCTGATGAATACTCTGCATATGTTTCTACTTCTTTTAATTTCCGATAGATTTTATTCTCTAGTGAAGTCGGCTCCACGGTGTTTTCATGCTCTACTTGAAATCCTAAGACAGAGCCATCTTCTAGCGCATTCTTAATGGTATAGGTATGCAAGACCTCTCCATACTGATCATGGGTTGTACGTGCCAATTGCCCTTTGGCTTGTTTCCGATTCTCAGGAAAAATCGGTGTACCTGTAAAGCCAAACCAAGTGGATTTCGGAAACATTTTTTTGATTTCTTCCATATTTTCAGCACTTAACGCTCGATGACACTCATCTACTACAAACACGATATGTTGGCCCATTAATTTTTGGAAGCGATTGGTTCCTTTTTTCTCTTCTTGTTTCTTTGCATATTTCAACGCCGCATCTAGTTTTTGACGGGTTGTAATGATTACAACATTTGCATTGGCATCTGCCAACAGGGTTTCACTTAATTCTTTGGCACTTCCCGTTCCAACGATCAAGCTATTCGCTTTGGCGTTCCCGGAAGAAATCCCAGTATTAAATTCCGAAGCAAATTTTGTAAACTCTGTGGTGGTTTGATTATCTAAATCTTTGCGGTCCACTAACATGATCGTTCGATCGATCCCCGATTTTCGTGCTAAAAGCTTAGTAGATACAAAACTAGTCAACGTCTTTCCTGAACCAGTCGCATGCCACACATACCCTGATTGATGTTTATTTGCGGCAATAAACAAGGCTTGAATCGCATGTACTTGATAAGGATGTAACACCATGAGGGTTTTATTATCTTGATCTTCACTGACGATTGTATAATCCGCAATCAAACGATGAGCATCCGGGATATTTAACACTTGTTTACAAAACTCATATAAGTTTTCTACTTTTTCATTGTCTTTCGTTCGCCAACTAAATAAAAACTTAGGGTGCAAGTCTTTCGGTAAGGCATTTGCAAAATACCGAGTGGTTTGTTCATTGGAAACCACAAACAACTGTAAGGTCGAAAAGATATTGTTCCGAAACATACCTTCTTCTGCATATTTTTTGATTTGGTTAAATGCCTGATAAACACCATCTTTTGCAGTTACTTGTTTCAGCTCGATTTGGACAATCGGTAATCCATTGATTAATAAGGTGACGTCAAAACGTCGATCCCGTGCTTCTATGTTACTTCCACGTTTTGCAATTTGATGGACCACTTCATAAGTAGAGATTCCTCCACCAATGTCTTGATTGGAATAAAGGATAAGTGAGACAGAACCCAATTGCGAATCTTCCCGTTCAATCGTGATCCGAGCCATCCCATTTTCACCTTTTAACCATTTCGCAGCATCAAATGGGGTTTTCGTTCGCAGCAGTAATTCCGTTTTGATCGTTTCAAATTCTTTATCGGTCAAAGGAAAATCATTCAGTTCTGCTTGATTATTTGAGATAATTTTTTGGCGTAAATTGACCCAAAGGTCTTCTTCTGATTTTAGATCCGGACGATACGTCCACTGATTATGCCCTTCTCCAAGTACACGAATCAACTGTTCTTCGACTTCTGCTTCCTCACGGTGACTAATTTTCATTCTTCTTCCCTCCTAGACAAACATCTTTTGTAAGAAGCTTTTTTTCGTTTCTTTTAGTAAATCTAACTTACGTTGATGAAGAGCGATCGTATCATCTAGCTGTTTGAAGAAAGTACCGATTTTTTGTTGTTCATCCTTTACAGGAACCTTAACACTGATATTCTCAATATCAGAACTGTTATAAGAAGGCAATGCCCCTACTTGGGAGTATCTTGGCAAATTTATAGTTTCAAACAATATTTTACCAAAATAGATATCCCAAGTATTATTAAATAAATAAGCCATGGTATTGTTATCTATTAAGAAAGGGCTTGTGACCAAACGTTTTCTATTAAGCATTATTGCTGCGCCAACTTTAGCAAATATAATCGCTGGCACATCTTTTATTGGCTTCCATTTTTTACGCTCAATTTGCTCATTAGATACATAATGATTTGCATTTCTCATTTCATACTCATTACCAATGTTATTCATGTCGGAAACTTTAAAAAATGGAGTACCTTCAGAACCACCTTGCTCGGCATCAGGAAATCCAATTCCCGATTGAGTTTTACCTAATTCTCCCAACTTACGCTCTTCCCAATCTTCCGTAAAACCAGGAAACCGGATTTCTGGCACTTTTGCTCCGTTTTCAGGGAACATTTTTTGTAAGAATCCTTTTTTCGTTTCCTTCAGCAAATCTAACTTACGTTGATGAAGAGCGATAGTGTCGTCGAGTTTTTTGAAGAATATGCCGATTTTTTGTTGTTCTTTTAAATCATTGGGAATATAGAATACTGTATCTGAAACTTTTTTCCAGTCTGAACGAGGCATTTTTGTTCCAGATGTATCATTTGCAGCCTTTTGATATCTATCAGCTTGAATAAGAGAATAAATAAAGTCCGAGTCGCTCTTCTTAGCTCTAAAAACCCAGAAATCCCCAATCGCTACGCCTGTAAAAGTTGCCTTGAGCCAATTTTTTAAATATGGACGTAACTTTCCATATAGAATATCATTTGGTAAAAATTCAATCCCTTTTCTATTATCAAATTTCTGGCTCACATCTTTATTCAGTCTACCTTCTCCTGCCACGATATCTTCAAATTCAACTTTTGGAAGTCTACTGGAGTTTGTACTTTTATTAAGTCTAACAACTAAATCAATTAACTTACGCTCTTCCCAATCTTCCGTAAATCCTGGGAAACGGATTTCTGGTCGTGTATCATTGCTCATGTTTGAACACCTCCAGCGCACCTTGTAACCACATTTCGTTTTCAGGTGTTGTTTGCAGGGAAGAGATAGCTTCTAAAAGTTCTTTTTCTAGCACTTGCTGTTCTTGTCGTATCTTCTTGATGTCATTTCCGACATGAACCATATCAATTGGTTCTTCTTCTTCGAAAGTATCTACATAGCGTGGGATATTTAAGTTATAGTCATTTTCTTTGATTTCATCAAAGGTTGCCAAATGAGCGTATTTCTCGACATCTTTTCTTTCAGCGTAGGTTTCGAGGATTTTTTGAATGTTTTCTTCCGATAGTTTATTTTGATTTTTCCCTTTAACAAATTCACGACTAGCATCAATGAATAATACATCTCGAGTTTGACGATTCTTCTTCAACACAATCACCGTCGTTGGAATCGATGTCCCAAAGAACAAGTTCGCAGGCATACCGATCACAGCATAAATACTGCCATCTTCTAGTAATTTTTGACGGATGACCCCTTCTGCAGCGCCACGGAATAAAACTCCGTGTGGTAAGACGATGGCCATGGTACCTGTTTCCTTCAAATGATAGAACCCATGAAGAAGAAACGCAAAATCTGCTTTGGATTTTGGCGCTAATTTCCCATAACGATTAAACCGAGAATCATCTAAGAAAGTCGTATCTGCTGACCAATTAGCCGAATAAGGTGGGTTCATTACTACTGCATCAAATGTGTAAGGTTCATCTGTTGGCCAGTCCTTATTCAACGTATCCCCATTGCGGAGATTCATTTCTTCGGCGTCGACACCATGTAAAATCAAGTTCATTTTTGCTAGATTGTATGTCGTTGTATTTAGTTCTTGCCCATGATATTTAACGTTATCTGGGTGTGTTAAGTAGTTACGTACGTTTAACATCAATGAACCTGAACCCATCGTTGGATCAAAAACACTAAAGAATCGTCGTTCCTTTTGATCGAGCGTTACGATTTGCGCCATCATATCAGAAACCATATGAGGTGTGTAAAATTCTCCGGCTTTCTTCCCTGCTTCTGAAGCAAATTGACTGATCAGAAACTCATACGCATCCCCGATCACGTCCCCATCGTGTTCTAAAACATCTACATCATTCAATTTCTTGATGACTTCGGTAATCGTCACATTTCGTTGTTGCTCATCTGTTCCTAGTTTTTTTGATTGGAGATCCACATCATCAAATAACCCATTAAATTGATTGTAGGTAGATGCCAATTGCACAAAGGCTTTGTTTAGATCGTTCAATTGGAACGTTGCTTGTTTTGCTTGATCCGCTAAGACGTTGAAAAGATACTCTGGTGCAATTGCATATCCCAAAATATCAACGATTGTGGCAATCAGATCTTCTTTTGATTCTTCATCTGAAAGTAATTCACGATACAACATTGTTTGTTTGCTTACTGTGTCATATTCCTCTAAGGATTCATCTGCTAAAAGAACCACTTGTTCCAACAATCGATCGGATAAATATTTATAGAAAATCAGTCCCAATAAATAATTTTTATATTCTGACGCATCCATTTTACTACGGAGATTATCTGCCGCACTAAATAATTTTTGATTTAATTCTGCACCCAAAAAGATACACTCCTATCTCTTATTTAAAGTTGCTATATACCCTCTTATTTTAGCATACCCCCTTTTATAAAAAGCAAAAAAAAAAGAAAGAAACTTATTCTTGCTAATAAACTACGCGAAAGGAGTCTAACGTTGTTTGATATAACTTAGACCTGTCTCTTATACACATCTGACGCTGCCGACGAATTAGACGGTGTAGA
>ENA-OXVT01000764-OXVT01000764.1-human-gut-metagenome-genome-assembly--contig:-NODE-764-length-11951-cov-16.722932_pt1 | contig 11951 bp, 10 predicted proteins | sample MGYA00249253_ERZ652702 | MGnify/ENA primary metagenome ERZ652702 (study PRJEB26925, sample SAMN05826756) | human gut metagenome | biome: ENVO:2100002; feature: ENVO:00000062; material: ENVO:00002003...
CTACACCGTCTAATTCGTCGGCAGCGTCAGATGTGTATAAGAGACAGGTGTTTATCGGTTCCTGTACCAACTCGCGCATTGAAGATTTACGCGCGGCAGCGGAGATCGCCAAAGGGCGAAAAGTCGCGCCAGGCGTGCAGGCACTGGTGGTTCCCGGCTCTGGCCCGGTAAAAGCCCAGGCGGAAGCGGAAGGTCTGGATAAAATCTTTATTGAAGCCGGTTTTGAATGGCGCTTGCCTGGCTGCTCAATGTGTCTGGCGATGAACAACGACCGTCTGAATCCGGGCGAACGTTGTGCCTCCACCAGCAACCGTAACTTTGAAGGCCGCCAGGGGCGCGGCGGGCGCACGCATCTGGTCAGCCCGGCAATGGCTGCCGCTGCTGCTGTGACCGGACATTTCGCCGACATTCGCAACATTAAATAAGGAGCACACCATGGCAGAGAAATTTATCAAACACACAGGCCTGGTGGTTCCGCTGGATGCCGCCAATGTCGATACCGATGCAATCATCCCGAAACAGTTTTTGCAGAAAGTGACCCGTACGGGTTTTGGCGCGCATCTGTTTAACGACTGGCGTTTTCTGGATGAAAAAGGCCAACAGCCAAACCCGGACTTCGTGCTGAACTTCCCGCAGTATCAGGGCGCTTCCATTTTGCTGGCACGAGAAAACTTCGGCTGTGGCTCTTCGCGTGAGCACGCGCCCTGGGCATTGACCGACTACGGTTTTAAAGTGGTGATTGCGCCGAGTTTTGCTGACATCTTCTACGGCAATAGCTTTAACAACCAGCTGCTGCCGGTGAAATTAAGCGATGCAGAAGTGGACGAACTGTTTGCGCTGGTGAAAGCCAATCCGGGGATCCATTTCGACGTGGATCTGGAAGCGCAAGAGGTGAAAGCGGGAGAGAAAACCTATCGCTTTACCATCGATGCCTTCCGCCGCCACTGCATGATGAACGGTCTGGACAGTATTGGGCTTACCTTGCAGCACGACGACGCCATTGCCGCTTATGAAGCAAAACAACCTGCGTTTATGAATTAATCCCCTTGCCCGGTCAAATGACCGGGCTTTCCGCTATCGTCCACGTCATCAAACGTCTTTAACCTTTGCGGTTAAAAATAATGCGATAACAGAAATAACCGCAATTACCCAGTAGACAGCAAAGTGCCCCCAACTTTGTGCAATTGCTCCCTGAATAACGCCAGCCAGAATTACCCCGGTAGAAATACTGTTAGTAAATAAGGTGGTAGCTGCCCCCGCTCTTCCAGGCATTAAATCCTGAAACCATAGCATCCCAATACCCGCAACAATGCCGATAAATACAGCGTTAAAAAGTTGCAGCGTCATCAACGCCAGACGGCTATGAAATAAAATCAATCCGGTGTAAAACAGTACTCCTGCCGCCACTGCTATGACCATCATTCGCCGCTTACCATAACGTTTGACATAGTAGCCAGCCAGAATCATTGCTGGTATTTCCAGACCAGCTGCCGTCCCCATCAGGAAACCCGCCAGTTTGTCTGGCAATCCTAACTCGCTACTGATCCACAACGGCATATCAATAATGTACATGGTGTTGCAGGTCCACATTAACGTCGAGGCGACAAATAACATCCGTACGTTACTATCCTGCCAGCCACCTTGCATTGATAAAGCATTTTCCGACGGCAGTTCTACCCGCGCCACAGACGGAAGCATAAATGCAATCAATACCAGACTGAGTGTGAATATCCCGGCGGCAATCGAAAACATCACCGTAAAGCCGTAATTCAACGCCAGCATAAAGGCCAACGGTGGACCGATAACCCATGCCAGAGAAAGCTGCGCACGCATCACCGAGCTAAACATCACCACTTCTCGCGCCGAGTTATCCGCATATTCCCGCGCCAGAGCAAATAACTGTGGCATTGCCGTATTGGCCAGAGATGCCAGAAGCACACCACAGGTGATAAGCGTCAGATAATGACGATTAAATGCAAACAATAGCGCATTGCCGATAGCCATCAAACAGCAAAATATAATCAGTTTTCGCCGATCGCCCTGACTGTCAGAACGTTTTGCCAACCAGAGGCTTACGCCGATCCCAGCAATAGCATTCACCGTATAAAAGAGTCCGATCCAGAAAGGTTGCGCGCCAACCTCACGACTCAGAAATAAGCTCAATGTAGGAGCCTGTAGCGCCCCGGCCACCCCCATCATAAAAGCGACCAGCATAAATGCCGCGTAAACACCGTTCATACTGCGAGCCATCGTCATTATCCAGATCATACGTTCCCTTTTTAGCGCGGCGAGAATAAAAAAAACCAGCAGGTATAATCTGCTGGCGGGTGATTTTACACCAATACTCAGTCACACATGATGCAGGCAAGTCAACTTTCAGAATTGCGGTCATCCCACTGCATCAGTCCTTCAAGCATGGTTAATCGTTGTGGGACGCTTAACCAACGCAACCAGCACAACTTCGCTGTCGCGGTAAAATAGTGCTGATAAAACTGACGCATGGGGCACCTCCTTGCTTCATCGTTAGGAATTATTGACTTAATATAGGGAAAATAAAATTGCTGTCTTTTGCGCAGGAGTTCCCCTTTTATGCCATCTGCTCGTCTGCAACAACAGTTCATCCGCCTGTGGCAATGCTGCGAGGGTAAATCGCAGGACACAACGCTCAACGAACTGGCAGCGTTATTGAGCTGCTCGCGTCGTCATATGCGCACCCTGCTCAACACCATGCAGGATCGCGGCTGGCTGACGTGGGAAGCGGAAGTCGGGCGTGGTAAACGCTCGCGTCTGACATTCCTCTATACCGGGCTGGCGCTTCAGCAACAGCGGGCGGAAGACCTGCTGGAGCAGGATCGTATCGACCAACTAGTGCAGTTAGTTGGCGACAAAGCGACTGTGCGGCAAATGCTGGTTTCTCATCTGGGCCGCAGCTTCCGCCAGGGGCGGCACATCCTGCGCGTGCTCTACTATCGTCCGTTGCGTAATCTGCTACCTGGCAGCGCATTGCGCCGTTCCGAAACCCATATTGCCCGGCAAATCTTCAGTTCGCTAACGCGCATAAATGAGGAAAATGGGGAACTGGAAGCAGACATCGCCCACCACTGGCAGCAAATATCACCGCTTCACTGGCGTTTCTTTTTGCGTCCAGGAGTCCATTTTCATCATGGTCGTGAACTGGAAATGGACGACGTGATCGCCTCTTTAAAACGAATCAATACGCTGCCGCTCTATTCGCATATTGCGGACATTGTGTCGCCGACGCCCTGGACGCTGGATATCCATCTCACGCAACCGGACCGCTGGTTACCGTTACTGCTGGGGCAAGTTCCGGCGATGATCCTGCCGCGCGAATGGGAAACCCTCAGTAACTTTGCCAGCCATCCCATCGGCACCGGTCCGTATGCGGTGATCCGCAACACCACCAATCAACTGAAAATTCAGGCATTCGATGACTTCTTCGGTTACCGGGCATTAATCGATGAAGTTAACGTCTGGGTTCTGCCGGAAATTGCCGACGAGCCAGCTGGAGGTCTGATGCTAAAAGGTCCACAGGGCGAGGAAAAAGAGATTGAAAGCCGCCTGGAGGAAGGTTGCTACTATTTACTATTCGACAGCCGCACCCATCGCGGGGCGAATCAGCAAGTCAGGGACTGGGTAAGCTATGTGCTTTCTCCAACTAATCTGGTCTATTTCGCTGAGGAACAGTACCAGCAACTGTGGTTCCCGGCTTATGGACTGCTCCCCCGTTGGCACCATGCCCGCACCATAAAGAGCGAAAAACCGGCTGGTCTGGAAAGCCTCACCCTGACCTTTTATCAGGATCACAGTGAGCATCGGGTGATTGCCGGGATCATGCAGCAGATTCTGGCAAGCCACCAGGTCACGCTGGAAATCAAAGAGATCGACTACGATCAGTGGCATGAAGGAGAGATCGAGAGCGATATCTGGCTTAATAGCGCCAACTTTACGCTGCCGCTGGATTTTTCGCTGTTCGCGCACTTGTGCGAGGTGCCGCTGCTCCAACACTGTATTCCGATCGACTGGCAAGCCGACGCCGCCCGCTGGCGCAATGGCGAAATGAACCTGGCGAACTGGTGCCAGCAACTGGTCGCCAGTAAAGCAATGGTGCCGCTTATCCACCACTGGCTGATCATTCAGGGACAACGCAGTATGCGCGGCCTGCGTATGAATACCCTCGGCTGGTTCGATTTTAAATCAGCGTGGTTTGCGCCGCCGGATCCATGATTGCTGGTAGATAACAAAATCACTACACTAACGCCGTTCTCAACGGGGTGCCACGCAAACGCGTGCGCTGAGAAAATACCCGTCGAACCTGATCCGGATAACGCCGGCGAAGGGATTTGAGGCTCCTTCTCAAGTCCTTTGCCACTCTTTTTTGAGGTGCAAAGTGTTAAAAAAATGTCTTCCCCTGCTGTTGCTGTGCACAGCGCCCGTTTTCGCTAAACCCGTTCTGACTGTTTATACCTACGATTCCTTCGCCGCCGACTGGGGGCCTGGTCCAAAGATCAAAAAAGCTTTTGAAGCCGACTGTAACTGCGAACTGAAACTGGTGGCGCTGGAAGATGGCGTTTCGCTTCTCAACCGTCTACGGATGGAAGGCAAAAATAGTAAAGCCGATGTGGTGCTGGGGCTGGATAACAATCTGTTAGACGCCGCCAGTAAAACCGGACTATTTGCCAAAAGCGGTGTGGCAGCGGATGCCGTTAACGTTCCCGGCGGCTGGAATAATGACACTTTCGTACCGTTTGATTACGGCTACTTCGCCTTCGTCTATGACAAGAACAAACTAAAAAACCCGCCACAAAGCCTGAAGGAGCTGGTTGAGAGCGATCAAAACTGGCGGGTGATTTATCAGGATCCGCGCACCAGTACGCCGGGGCTGGGTCTGTTGCTATGGATGCAAAAAGTCTATGGCGATAACGCCCCGCAAGCCTGGCAGAAACTGGCGAAGAAAACCGTCACCGTCACCAAAGGCTGGAGCGAAGCCTACGGCCTGTTTTTAAAAGGCGAAAGCGATCTGGTACTGAGTTACACCACCTCTCCGGCTTATCACATTCTCGAAGAGAAGAAAGATAACTACGCCGCTGCGAACTTCAGCGAAGGTCACTATCTGCAGGTGGAAGTCGCCGCCCGCACCGCTGCCAGCAAGCAGCCGGAGCTGGCGCAAAAATTCCTCCAGTTTATGGTTTCTCCGGCTTTTCAGAATGCGATCCCAACCGGTAACTGGATGTATCCGGTGGCAAATGTCACACTGCCTGCCGGGTTTGAACAATTGACCAAACCGGCCACCACGCTGGAGTTCACACCAGCTGAAGTGGCGGCACAACGTCAGGCATGGATTAGCGAATGGCAACGCGCCGTCAGCCGTTAATTCCCGGCTGGTTAATTCCAGGTGTAAGCGCCGCCACGCTGGTGGTAGCGGTTGCGCTGGCGGCGTTTCTCGCCCTGTGGTGGAACGCACCGCAGGGTAGCTGGGCGGCAATCTGGCAGGACAGCTACCTGTGGCATGTGGTGCGCTTCTCCTTCTGGCAGGCGTTTCTCTCGGCGCTGCTCTCTGTCGTACCCGCGATATTCCTCGCCCGCGCGCTCTATCGCAGGCGCTTTCCGGGTCGGCTGGCGCTGTTGCGTCTGTGCGCAATGACCTTAATCCTCCCGGTGCTGGTTGCTGTTTTCGGCATTCTTAGCGTCTATGGTCGCCAGGGCTGGCTGGCAACACTCTGCCAATCGCTCGGTCTGGAGTGGACCTTTTCGCCCTACGGCCTGCAAGGTATTTTGCTGGCGCACGTATTTTTTAATCTACCGATGGCGAGCCGCTTATTACTCCAGGCACTGGAAAACATTCCCGGCGAACAACGTCAGCTTGCCGCCCAGCTTGGGATGCGCGGCTGGCATTTTTTCCGCTTCGTCGAATGGCCGTGGTTACGGCGACAAATCCCGCCGGTTGCTGCACTTATCTTTATGCTCTGTTTCGCCAGCTTCGCCACCGTGCTATCGCTGGGCGGCGGTCCGCAGGCAACCACTATCGAGCTGGCAATCTATCAGGCGCTGAGTTACGACTACGATCCTGCCCGCGCGGCGATGCTGGCGCTGATCCAGATGGTGTGTTGCCTCGGGTTGGTGCTGCTGAGTCAGCGATTGAGTAAGGCCATTGCGCCAGGCACCACGCTGCTGCAAGGCTGGCGCGACCCGGACGATCGTCTGCATAGCCGCATTTGCGACACGGTGTTAATTGTGCTGGCGCTGCTGCTGTTGCTGCCACCGTTGCTGGCGGTGATCGTCGATGGGCTAAATCGCCAGTTGCCGGAAGTGCTGGCACAACCGGTGCTGTGGCAGGCGCTGTGGACCTCGTTGCGTATTGCGCTGGCGGCAGGTGTATTGTGCGTAGTGCTGACCATGATGCTGCTATGGAGCAGTCGCGAACTTCGGGCGCGGCAGAAAATGCTGGCGGGTCAGGCGCTGGAGATGAGCGGCATGTTGATCCTCGCCATGCCGGGGATTGTGCTGGCTACCGGCTTCTTTTTACTGCTCAACAACACCATTGGCCTGCCGCAATCTGCTGACGGCATTGTGATTTTCACCAATGCGTTAATGGCGATCCCTTATGCGCTGAAAGTACTGGAAAACCCGATGCGCGATATCACCGCCCGCTACAGTATGTTGTGTCAGTCGCTGGGCATTGAAGGCTGGTCGCGCTTAAAAGTGGTCGAGCTGCGCGCCCTGAAACGTCCACTGGCGCAGGCGCTGGCTTTTGCCTGCGTGCTGTCGATTGGTGATTTTGGCGTGGTGGCGTTGTTCGGTAACGATGATTTCCGCACCCTGCCGTTTTATCTCTACCAGCAAATTGGCTCCTATCGCAGCCAGGACGGCGCGGTCACCGCGTTAATTCTGCTGCTACTCTGTTTTCTGCTGTTTACCGTGATTGAAAAACTACCGGGGCGAGATGTTAAAACTGACTGATATCACCTGGCTTTACCAACATTTGCCGATGCGTTTTAGCTTAACGGTAGAACGCGGCGAGCAGGTGGCGATCCTCGGGCCAAGCGGCGCAGGTAAAAGTACCCTGCTGAACTTGATCGCCGGTTTTCTGACGCCAGCCAGCGGTTCGCTGACTATCGACGGCGTTGATCACACCACGACGCCGCCGTCACGCCGTCCGGTGTCGATGCTGTTTCAGGAAAACAACCTGTTCAGTCACCTGACGGTCGCGCAGAACATCGGGCTGGGGCTAAATCCGGGATTGAAACTGAACGCGGCACAGCAGGAGAAAATGCACGCTATCGCCCGCCAGATGGGGATTGATAATTTAATGGCGCGGTTACCTGGCGAGCTTTCCGGCGGTCAGCGACAGCGCGTGGCGTTAGCGCGTTGTCTGGTGCGCGAACAGCCGATTTTATTGCTCGATGAACCGTTCTCTGCGCTCGATCCGGCGTTACGTCAGGAGATGCTGACGCTGGTGAGCACGAGCTGCCAGCAGCAAAAAATGACGTTATTGATGGTGTCACACAGTGTGGAAGATGCCGCGCGGATCGCCACGCGCTCGGTGGTGGTCGCCGACGGGCGCATCGCCTGGCAGGGTAAGACCAATGAGTTGTTGAGCGGTAAGGCGAGTGCTTCAGCACTATTGGGGATTACGGGTTAGTATGCACTGTCAGATGCGGCGTGAACACCTTATCCGACCTACGGACAGTGCGTTTTGTAGGCCTGATAAGACGCGGTCAGCGTCGCATCAGGCAACCCGCACAAGACAATCCCCTAAACCCCAACCACTTTACGCAAAATATCGATATACACCGGCATCAACGGGTGGCGAATTAACACCACCAGCGCCACCACGCCGATGGCAGAAATCAACGGCGTCAGCCACAACAAACGGCCGCGCGACAAATAATGACTTAAACGATCGGTTGCTTTACCGCTGCGCCATAACCGCCAGCACAGCCAGCCACCAACCCACAAAAATACCGCCGTCGCCAGCAGCAACCATTTAAACTCGCCGCTCTGCATTCCGGCTGGAATATCGATCGCCGCGCCCGCCAGAATCCCAGGCAGGAAGTAAAACGGTGGCCACAGCAGGCAGCCGATAATATTCGGCGTAATGAATTTTGCCACCGGCAGATCCAGCATTCCCGCCACCATTGGCACCAGCGGACGCGTCGGGCCAACAAAGCGACCGACCAGAATGGTGAACATGCTGTGTTGATGCAACGCATGTTCAGTTTTATCGAGTAATGCTTTGTTTTTCTTCAGAAATGACCAGCGATGCAACGGCTTTTTAAAACGCCAGCCCAGCCAGAAGGAGATCCAGTCGCCCAGCAGACAACCGACAATCCCTGCCAGCCAGGCGTGCCAGAAACTTAACTCGCCGCTGCCAATCAGCGCTCCCAGCCCCGCCATCAGCACCGTACCGGGTAGAATCAAACCGACCAGCGCCAGCGACTCCAGAAAGGCCACCAACACCACCGCCATCAATGAATACACGGTAGATTGGGTAATAAAGTGTTCCAGCAATGCTTGCATAATGTGCCTGTCAAATGGACGAAGCAGGGATTCTGCAAACCCTATGCTACTCCGTCAAGCCGTCAATTGTCTGATTCGTTACCAATTATGACAACTTGACGGCTACATCATTCACTTTTTCTTCACAACCGGCACGGAACTCGCTCGGGCTGGCCCCGGTGCATTTTTTAAATACCCGCGAGAAATAGAGTTGATCGTCAAAACCAACATTGCGACCGACGGTGGCGATAGGCATCCGGGTGGTGCTCAAAAGCAGCTTCGCCTGGCTGATACGTTGGTCCTCGCGCCAGCTTAAGACGCTAATCCCTAACTGCTGGCGGAAAAGATGTGACAGACGCGACGGCGACAAGCAAACATGCTGTGCGACGCTGGCGATATCAAAATTGCTGTCTGCCAGGTGATCGCTGATGTACTGACAAGCCTCGCGTACCCGATTATCCATCGGTGGATGGAGCGACTCGTTAATCGCTTCCATGCGCCGCAGTAACAATTGCTCAAGCAGATTTATCGCCAGCAGCTCCGAATAGCGCCCTTCCCCTTGCCCGGCGTTAATGATTTGCCCAAACAGGTCGCTGAAATGCGGCTGGTGCGCTTCATCCGGGCGAAAGAACCCCGTATTGGCAAATATTGACGGCCAGTTAAGCCATTCATGCCAGTAGGCGCGCGGACGAAAGTAAACCCACTGGTGATACCATTCGCGAGCCTCCGGATGACGACCGTAGTGATGAATCTCTCCTGGCGGGAACAGCAAAATATCACCCGGTCGGCAAACAAATTCTCGTCCCTGATTTTTCACCACCCCCTGACCGCGAATGGTGAGATTGAGAATATAACCTTTCATTCCCAGCGGTCGGTCGATAAAAAAATCGAGATAACCGTTGGCCTCAATCGGCGTTAAACCCGCCACCAGATGGGCATTAAACGAGTATCCCGGCAGCAGGGGATCATTTTGCGCTTCAGCCATACTTTTCATACTCCCGCCATTCAGAGAAGAAACCAATTGTCCATATTGCATCAGACATTGCCGTCACTGCGTCTTTTACTGGCTCTTCTCGCTAACCAAACCGGTAACCCCGCTTATTAAAAGCATTCTGTAACAAAGCGGGACCAAAGCCATGACAAAAACGCGTAACAAAAGTGTCTATAATCACGGCAGAAAAGTCCACATTGATTATTTGCACGGCGTCACACTTTGCTATGCCATAGCATTTTTATCCATAAGATTAGCGGATCCTACCTGACGCTTTTTATCGCAACTCTCTACTGTTTCTCCATACCCGTTTTTTTGGATGGAGTGAAACGATGGCGATTGCAATTGGCCTCGATTTTGGCAGTGATTCTGTGCGAGCTTTGGCGGTGGACTGCGCCAGCGGTGAAGAGATCGCCACCAGCGTAGAGTGGTATCCCCGTTGGCAAAAAGGGCAATTTTGTGATGCCCCGAATAACCAGTTCCGTCATCATCCGCGTGACTACATTGAGTCAATGGAAGCGGCACTGAAAACCGTGCTTGCAGAGCTTAGCGTCGAACAGCGCGCAGCTGTGGTCGGGATTGGCGTTGACAGTACCGGCTCGACGCCCGCACCGATTGATGCCGACGGTAACGTGCTGGCGCTGCGCCCGGAGTTTGCCGAAAACCCGAACGCGATGTTCGTATTGTGGAAAGACCACACTGCGGTTGAAGAAGCGGAAGAGATTACCCGTTTGTGCCACGCGCCGGGCAATGTTGACTACTCCCGCTATATTGGCGGTATTTATTCCAGCGAATGGTTCTGGGCAAAAATCCTGCATGTGACTCGCCAGGACAGCGCCGTGGCGCAATCTGCCGCATCGTGGATTGAGCTGTGCGACTGGGTGCCAGCTCTGCTTTCCGGTACCACCCGCCCGCAGGATATTCGTCGCGGACGTTGCAGCGCCGGGCATAAATCTCTGTGGCACGAAAGCTGGGGCGGCTTGCCGCCAGCCAGTTTCTTTGATGAGCTGGACCCGATCCTCAATCGCCATTTGCCTTCCCCGCTGTTCACTGACACCTGGACTGCCGATATTCCGGTGGGCACCTTATGCCCGGAATGGGCGCAGCGTCTCGGCCTGCCTGAAAGCGTGGTGATTTCCGGCGGCGCGTTTGACTGCCATATGGGCGCAGTTGGCGCAGGCGCACAGCCTAACGCACTGGTAAAAGTTATCGGTACTTCCACCTGCGACATTCTGATTGCCGACAAACAGAGCGTTGGCGAGCGGGCAGTTAAAGGTATTTGCGGTCAGGTTGATGGCAGCGTGGTGCCTGGATTTATCGGTCTGGAAGCAGGCCAATCGGCGTTTGGTGATATCTACGCCTGGTTCGGTCGCGTACTCAGCTGGCCGCTGGAACAGCTTGCCGCCCAGCATCCGGAACTGAAAGCGCAAATCAACGCCAGCCAGAAACAACTGCTTCCGGCGCTGACCGAAGCATGGGCCAAAAATCCGTCTCTGGATCACCTGCCGGTGGTGCTCGACTGGTTTAACGGTCGTCGCTCGCCAAACGCTAACCAACGCCTGAAAGGGGTGATTACCGATCTTAACCTCGCTACCGACGCTCCGCTGCTGTTCGGCGGTTTGATTGCTGCCACCGCCTTTGGCGCACGCGCAATCATGGAGTGCTTTACCGATCAGGGGATCGCCGTCAATAACGTGATGGCGCTGGGCGGCATCGCGCGGAAAAACCAGGTCATTATGCAGGCCTGCTGCGACGTGCTGAATCGCCCGCTGCAAATTGTTGCCTCTGACCAGTGCTGTGCGCTCGGTGCGGCGATTTTTGCTGCCGTCGCCGCGAAAGTGCACGCAGACATCCCATCAGCCCAGCAAAAAATGGCCAGTGCGGTAGAGAAAACCCTGCAACCGCGCAGCGAACAGGCACAACGCTTTGAACAGCTTTATCGCCGCTATCAGCAATGGGCGATGAGCGCCGAACAACACTATCTTCCAACTTCCGCCCCGGCACAGGCTGCCCAGGCCGTTGCGACTCTATAAGGACACGATAATGACGATTTTTGATAATTATGAAGTGTGGTTTGTCATTGGCAGCCAGCATCTGTATGGCCCGGAAACCCTGCGTCAGGTCACCCAACATGCCGAGCACGTTGTTAATGCGCTGAATACGGAAGCGAAACTGCCCTGCAAACTGGTGTTGAAACCGCTGGGCACCACGCCGGATGAAATCACCGCTATTTGCCGCGACGCGAATTACGACGATCGTTGCGCTGGTCTGGTGGTGTGGCTGCACACCTTCTCCCCGGCCAAAATGTGGATCAACGGCCTGACCATGCTCAACAAACCGTTGCTGCAATTCCACACCCAGTTCAACGCGGCGCTGCCGTGGGACAGTATCGATACTGTCTCTTATACACATCTGACGCTGCCGACGAATTAGACGGTGTAGA
>ENA-OXVT01000767-OXVT01000767.1-human-gut-metagenome-genome-assembly--contig:-NODE-767-length-11913-cov-43.252150_pt1 | contig 11913 bp, 20 predicted proteins | sample MGYA00249253_ERZ652702 | MGnify/ENA primary metagenome ERZ652702 (study PRJEB26925, sample SAMN05826756) | human gut metagenome | biome: ENVO:2100002; feature: ENVO:00000062; material: ENVO:00002003...
CTCTGTTTATCGTATTTTACGTGAATCTGGTGGTTTTAACTATGGATATATTCCTAGCACTGAAACACTACATGACTATCTTCTAAAGCTAGGGTATGAAAAGATCGCAGAAAATACAGACTTTCCAATGCAACGCGGCGATGTAATTATTTGGGGAAAAAAGGGTTACTCTGCCGGTGCCGGCGGTCACACAGGGATTGCCCTAGATAATCAAAATTGGATAGAATGCACAGGATGGAAGGATACAACAATTATTGCCAATCATGATCAACGATGGGTAATGGCTGGGTGTCCTTATTTTTATGCCTATCGGTTGAAGTCCACGCCTAAACCGAATCCAATTTCAGCACCAGCACCTAAGCCTCAACCTTCTGGAAATAAGAATGGTATTGCGATCGATAATGTCACCAAAGATCAGGCGGTAAAAATGGTTCAGCGTATTCAAACGAAATACGCCTGGACGTTGCTTCGTGACCAAGTGAAACGTGTGTTGCAGCCGAACAAAGTCTATACGCTGGTTATCACTTGCGATTCAAAATGGAAGTATGAGAATGCGGTCAATCGTTTGAAGCAAGAGCTTAAAACATACTATCCAGGCTACATGCAGCAAAACATTGCGATCGTTGATGGAGACAAACCTATAATCAAGATCGAGGCACGGAATTTGAATGATGAGCAAAGCAAGAAGATGGAAGGCCACATGCGCAATTTCTTGAAGGATGTGCTATTAGACCAGCAGACGTATGCAGAAGCGAACTCTTATGGAACCTATGACGTTCGCGTTAAAGGGGAAGGATTCAACAATACAGACGCACCAATCGTCTTGAAAGAAATTCAGGAGATGGGTAAAGCGAAAGACGTAAAGATTAATCCGGCACATATAAAAGGATTCAAATACTAAAAGCAAACACCCTCTACAGCCTTAGTTGGTTGTAGAGGGTTTATTTTTATATTTTCATCATTTCAAACTCCATCATAATCTTCGTCTTGCCAATCACCGCATATTTCTTCACCACGAACTGTTTCCTACTATTGTACTCGCCAGCAACAGCGATCCGCATTCCATCCTCTACATCTGCAAGAAAATTCAACGAGTGACCAGCAATCAAACAGCTAGTATCATCAAGCTTAAAATAGACGAGGGGACGTTCAGAAAACTCTAATATTTTAACTTTGCTAACTAAACCTGTCATTGACTCCATGCGATCACTCCTCAATTTTGTTAATTATATTATACGAACAAATGTTCGATAAGTAAAGCATGAAAGATAGATATTTGATGGTGATAGCACTGGTGATAGTGAATAGTTTTTTGTGCATTCTATGAAGGTTTAATTTAGGGATAAAACCTTGATATAATGAGATTCTTTCTTCAATAAAATTAATGAATCAAGGTTTACGAACAAGAAAAATATGTTTGCCCTACTTGGAAAACCAGGCTTTGAAGATTTAGCTAAAGAATTAAACGATCGTTTATAATACGCCGTTTCTAGCTGTTTTAATAACAACTGGTGATAGTAACATGTTTGCATCGATGCTTTTCTAGTGATAGAAAAGGTGATAGTGAACTAGAAAAGCACTCAATTATGAGTGCTTTTTCTTTTGCTCTTCGAGATATTCTTCGAACTTTTTCATCGATCGTTCTTTCACTTCTGGAGTGACCGAAGCATAAATTTGAGTGGTAGAAATATCTTTATGACCTAACAAATCTTTTATGTCATCTAAATCCACACCAGCTTGCCTCATCCGAATAGCAAATGTGTGACGTCCGTCATGGACTTTGATTGGAGGTAGCTTAGCTCTTTTAGCAATTCGAACAGAAGCGCCATTCACCGAACGATTACGAACAATTTTTCCTTTTGAACTACTAGTTGTGTAAATGAAGATATAATCAGAATTATTTTTCTGTAAAGGGGTGATCCCAATTTTGTCGTAAAAGTATTTATAAAACTCTATTAAAGCAAATTTTGTTCTTTGAGTGATCGGTAGATCTCTTTCTCCAGAGGGAGTCTTGGTTTCGTCAATAATAATCGCATCTTTATTTGCGCCAGCTTCAGCTCTATATAATCGCTCACGTTCCACACTCACAAAACTTTTTGTGAAATCGAAGTCTGACCAACGAAGAGCCATCACTTCAGCTTTCCTAAGTCCGCAATCGAAAATCAGTAAGAAAAAAGGATACCAAAATGGTTCATGTTCCTTTTTGGCAGCTTCATAAAACTGATCAACTTCATCAGCGCTGTAGTGGGGTGGGACCTTTGGAGCTTTTGGTTTTAACGGGAATTCCACAAATTGCGTTGGGTTTTCGCTAACATAACCAAGATGAATTGCTTTTCTGTATGCGTTCGAAAGGGTAGCGTTAACAGACTGCACTGTATTATAAGATAAACCTTTTTGACTTCTGCCTTTTCCTTCGAGAGTAAAAAGCTTATTAATAAACTTTTGGTGATCAGCACGAGAATACTTCGTTAACTTAAATTTACCAATATATGGTTTAATGTACATTCTAATATTCTCACGATGAACAATGCGGGTTCCTTCTTTTACTTTCATTTTATAATCAGTAATCCATATTTTTAAGAACTGTTCGATTGTCATATACTTAACATCGTTTTTTTGATAATCACCTTTTGCAATTTCACCTTCAGTTATTTTTGCATAGTTGTTTGCTTCATCCCAAGATCTAAAACCTTTTTTGTGGATTTTATTTTGTCGCTTGGTCCCAGGATCGATACCATTCGAGATAAAGACCTCATATCTAAGTTCGCCACTTTTTAAGTTGTATGGTTTTATAGATGCCATAAAATCATTCCTTTCGGATTATTTAGAGAAAAATTCATAAATGTCCGTATTCAATACGCACAATACTTCTAATTAGGACTTTAATCGTATTATTGTCAATATAATCCAAACGTATGTTCGCTTGGCGGTTAAAAAGAAAAGCCCGAAGGCTAATCTTAATCTTTTTCTCGTAAGACTTTTTCAATGTCTTTTTTCGCTTGCACGTAGTAGTTAGCTACTTGCTTGGCAGATTTGTGATCTAAGTCCACTTTTCCTAAATAAATGATCGCTACATCGTGAGCAGCTTTTCTAATTTCTTCATCTGACATTTCGATTCACCTTCTTTCAGATAGAGATCAAACTTCACTCTGTGGTGAGTATCGATGGATTATTATTCTGCTTTGCCTGTAATTTCGTATTTGTCCACAGTTACCGCCGGAATGGTAATTTGCCCACCTAGGGTTGATTCATAGTCAGTAACTCCTCTTGACTCACCATAAATTGTAACTAAATCATTTTCTAGAACACGACTAGTCAATTGTTCGCTAGATATTTCAATTAACACCATATTGTCGTAATCTTGTCCCACTGCTAGTCTATACTGCGTATAATCATCACCCTCAACAACTTGTACAATTTCTCCCGACAAAGTTACTTTTTTCCCTTCATTATCTTCAGGATTTCTCGCTAGGTTATCGTAAGTTATTCCTGTATTATAATCAGCAATATTCACTTCGGTAGGAACTGATGATTCTTCTTCAAATTCACTGTCAAAAGTAGATTCATCGTCAAGTTCATCAGATGATGAATCCGTTTCAGCACTTTCGCTTACAGAAGTAGCTATTTCTGATTCTGAACTTGACTTGCTAGCCGTTTCAGTTGGTGCGGTCACTCCAACGCCTATTGCACCCAATACCATTACTATAAAGGATATTCCTAAAACAATAAGACTAACTTTTTTATTCTTTTTCTTTAGTAATGCAACTACAAGCATAACGATTCCGACAATCAGAACTAAAAAGCCCATAGTCATTATAATACCCATAAAGTCTTGCATTAAAACCCCTCCAATAAATTCAAATTTTACTCCCACTTATGGCAGGTAGTGATAGTCGCCAGTATTTTTACCCATACGATTCTTGATACGCATATTCGAAAGCGATTTCTTTTATTAAGTCTTGATAACTCATATCTAAATTATTTTGTTCTATAAACTGCATAAAATTGAACTCATGTATATCTATATCAAGAAGTGATATATAAATTCTTACAAGTTCATTTATCATAAAACAATCAGCTTGATATTCCATTTTTGAATGAAATCTCCCGATTTTATAAATTTCTTTTAAGTCATCATGTAAAACTCCATGACCAGCTTCGTGTAAAATCACTTTAATCTTTTCGAAATCGTTTAATCCCTTGCAGACAAACATTGTTTTTACTTCTGATATATAACAACCAGGTTTATCTAAATCAAATAATTTTAAAGTAATTCCATATTTTTCGAGAAGCGCTTCAACTTCCTTCATGTCAGCACTCCTCTTTATTTTCCATACTTTCCCTTTAGGTATGCACGAATAATTTCTCGATCATGATCTGTTATTGGTTCGCCGTCAAAACTCATAGCGCTGTCTAACATTTTATCAAGATCGGTATCTGTAGGTTTGTCCTTAACCGACGAAGAAGTACCATCAGCAAGATAATCAACACTTACATTATAAATAGAAGCTAAGTCTTTTAAAGATTGTAAATCTGGTTCTCTCGTTCCGTACTCCCAATTAGCATAAGTAGCCATATTTTTTAAACCTAACTTGTTTGCCACTAATGTTTTTGTCCATCCGTTCTGTTCCCTTAACGATTCAAGACGTTTTGCTAGGGATGATCTATCATCAGACAATTTCATTTAATCACCTCGTTTAATTTATTATAAATCATTTCAACCATATATTTAAAAAAATAAACAAAAAGTATAACAAAGCCCTTGACTTAAACTAAATGTTTAAGTATACTTAATTCATAAGTTAAACGTTTAGTTTAATAGAAAGGGGTTGATTTGCTTGGAAATCGCAAAAGATGCATATTTAAAAATGCGAAGTATCCGGAAAGATAAAGGCATTACTCAAGCGTATATTGCAAAAAAACTAGGTTTTTCTTCATCACAAGCTTACGCAAACATCGAATATGGGAAAACTGAATTAAAATTTAATGTAGCTGTGAGAGTAGCCGATATCTTGAATGTATCAGTATACGATTTTTTAGGAGAAGAAGTTAAACTTTAAGTTTAATAATTATTTTTATAAAGAAGGAGGTTTCAAAATGAAAGACAAACCACAAACGATCAAAGCAACAATAGCATCTGGCTTTTTAGACCAATATATTGAAATGCTAGTTCCAGCACTTAAAAGAAAATTTGACGTCAAGCCTGGGATAGAAGGTTCAATATTTATGGAACCAGGCGGCACCGATGAAATGCTAATCCGTTTTTTATCAAATGATGAAACAGCACAAGATATTTTCGATTTCATCAATTCAAAATGGCAATTCGAAAGTGTTCCTCAACTTATTTCATAAGTTAATTGTAAACATGTTTGCTTCGTTATTGGACACTATTTTTACTGTTAGAACAAAATCGGGATACATTCGAAAAAAGACGAAACACTTGGTTAATCTGTTTGTTTCAAACCTAAAATTAGGAAATTATTGAAACCTAATTCGGACAAATTCATGAAAAAATTTAAGGAGGGATCGTAATGATGCGAGTCGCTTTAAAAAGTGAATTAGATGCTTTGCTGATACGAAGAAATCTTTCACAAAAAGAAGTCGCTAAAGAAAGCAACATTCCATTTTCAACATTGAATGGTTACACGAAAGGAACGCAAGAAGTTCCAGTTAATAAAGCTATAGATATTAATAACGCTGTCGGAGATGACGTGTTTGCATCAGGTATTAGTAATAAGTATTTAGGTACTTTGAAAGCTCTTGATGGAAAAGTTTCCGAAGTACTAACGCCAACAGAGCTTGATTTTTTGCAAGATCAAGAAACTATCCAAAGAGAAGAAAGACGAGAAAGAGCAAAAGCTCTACTAATCAAATCAAAACTTGAACCGCTAAATGATCAAGACAAAGAAGACTTAGAAAAATACGTAATGGAATTTTTAGATGAAATAGTCGTTGAACTTTCTATCGTGTTTTCAATACTTAAGATTCTTAGAATGACAATCACTGAAGCTTTTTCCAAACGGATGCCACATTGGGTGACTAAAAAGTATATGAAAGGTGAATGAATATGATTGTTGAGAAACCTAAAGTAGTTCAGTTTAGAAACGATAAGATTCAAGTTAAAAAGAATTATCCAGAAATGATTAGCCGATCAGAGTTAGCAAGACGGTGGGGATATTCAATTGGTTGGATTAAGAAAATGACAGATCGGGAATTTGATCCTTTACCTATGGAAAAAACAGCACCAACAGAGCGTGGAACTAAAGAATCTGTTCGGATTCCTTTTGAAGTTGCAATGGAATGGAAAGAACGTAACACAACTAGAAACTATGAGGTGAGAGCATGAGAAATATCAAAATTGTAAGAGGGCTAGGAATTACTTTTGTAGCAGGCTTAATTATAATGCTCCAATTAAGCTCAATCCAATCATTAAAAATATTAGTAATGATCATTTGCATAGCAGCAGCAAGCGTTTTAATCCCAACTACTATGATCTACGACGAGAAAGAATACGAACAACGCACAAAAAAAGAGACTTACTAGCCTGCAAGCAAAAGTAAGTCTCAAATGGAATAACATTCTAGGAGGATTATATCATGTTTAATTACGATACCGCAATGGCAGATCCAGATAGTCATATTTTTGTAAATGTATCACAAAATACTGACAAAGACTCTCCTGATAATTTAGAAGGGTGGGGTGATGATGGTGAAAAAATCAACAATCGAAATGACTCACTACGAATGGCTTGAAGACAGAAGAAAAGGTATTGGTGGGTCTGATGTTGGAACTATTCTTGGATTGAATAAGTGGAAATCACCTTATCAACTATGGCTAGAGAAAACAGGACAAGTAGAACTGGATGAATCAAATAGCGAACCAGCCTATTGGGGAAATGTTTTAGAAGAAATAGTCGCAAAAGAATTTACCGAACGAACTGGAAAAAAAGTTCGGCGTCGCAATCAAGTATTTGAGCACGCGTTGCATCCATTTTTGAGAGCTAATATCGATCGGGATGTTGTGGGTGAAAACGCCATTTTAGAATGTAAAACAGCGAATAGCTTTTTATCAAAAGAATGGGATGGCGAAGAGATTCCCATGAGCTATCTTTGTCAAATACAACATTACATGAATGTTTTAAATAGAGATTTCGCGTACATCGCTGTCTTAATTGGTGGACAAAAGTTCATTTGGAAAAAGATAGAACGGGATCAAGAATTGATTGACATGATTACGGAACGATTAGTCGAATTTTGGGAAATCAATGTTATTACAGGAATGGAACCTCCTATCGATGGTAGCGACGCTACCGCCGAGTTTATAAAGAATCACTATTCAACAGAGGGAACCGAAGAAATCAGTTTATCTAGCGAATATGACGAATTGATCGAAAGTAAACGGGACCTAAAGAAATCAGAAAAGGAAATTCAGACTCAGATTAAGAAGATCGATAACCAAATAAAATCGGAACTTGGAAAAAATGATGCAGTGGTCGGTATAAGCCCTAAATTCATTGTTTCGTGGAAGTCACAAGAACGGACTTCACTTGATAAAAAGCTGTTAGCTGAGAAATATCCAGAAGTAGTAAAAGATTCTAGTATTTACAAAACGTCTAGTTTTAAACGACTAGCTGAAAAGGAGATCAAATAAATGGCCACAAATGATACTTTAAAAAATCAGTTAAGCGAACAGAAATCGCAAGAAGTCAGCGCTCAATCATTAGGGTTCAAAGCATTAATGAATACACCAACTATGAAAAAGAAGTTTCAGGATATTCTCCATGAGAAGTCAGATTCCTTCATGGGATCATTGATGACTTTAGTTGGAGGAGACAACTATCTTTCAAATGCAGAACCAATGACAATTATTGCTTCTGCATTAAAAGCTGCGACCATGGATTTACCCATTGATAAGAATTTAGGTTATGCATATGTCGTTCCATTTAATAGAAAAGAAAAAGTTGGAAAAGACTGGGTCACACATAATGAAGCGCAATTCATACTAGGATACAAGGGATATATTCAACTAGCCCAACGTTCTGGGCAGTACAAAGCATTGAACGCTTTAGAAGTGTATGAAGGTCAATTGATTGAATGGAATCCCCTCACAGAAGAGTTTATTTTTGATTATTCAGCCAAGGCTTCAGATAAAGTCATCGGTTATGTAGGTTTCTTCGAATTATTGAATGGATTTAAAAAAACAGTTTATTGGACGAAACAAGAAATCGAAGCTCATCGAATTAAAAATGCTAAAGGTTACGATAAAGAAAAATTAACAGGCGCTTGGAAAGATAACTATGATTCGATGGCCATAAAAACGGTACTACGTAATCTTCTTGCTAAATGGGGAATCTTGTCGGTAGAAATGCAGACAGCAGTGACTTCCGATGAAAAAGTATTTCGACTTGATGATAATGACGACTTGATTGAAGAGACCGCATTGAATGAAGCTGAGCCAATCAAAACTGATAGAAAAGAAGCAGAAAAGGTTAATGAAAAACCGACCAATGAAAATCAAACTGCTCTATTTAACGATAAGCAGCCACCATTGAAAGACGATGAATACCCATTTTAATAGAGGGAGTTTTCTCCCTCTTAATAATGATGAAAGGGGTTAGTCATGGCCATATATAGGCAAATACACACGACCGTTTGGAAAGATGATTGGATTGGCGAGTTGAGCATCAAAGAAAAGCTTTTTTGGATGTACTTAACCACTAATGATCGAACCACTCAATGTGGCGTTTATGTTTTCTCTTGGCGATACGCTCCTTTTGAGACTGGATTATCCAATGATGACATAAAAAAGATTATCACTAAGTTCCAAGATGACGGGAAGATAAAGTTTAACGAATCAAATAACGAAATAATGATAACAAATTGGTTGAAATATAACTCAGCGCGATCACCCAAAGTAGCTGCTGTGATTGATAAAGAATTAAAAGGGATCAAAACACCTGAATTTGAATCAGAAGTCATCATGAGGTCTAAAGATTTTGAATACCCTATAAAAACTGAAAAGTCTAAGTTTGATACTGTATCGATACCATATAGATACCCTATGGATACGATATCGCAACCAGCATCATCATCAGAACCAGCAACAGAACCATCAGCAGCAACAGCAGAAGAGTCCGCTGCGCCTGCTACTAATCCTGTTCGGCTCTATCAAGAAATGTTTGGGGTGATTAATCCAGTCATTGTTCAGGATATCAACCACTGGGTTAATGATTTGGGAGCTGAGCTTGTTTGCGAGGCCATGAAGCGAGCCAACTTTGACCAAAAAGGCTATCGCTATGCTGCTGGAATCATGAAAAATTGGGCAGCGAAAAATATTAACACGATAGATCAAGTCAAAGCCGATGATGTTAGCTTCGAAAATAAGGGCAGAAAGAAGTCTAAAGGACGTGTTGAATCTTTACCAGAACACATTAAGCAGCCACCGAAAGAAGTACCACTCACTCCAGAAAAAGAAGCGGAGATTGATAGAAAATTACAAGAGTACTTGGGTAAGGAGTGACTGCATGAGATACCAGAAAAAATCGAAATACGGAAACAAAAAAGTATTTCGTCACGGACACTCGTTTGATTCGATTGCTGAGGCTGATTATTATCCGATCGCGATAGCATATGCACGACAACATAGCTATGAGTTGAAATTACAGGAACGATTGGATATTCTTCCGACGCTAAAAATCAATCCATGGACAATCAAAAAAACTCAGTATGTGGCCGATTATGCGTTTTATGATCAAGGGAAGCTAGTTCGACTTGTTGATGTCAAAGGCATGGAAACGAAAGATTTTCGGTTGAAAGCGAAGATCGTCGCCAACGAACTGGGAATTGTAATTGAACTGGCAAAAAAACAACGCGGCGGATTCGTTCACTATCCTTTTAATATGCCTACATCCAAAAGAAAAGAGGTTCGAGAATGAGACAGATAAAACGGCAGCGGTTAGAAATAGTGTTGCTATTCATTGATGACTTTATTACGAAAAAGGGATATCCACCAACGATCCGTCAAATATCAAAGAATACAGGTATCCCATCAACATCCTCAGTAAGTTCATACTTATGGCAGTTGAAAGCCATGAACTTGTTAAATATCGAACCAGGAGCAGTCAGGACCATCCGAATGACAGAAAGCGGCGTTGATCGTGTAAGGGAGTTGAGATTACGTGAAAATTACTGACAAAGAGCGATTTCGAATGTTGATGGCTCATCCGAATTACTGGTATGACGAAGATATTAAACGCGAAGCAGAAAAACTCGGCAATAAAATATGGCGAGAGTTGCCAAAACATCCAAAGAAAAAAATTGAAGTGAGTATCAATAACCGGATTGTGATGGTTGGAACTGAGGATGAATTAGGACAGCGATCCACTTTGTCACCAGTAACCATTCGAAATCTAGCAAGGAACAACGGAACAGATAGATTTGGGAAGTCATATCGTTATCTGGAGGTATGAACATGAAAATGTGGGAACGTAGAAGAATTGATCGTCAAGTAAGAATATTTGTACAGGCAATGCCAAAAGAATACTCGAATCAAACGCCGAAAGAACAAATTATCAGTGAAATACTAGCAGCGAATGAATGGTTTGTTAGCATTTCAAAACCCATGGAAATTATACGTGAAGAAGTTGAAAAACAATTTGATATGTATGTGAGCTGACCTTTGAAAGGGTGGTAATCATGGAATTGAAAGAACAGTTTATTAATGCTGTTGTCAGGAACATGGAACCCGAACTTGAAGCAAGCCAACTAAAGAAATTGAAAATTGTACTGACTATAAACCTAAATCATTTAAGTGTAGAGAAGGAAAGCCGAGATTTGGTCATATACGACGAATCGAGCGATATTGCTGCATACAAGCAATATTTTGTGAGTATGAAACTCCGCGGTTTAGCTCAAGGAACTATCGAGTTAGCTATGCGGACTATTGATCGGTTTAATCGTTGGGCGAAAAAGCCATACTCAGATATAACTACGCAAGATATTAGACTTTATATCGCTCAAAGAGACATGGTTGATCATTTATCATCTGCGACTTTGGATCGCGAAAGAGGAGCTATCTGTAGATTTTTTAAATGGTTGTTCGAGGAAGAGTATATTGCACGCGATCCAGGGCGACGTGTTGAAAAAATCAAGGTAGAGAAAAGGCTGAAAAAAGCCTTCACACCAGTAGAAATCGAATTAATGAGAAATGCATGCATTAAACCAAAGCAGAAAGTGACGCTAGAACTCTTACTATCGACCGGCTGCCGTGTGACTGAGTTAACTCAGTTAGCAATGGAAAACTACGATCAGGATCATGGATCAATTACAGTCATTGGAAAAGGTGACAAAGAAAGAGTCGTTTTTGTCAATGCAAGATCGAAGGTCGCAATCGATAATTATCTTCTGCTTAAGCCGCACGAAAAGGGACCGATAATCTGCGGATTGAAGGGACCAGGAACAGCAATGAGTGCAAATGGCATTCAAAAAATGATCAAAGAGATTGCTGGACGAGCATGCGTAACAAAGGCGCATCCGCACAAATTCCGGCGCACATCAGCAACATTAGCATTAAAGCGTGGAATGAGCTTGAATGATGTAAGGCGATTTTTGGGTCACACGAGCGTTGACACGACGCTTCAGTATATAGACACAACAGGATCAGACCTGAAACTAGAACATGAGAAATATGTTGCTTAGGAGATTGTTCAAATGAAAATAGTTTATATAAGTGTCATTTATTTAATTGCAGTACTTGCGAATCGCTATATGAGGAAAAAAGAATACTACTGGTATACTCCTTATTCAATTATTGTGTGTTTAGTATTTACGGTATACCTATTATTTTGTGTATGAACTGGCGCTATTACGGAAGAAGTGAGGTATGGCTATGAAAAAAAAGCAGAACCGCAAATAT
>ENA-OXVT01000773-OXVT01000773.1-human-gut-metagenome-genome-assembly--contig:-NODE-773-length-11848-cov-22.962011_pt1 | contig 11848 bp, 13 predicted proteins | sample MGYA00249253_ERZ652702 | MGnify/ENA primary metagenome ERZ652702 (study PRJEB26925, sample SAMN05826756) | human gut metagenome | biome: ENVO:2100002; feature: ENVO:00000062; material: ENVO:00002003...
TACACCGTCTAATTCGTCGGCAGCGTCAGATGTGTATAAGAGACAGGTATATACAGCTAACCTACTATCGAAATTTTCAAAATCTTCATGCATATTAAATACTCCTGTATATTTATAATATCCAATGTAAAACTGTATGGTTTACCGCCTCCCCTTTGATAAGGGGAATAGGCGGAAGGGTAGATCTTTTTCAACCCTACGAGCAAAGCGAGATAGGGCAATCCGAAGGATTGGGTAAATAGCGGATACGCTATTACACCTTGCCTCAGTTTCCGAAAAACAAAAAAACAAAGCTGAAATCAACTTATATTTAAATAAATAACCGATCTAAAAAACTAGTCAATAGCGGCTACATAAATAAATACACTGTACGACAAATAAAATGCAAATAAAAGATAGAGTGATAATATATTGTCTTTCTGGTAGCTGTGCGAAAAATTCGCAGCGGAGCCAAATCGTCAAGTAATATATCGCGGGGTCCCGCTGACAGTTTTTATGTCAGTGGGTTCCGATATATTATTTGATGACACACGATAGGAATAAACTTTAGATAGGTGATGGTTCGCACTGCGAGCCATCACCTTGAAAGGCAGGACAGTTTTACATTCTTCTTCTAAATATAATACTGTTAGAAAATATAGCCTTGCCTACAACATACCCAACAGCAAATATTAGCGGTAAGCTAATAGTAGCTCCTGCCATGCCTGTGGACATTCCGATTAGAAATGATAGACCAAAAGCCAACAGAATGATCACTGCGGCATACCAGCCGGGAAATGTCCCATATAGCACGGACGCCTGACATCCGGTGCAGACACGAACGCCACGCTGACTCTCTTTTAGGCAAAATGGGCACTTAATCGTATTGTTTTCCATAATGCCACCTCAATTAGCTTTCCAGCCATTGCTGGTTTTAACGAGATTCATGGCAGCATCAGCAGGTTCATTCATTCCCTTGACGCTGGCGAACGCTTTTTTGTCAATCCAGCTCGGAACGTCAACAAGCTTCCACGTATAGGATACGCGAACAACCTTCTGGCCGCCGTTACCCGGCTCTGTCCATTCCTTAATCTCGTCAACAGCCCGACGACCTACACAGGCACCATCATTTGTGCTCCAAACTTTAGCCTTTTTTCCTTCGTCTGTTATTCCTAATACATTGAATTCGTAGCCTTTATCAAAAACCATCATTCCTTGTTCAATAAATCCATCAAGGATTATCGAATTCGTCCCTGTACCAGTCGGGTCAAGTCGAGGTTTGGCAAGACGGACGGGGAAACTGGTATTGTTATCCCCCAGTGAGAAGCAATATCTGGCCTGCCCGATCTTGGCATTTATCGCTTTCTCAAAGTCACCTTTTTCACCACAACCCGACAGCAGGATAGCCGCACCCGCTACTAACATAAGTTTACGCATATCTTTTCCTCACCAATGACACAAATCTACGCTTGATCTGTAAACGCCTTAGAATTCAATTAAATTGCTTTAGCGTCATATCGTTTGTACCGATCGAAAAACACGCCACGATAGTTTATAACTATCAACTACGATCTATCGATCGTTACAACCAATTAAATACCGATCGATGACGCAACTTTTGATTGTCAAAACCTATCAATACAACATTATCGATCTTTATTACCGATATCGTTTTTTGTTTAAGATTTAGTTCTTGATGCTGGATAACAACGACAAAGTTTTATGATGGGTTGTTTGGAGCGGGAGGTAGTTTTAATATTTTAGTTATGGTTTTACCTTTTCTAAATCAGGCTTCGCCCTATAATTTTTTAGCTCTAGTTTTACTCTTATTTTATTAGTGCCATATTAAACAAGGCACCTTTAATATATATACTAACTTAGCCTTACTGGAAGCTATATACTGCCTTGCGTTCGCCCCCGAAAAGGGGACTTCATCCAAGGCTTCGCCTCCTGAAATTTCCAACTTATTTTGTTGAAAATGTATCAAGATTGGCGAAAACCAAGATGAAAAATATGACTTCACCCAAGTTGATCTGGCTTAAAGCTCTACATCGTTTCCAATGCAGGACACCCTACGACACCCCCAGATTCGTTCATGCAGATCGATGTATTGTTATCCCCTATTTATGCTATCAACAAAGGTAGGGCTTTCTCATAGCTATACCATATACAACTTCATTTATCTGTTTAGAACTTCGCTTCGGGTTGGTATTACGTCGCTTCCCCTTCTATACCTACAACCAACAAAACATACGGACATCTCTCATTAGCGACTCGCGCTCAATTGCTCCACATATGCAGACCTGATACAAAGGTTTATAATTTGATTGCTTTCGAGGACATTAAAGATTCTTGAAATGGTATTTAAAAGACTTGTAAAAAGCTCAGATTTAGATTTGACAAATATGAAAAGATTATTTAATACTTTATTATATTTGTAATCACGTTAATCCTCTAACTGATTACAAGACTTAAAAAAGTTTTCGCTGACTTTTTTTAGTCCTTAAAAAGTCAGATTTAACATCTGACTTTTTTTGTATCTTTATTTTTTATAGATCTTATATTTTAATAGTCAATAGGAAGAGAGGAAATATTTCACAAAATCATTTTGGTTAACGATCGCATACTTAATAAAGGTCAGATATATATCTGACCTTTTGCTTAAGATATCGATATTATTCATATAAAATCTCTAAACGCTATACAATCCATGTTGATCTGTTTTGTTTTCACATATAACAAATCATAATGGCCTCTGTATGCATACACATTATATTTATTCTAACCTCTTCAAAATCTATGTATCTATGCTGACTTTGATCAATACTCTTCTTCGTTTTTTCAATAATATCATCGTAAACGGTTTCCATATAATATTTGTCAGTAAATAGATCGAATACTTCATTAGCAGGCTTCGCAAGCACTTTCTTGGTAAAGCGGGAGTATTCTAACAATGCTGTAAGTTCTGCTGAGTTCTGACTATTACATTTATTTTCTTTTTTCATTTTTGGTTCCTTATTTAATCATTAAGTAAATATCCCCCTACACTTTCATGTATTATTTAAAAGGGATTGTTGTATTTTATAAATATATGTGTATATTGCTTTCACATACTACACATATATTATTATGCAGCTGTATTACGTGACGAATAGATCAGTTGTTCAATCCATTCATCAATCTCACTTTCAACAAAGGCACTGGCTCTTATTCCAATCTTAATCGGCTTAGGGAAATCGCCCTTACTAATAAGTCTATAGATCCATGCTTTACTAAATCCTGTTTTATTCATCACTTCTGGCAAGCGAATAAGTTTTCTTGTTGTCATATATTTCTCCGTTGTTGTTTTGATGAATGTAGTATCTGCAGATCGCTTATGACGTTCAACCCTCGGAAAATCAGAATTGGACTCGAATTGAGTGTTTTTCATACAAAAACAGATGAAATGGCGGGAGAGCTGTCACTGGGCGGGGTGTAGAGGGATTTAGCAATAAGTGCTATTTATTTTTCTGTTTTAAGGTTTTTTATAATTTCCTTATTAATCAACTGGTTAATAAACATCAGTTTAAATTCTGACTTAATTCTTATCTGCTTTAGCCAAGAAAAAGGGCTATGCCTATTAAGACATAACCCTTCTTTCATCAGCAGTTATCCTTACCCACGCCGATTAAACGTTCCCTGTACGACATTACCGCCTTTCTCAAGGCTTACCATGTAGTCTGCATACCATTGCAGCATCTCGCGTCTGCCATCGAGATATTGCGCATGGTTGTAGGTGCCACGGATAGCATTCTTATCAACATGGGCAAGTTGGGTTTCAATCCATGCGGTGTTGTAGCCCTGTTCATGAAGAACGGTGCTCATGGTATGACGGAAGCCGTGACCCGTAACCCGTCCTGTATAGCCGATTCGCTTAAATACCTGATTGATACTGGCTTCGCTCATGGTCTTACTTGGATCATTTCGGCCCGGAAACAGCAAAGGGAATTGTCCCGTCATTGCTCTGATCTTTTCGATAATGGCTAACGCTTGGGTAGATAGCGGGATGATATGAGGACGACGCATTTTCATGCGTTCAGCAGAAATTTCCCATAGCGCTTTCTCGGAATCGATTTCCGACCATAAGGCACCACGCAATTCACCCGTTCTTAGGCCAGTAAGGATCAATAATCTTGCTGCCAACACCATCAATTCACTACCAGAGTAGCCAGCAAGGGCTTTAAAAAAGGCAGGAAGCTCTTCGGTGGTCAGGAACGGGTAATGTGTAGATTCATGCCCCTGCATGGCACTGGTGAGATCAGGAGCGGGATTATACTCGGCTCTGCCTGTCACGATGGCATAGCGAAACACTTCACCACATCGTTGGCGCACTTTCTTTGCTTTCTCTGTTGCACCTCTGGCTTCGATTTTTTTAAGCACATTAAGAAGCTCTAATGGCTTAATGTCCGCAACAGGCCGTTGACCAAGAAAAGGAAAAATATCTTTATTGAAAGCTTCGAGAATGTCAGAGGCATACCCAACTGACCATTTTTTCACTTTCATGCTGTGCCATTCGAGCGCAATTTGCTGAAAGGTGTTTTTGACCTGCGCTTCACGCTCAGCTTTATGTTCTTTCTTAAGCTCTAAAGGATCGATACCCCCAGCGATACCTTTTCGAGCTTCATCACGCTTTGCTCTGGCATCAGCCAAAGACACATCGGGATATACCCCCAGCGCCAATAACTTTTCCTTTCCATCGATACGATACTTTAAACGCCAGTAGCGTGATCCGTTAGTTTTAACCAATAAGTAGAGGCCACCACCATCAGCCATCTTGTAGGGTTTATCTTTGGGCTTGGCAGTCTCGACCTGTCTGGCATTGAGCTTCATCTGGGGGTATCTCCTTTAGACCGAACAGCGAATACCCCCATTGATACCCCCAACTCACCGTAGATTTCTGTGAACGTGAGTAGACGAGCAGAGACAACAAGGGCCGTGAAACCGCGTATTATAAGGGTTTAAAGGGTATTTGAGTAGACTTAAGGAGACGTTAAAATAGGTAGGATGGTGCCGATAATAGGAGTCGAACCTACGACCTTCGCATTACGAATGCGCTGCTCTACCAACTGAGCTATATCGGCCCTGCAAGAGGTGTTCACGAGCGTGAATCACGAGGCAAAAGGTTAGAACTTAGCGGGCGATGCGTCAATAGCCAGTGGAATCAACTGCCTATTTTTGCATCGCCCGTTCTCATTTACACACGAATGGTATCGTCGCCGAAACCAATCCACTTATAGGTGGTTAACGCTTCCAGCCCCATCGGGCCGCGGGCGTGCAGCTTCTGGGTGCTGACCGCCACTTCCGCGCCGAGGCCGAACTGGCCGCCGTCGGTGAAGCGCGTGGAGGCGTTCACATATACCGCGGAAGAGTCCACTTCATTGATAAAGCGGTTGGCGTTACGCAGGGTGCGGGTCAGGATGGCGTCGGAGTGCTGGGTGCCATGTTCGCGGATATGGGCGATAGCCTCGTCCATATCAGCCACCACTTTGACGTTCAGATCCAGCGACAGATACTCGTCGTCATACTGCTCCGCTTTCACCGGCTCGACCTTCGCTGGGCCGTTTTGCAGCGCGGGGAGGGCGGAAGGGGCGGCGTGCAGGGTGACGCCGCTCTCGGCCATCTGCTTGCTCAACGCCGGCAGGAAGGTGTCGGCGATGTTGCGGTGCACCAGCAGCGTTTCCACGGTATTGCAGGTGCTCGGCCGCTGGGTCTTGGCGTTGACGATGATCTTCAGCGCGGGGGCGATCTCGGCGGTTTCATCAACGAAGATATGGCACACGCCAATCCCACCGGTGATCACCGGGATCGTTGACTGCTCACGGCACAGCTTGTGCAGGCCCGCGCCGCCGCGAGGGATCAGCATATCGATGTATTTATCCATCTTCAGCATTTCGCCCACCAGCGCGCGATCCGGGCTCTCGATAGCCTGTACCGCGGCGGCCGGCAGACCGCACTCCTGCAGCGCCTGCTGGATCACCTTCACCGTGGCGGCGTTGGTGCGCCAGGTCTCTTTCCCGCCGCGCAGGATCGCCGCGTTGCCGGTTTTCAGACACAGGGAGGCGACGTCGACCGTCACGTTAGGACGCGCTTCATAAATCACGCCAATCACCCCCAGCGGGACGCGGCGACGTTCAATACGCAGACCGCTGTCCAGCAGCCCGCCGTCGATCACCTGGCCGACCGGATCGGCCAGATTGCACACCTGGCGCACATCGCTGGCGATGCCGCTCAGACGCGCCGGGGTCAGCGCGAGGCGATCGAGCATCGCTTCACTCAGGCCATTGGCGCGAGCTTCGGCTAAATCTTCCGCGTTGGCGCGCAGAATATCGTCGGTCTGCGCTTCCAGATAATCGGCGATCTTTTCCAGTACCTGATTCTTTTCCCGGCTGGAGAGTAACGCCAGCTGCCAGGAGGCCGCTTTGGCGGCAATGCCCATTTGTTCCAGCATTTTCAGCTCCTTAACGGATGATCATATCATCGCGGTGGACGGCCACCGGGCCGTATTCATAGCCCAGAATGGCATCGATTTGCTGCGAGTGCTGGCCGGCGATAAGGCGCAGCGCATCGCTGTTGTAGCGGCTGACGCCGTGAGCGATGTCGCGTCCTTCGCTATTGCGGATGCGGATCACTTCGCCGCGGGAGAAATTGCCGCTGACGATTTTGATCCCTTTTGGCAACAGCGAGCTGCCTCTTTCGAGGATCGCCTGGGTCGCGCCCGCATCGACGGTGATTTCCCCCGCCGGCGGCGCGCCGAAGATCCAGCGCTTACGGTTCTCCAGCGGAGACTCCTGGGCGTGGAAGCAGGTACCTACCGGCAGGCCTGCCATCGCATGGCCGATGACGTCCGGACGGTTCCCGGCGGCGATGATGGTATCAATCCCCGCCCGGCAGGCGACGTCCGCGGCCTGCAGCTTGGTGCCCATGCCGCCGGTGCCAAGTCCGGAGACGCTATCGCCGGCGATGGCGCGCAGCGCGTCGTCGATGCCGTAGACGTCTTTAATCAGCTCCGCCTGCGGGTTGCTGCGCGGGTCGGCGGTGAACAGGCCTGGCTGGTCGGTTAACAGCAGCAGCTTATCCGCCCCGGCGAGGATCGCGGCCAGCGCGGAGAGATTGTCGTTATCGCCCACTTTGATTTCCGCGGTAGCGACGGCGTCGTTTTCGTTAATGACCGGGACGATGCTGTTATCCAGCAGCGCGCGCAGAGTGTCGCGGGCGTTGAGGAACCGTTCTCTGTCTTCCATGTCGGCGCGGGTCAGCAGCATCTGGCCAACGTGAATGCCATAGATAGAAAACAGCTGTTCCCACAGCTGGATCAGACGGCTTTGTCCCACCGCCGCCAGCAGCTGCTTGGAGGCGATGGTGGCGGGCAGTTCCGGGTAACCAAGGTGCTCGCGCCCGGCGGCAATGGCCCCGGAGGTCACGATGACAATACGGTGTCCCATGGCGTGCAACTGTGCGCACTGGCGCACAAGCTCGACGATATGGGCGCGGTTCAGGCGACGGGACCCGCCTGTTAAAACACTGGTGCCCAGTTTTACCACCAGCGTCTGGCTTTCACTCATGATTCTCTGCCGTTCAAAAGGAATATCGATATCGAGCTGATGTTGTAGCAGGAGTCGGCCCGCTTGCCAACACCCGGGGCGGCGGGCGCGCCATTTTATTGCGCGGGATCGGGCATTCTGGAGAGGGAATGTGACAAAAATATGTCAGATACATTTAAATACCCTTTTTTATAAAAAGTTCCATCTTGTCATAAATATTTAATATCCCGGCGTTAAAAAACCTCCAGTTTTTGATGGGCGAGCGCCCGCAATTGAATAGCGCGTATAAATAAATCACCAGGACTGAATAATGAAAAAGAGTACTCTGGCATTAATGATGATGGGCTTTGTGGCTTCAACAGCGACGCAGGCAGCGGAAGTTTATAATAAGAACGCGAACAAGCTGGATGTGTACGGCAAGATCAAAGCCATGCACTATTTCAGCGACTATGACAGCAAGGATGGCGATCAGACCTACGTGCGTTTCGGTATTAAAGGCGAAACGCAGATTAACGACGACCTGACCGGCTATGGCCGTTGGGAATCTGAATTCTCCGGTAACAAAACCGAGAGCGACTCCAGCCAGAAAACCCGTCTGGCGTTCGCCGGCGTGAAGCTGAAGAACTACGGCTCCTTCGATTACGGTCGTAACCTTGGCGCCCTGTACGACGTGGAAGCCTGGACCGATATGTTCCCGGAATTCGGCGGCGATTCCTCTGCCCAGACCGATAACTTTATGACCAAGCGCGCCAGCGGCCTGGCGACCTACCGCAACACCGACTTCTTCGGTCTGGTGGATGGCCTGGATCTGACCCTGCAGTACCAGGGTAAAAACGAAGGCCGTGAAGCGAAGAAACAGAACGGCGACGGCGTCGGCACCTCGTTAAGCTATGATTTCGGCGGCAGCGACTTCGCCGTCAGCGCAGCCTACACCAGCTCCGACCGTACCAACGATCAGAACCTGCTGGCCCGCGGCCAGGGTTCGAAAGCGGAAGCCTGGGCGACCGGCCTGAAATATGACGCCAACAATATCTACCTGGCGACCATGTACTCTGAAACCCGCAAGATGACCCCGATCAGCGGCGGCTTTGCCAACAAAGCGCAGAACTTTGAAGCGGTGGCGCAGTATCAGTTCGACTTCGGTCTGCGTCCGTCCCTCGGCTATGTGCTGTCGAAAGGGAAGGATATCGAAGGGGTGGGGAGTGAAGATCTGGTTAACTACATCGACGTGGGCCTGACCTACTACTTCAACAAAAACATGAACGCCTTCGTGGATTACAAAATCAACCAGCTGAAAAGCGATAACAAACTCGGCATCAACGATGACGACATCGTCGCGCTGGGCATGACCTACCAGTTCTGATCAACTTCAGAACCACCCGCCGCAGCCCAGGCTGCGGCTTTTTTTTAGCGGCGATTCTTCGCCAGATGCAGGGTGTCGCTGTTCATGGTGATCTGCGCGTTATACTCCTTCGGCAGACGACGCGCCTGATAGAACGCGGATTCCCAGTAAGGGTTGTCCAGCGAAGAGCGCATCACGCCCTGACTGCTCGAGGCGTGAAGGAAATTATGATCGGTATCGTAAAAGCCAACGTGCATCCCGGCCCGGGTGCGGAAGAACACCAGATCGCCGGGACGTAAATCCCGCTTATTGACCCGCACGCCCATGTGCAGCAGCTCGCGGGTGGTGATCCGCTCCATCGGCAGGTTAAAGCGATCCTTCAGCGTGCGCCAGACGAAACCCGAGCAGTCGACGCCGCTTTGTTCAGTCCCGCCCCATTCATAGGGGGTTCCCTGCCAGGTGTGCATCTGATCATGCAGGGCCGCCACCACCGGGATCAGATCGTCCGATCCGCTATCAATGGTCATATCCGCATGAGATTTTGTATGTTTTGCCTGTTTCGGTGAGGAAGAGCATCCTGCCAACAGCAAAAAAGGAATTAACAAGAGAGCATGCTTCAGTTTTGGCTTCATATCGTTATTTTCGAAGTAGCAAGCAGACTGCTTTGTTTTATAGCCGATTAAAAACCACGGCTGAATAAGCCGAGGCCGCCTTTACGTTTATTTACGATTAAAAATAAACAACCTCGGGATGGAGCAGCCATAAAGGGCAGTTGTCACTTCGCAACGGTCTGTGCCAGGATGCTGACAGGAACATTTCACGAGGCATTCCATGACGCATTACGCCATCTCTAGCGAGACTTTGCCCGGCGCCGCTTTCGACGCGGGGTGGATGACGTCTGCGCCTCATCATCGCTTCGCCACGCTCTGCCCACCGCCTCCCCCTCCAGACCGGGTAGTTTTCGGCGCTTAACGCCGTCTTTAGCAGGCGCTTACCTGCCGGTATGACGCTTGATACCTTGTGTTTGACGTTCTGGAGCATGCTATGCACGTTCGCTATTCTCTGCTCGCCTCGCAGGCGACAACGGCCCTTTTTGTGCTGCTGTGGGGCAGCGCGGCCATCTTCACCCGCTGGGGACTGGATAACGCCTCGCCGATGGCGCTGCTGGTCTTTCGTTTTCTGGTTGCCCTGGTCGCGCTGGCGCCGCTGGCTATCGTCCGTCGGCGCTGGCTGCCCGCGCCGGGCACCCGCCTGCAAACAGCGGCCACCGGTCTGATGCTGATTGGCGGCTATTCGGTCTGTTACTTCGAGGCGATGGCCAACGGCGTGACGCCGGGACTTATCGCCACCATCATGGGGATCCAGCCCATCCTTACGCTTTGCGTGGTGGAGCGCCGCCTGCAGGGGCGGCGGCTGTCAGGACTGCTGCTTGCCCTGGCGGGGCTGGTGCTGCTGGTGTGGCGCAGCCTGGCGGCCTCGCCGATGGCGACGGCGGGGATCCTGTTTGCGCTGGCGGCGCTGTTGCTGATGACCTTTGGCGCGCTGTGGCAAAAGCGCAGCCGTCAGGCGCCGGCGGATGTCCTGCCGCTGCAGTATGCCGTTAGTCTGGGGCTGTGCCTGCTGATTGCCCCGGTCAGCGGCTTCCGGTTTACCGTTAACGCCGGGTTGATTATTCCGGTGCTGTTTCTCGGGCTGCTGATTTCGGTGGTCGCCCAGCTGCTGCTGTACCGTCTGCTGAGCGCGGGAAATATCGTCAATGTCACCAGCCTCTTTTATCTGGTGCCAGCGATCACGGCGCTGCTGGATTATCTGCTGCTGGGCAACCGGCTGTCGGCGGCGGCGATGGTCGGTATGATGGCGATCGTCGGCGGGATCGTGCTGGTATTCCGCACCGCGAAGGTCCGCGCCGGCTGATGGCGAGCCGGGCGCTGCGGCGTCCGGTTCATTTTCCTGTCATCTTTTTTACGCATGCTCCCGGCAGCTTATTTTGACCAGTAAGGGAAAGTACCATGGGCAACACGCTGACGATTTTTGATCTCGATAACACCCTGATACAGGGCGATAGCAGTACGGTCTGGAGCCAGTTTATGGTTCGCGAAGGGCTGGCGACGCAGAAGGGGTATCTTGCCCGCGAGGCACGGCTAATGGCGGATTATGACCGAGGAGAGATGAATATCGCCGATTATGTGGCCCTGATCCAGGCGCCGCTGGCCGGAATACCGAAGTCGGACGTTGACGCGCTGGTGGCCCGCTGCGTGCGCGAGGCGATCCTGCCCCGGGTCTATCCGCAGGCGTGGGAGCTCATTCGTCGTCTGCGGGCCGAGGGAGAGCAGATGCTGATTATCTCCGCCTCGGTTAGCCTGCTGGTGCAGGCGGTGGCCGCCGCGCTGGAGATCGATCAGGCGCTGGGTATTGACGTGGCGATGGTCGACGGCGGCTACAGCGGTGAAATCACCGGGATCCCTAGCTATCAGCAGGGGAAGGTGGCGCGTCTGGCGCAGTGGCGCGAGGCGCATCCGCAGTATGACGGCGAGGTGACGTTCTATACCGATTCCATTAACGATCTGCCGCTGTGCCTGCATGCGGATCGCGTGCGGCTGGTCAATCCCTGTCCGCAGCTGCAGGCGGCCGGTGCCGGATACGGCTGGCCGGTGCTGAGCTGGCGGCTGGAATAGCGGAGCGGATAAATTTTTCTACAGGCCTGTGGGTTCAGTCGTCCCAGTCCGGATAAACCCTGTAGGCCGGGTAAGGCGCAGCCGCCACCCGGCGGAATAACGGTACAAGCGTAAATTTCCCTGTGCATACAGCGCCTGGCAGGGCTACAACTTCTATGTTATTTCCGGACAGATTGCGCTCCCAATATTTTTTCTGCGCTATGTCACTCATGGCGCTGGGAGCGCACAGGGGGCGGCCAGTCGCCGCCGCCCCCTGTACCCCCGGGCTCCGG
>ENA-OXVT01000803-OXVT01000803.1-human-gut-metagenome-genome-assembly--contig:-NODE-803-length-11440-cov-17.839174_pt1 | contig 11440 bp, 10 predicted proteins | sample MGYA00249253_ERZ652702 | MGnify/ENA primary metagenome ERZ652702 (study PRJEB26925, sample SAMN05826756) | human gut metagenome | biome: ENVO:2100002; feature: ENVO:00000062; material: ENVO:00002003...
ACGAAGTGCGCTACCAGGCTGCGCCAATCACCGAATGCGGGGCGCATCTTACTGCGCAGATACGCCCTCGTCAATCCCTTAATAGCAAAATGCCTTTTGATCGGCGAGAAAGTCAGCAGGCCGCTTAGTTAGCCGCTGCCTCTTTTGCCTGCGGGATGTGACACCAGTTGTTGTTTTCGTTAATTCCACCATCCGGTGAAGTATAGCCAAGACAACCCATGATGGTATCGTACAGCTCTACGTGACGGCGTGGCACTTTCATGTCGGCTTCTTTTTTCAGCTGCGCAAACGCCTGCGCATTGGCCGGATTTTCCAGATATTTATCTGACATCCAGACCATCATCGGTACGCGGAACTGCTCCGGCGGTGCCAGTTCACGCGGCGTGCCGTGCAGGTGCTCGCGTTCATTAATTGACTCACCGTGGTCAGCTGCGTAGAACACAATCGCTTTCTTATCGCGAACCTGATCAATCACGCTGGAGATAAAGTGATCCACATAGGTCACCGAGTTGTCATAGGAGTTGATCATCTGCGCTTTGGTACAGCCGCTATCAACACCAATACATTCCGGCTTCCACTGCGCGAAGCTACGCGGATAACGCTGGGTGTAGTTAAAATGCGAACCTTTGGTATGCAGAATGATCAGATGCTTACCATCCGGGTTGCGCCCTAGCGATTGCTGCATTTCGTCTACCAGCAACATATCATCTACCGGCTTGCCACGATTACGTGGCTCCGCACCAATCTGCTCACGATAAGCAATGTTGTCCGCCATCGTGTTGCTGTAGAACCACATTTCGCTCTGCATAGCGTAGAGGTCAGAACTGAATCCTAACTGCTTCAGAACCGCGAAAATGTTCTGTTCTTTTAATGTGCGCTGCGGATTATCTTCCGCGCCCCCCTGACGTACAAACATGCAACGCAGTGAGAGTTTGGTTGCGGTATCACAGGAGTAACCACGGAACGCCGCCAGATTTTTCTCCTGGGCCAGTTTCGGCGTGGTATTACGCTCATAGCCGAAAATACCCATATGGTCCCAACGCGTGGTTTCACCGATGATAAACACGACATAAGTGTCATCAACGTTTTGCGGTGCCTGATAAGTGAATTTCTTCGCCGGATTAAGCAATGAATTATTATCGGAAGATTCATCGACCCGCGCCCAGGCATACAGCCCCAACGCAGAAAGCCAGTTTGATGGCAGATAAGAGTTCGCTACGACACCGCCATAACTCGGCAAATCAACGCCGGTCGCCCTCTCCACTTTCTTCTGCTGGATATCCAGCAAACGAATCGGTGCCCAAACCATAATACCCGCCAGTACGACGACCGCCAGGCTGCGAATACGCTGCCCTGGGGTTCGCAGTTGTCGGAGCAAGGTGTAGCGACAGCGGTTATTCCAGATAAGGATAAGAGGCAATGCACTAACGGCGATTAACCAGAGAATAAAGTTCAGACCAACAACTTCTTTTGACAGGTCGATATCGGTGGTCATGACGGAAGCGATGATGCCATAACCAATGACCACATTAAGGAAGGTCATGTAATAGCTGGCACCTGCGGAAAAGAGCACCACCAGCGATGCCAGAATACGCCAGCTGCGGCGGCCAAACAGCGAAAGAAGACGTAGTAAAAAGAAGGTCACCAGTACGGTGGCGGCCAGTTCAACAACAGCAGAAATGCCTTTCCAGACGGTAAAATCGTGCGCATAGCTGCCGAAGCGGCGGTAAAAAACCGCGCCATTCATAAAAAGGCCAATATAGATTGCAAGCAAAAAGCTCAGCTTCTGCTGTGTAATCGATTTGATGTATCTCATGCAAACAAACCCTGGACAAACAGGTGATAACACCCTGCTTAGTGGCTTTTCAGGCCCGGCAGGGAAAAAGTGCGGAGGTAGTCAGATAAGTAAAATCTACACGCGCGAATAAGTAGACCACAGCAAAGGGAAAAAGTGTGGGGAAAGAGTGTGCATGAAGCACAAATTTACAAAAATGCAAGTTTGAAAAGAGACTTTAGCGTTACAAAAAGCAGTAAAAAGGGCCAGTTAATTGGCCCAAATTTTACGAGTCATTGTTTATACATTTCGTTGATGCGTTTGATGCACACGGAAGCTGAAGCCCAGTAGCTCGCGGCTGAGCATTAAAGGGAGCCATGCGCCTCACGCAACATTTTCTGCTCTGGCTGACGAATCGTCGTAGAAAGCGCCAATGACAGAATCAGCAGGGCGAAAATCACGTAGAAGGTCACATAGAAGCCGCCAAACAGTGAGGCGATAATCGAACCACAAATGCTACCGATACCGAAACCGAGATAAATCACACCGTAGTTTTTCGCCAGGTTATTGAGGCCAAAGAACTCACTGACCAGTGACGGAAAGACGGTAATAGTGCCGCCAAAGTTAAATGCCACGCAGGCAATCGCTGCAAAGAACGTCACTGCATTCAATGGTGCAAACAGCAGGGCCGCCATACCCACCAGCGATATCACCTGACCAATGGTAATAACACGGATACGGGCGATTTTGTCAGACAGAATACCCAGCACCAGACGACCTGAAAGGTTGGCGATGGAAATAACAGTGACTGCATTGGCTGCGGAAACCACATCAAGGTGTGCCAGACTTTGGGCGATATCTTTCGCTACCCCAATCACGTACAGGCCGCTCATGCAGGCGGTCAGGAACATTACCGCTAACATCCAGTACTGCGGTTTACGCATCGACTCTGCCAGCGTGTAATCTTTCTCCACCACACCATTGCTGGTTTTCACTTCCTGTTTTGGTGCGTCTTTCATTAACGTTGCGCCGAAAACAATCATCAACAGCGCAATCGCTCCCCAAATCACAAAGGTTTTTTCCAGACCGACCGTTTCCAGCAGCTGCGTGTCGATAAATTTGAAACCCAGGCTACCCAGACCATAAGAACCGATAGCGAACGCGGAGATCAGACCTTTACGCTCCGGGAACCACTTCACACAGTTAGAGAGCGTCAGCAGATAACCCGCGCCATCTGCCAGTCCCACCAGCACACCGGCGCTTAACCACAGCATCATCAGGTTGTCAGAATGCGCTGTCAGGAAGAAGCCTAATCCCAGCAAAATGCCGGAAGCCATGGTGACGCGTTTAACGCCAAAACGTTCCTGTAATTTGCCCGCAACAGAAGACGAAATTGCCAGCCCCAGACTTAACAAGCCGAAAGAGAAAGCGACCTGGCTTACCGGCGCATCCAGCTTGGCGGAAAGCGCGCCATTAAACAGGCTCCAGGTATAAACCGACCCCAGCGCAAACTGGGTAATGATAGTACCGATGAGTGTCAGCCAGCGGGTACGCTGATAATTTGAAGGTGTCATGGCAGTATTCCTGCAGTAATAAAAAGGAAAAATCTCTGCCGACAACCATAACGAAGTGCACTTTATGCCTGGGGAAAAACGGCATGAAATGCCATCAGAACGGAATGAAATGCCTTAGTTCAGGAATGAATGACGCGACAATTATTCACCAAATTTATTATTTGGTAAGTTAGCACCCACTATCGCCACAACTATTGTTATTTAATGGTTTCAATTGTGACTGTTACGTTAAAATCTGGCGCTAACCCCCATCGTATACAGATAGTCGCTATTATTAGTGGTATTTTCTGCCTGAGTTAGCGCGGCATAGGCGGCAATATTTTGATTGAGCAACATATCAGCGCCTACGGTGACATCCAGCCAGTTGCCGTTCTGGTTTGTCGCCGTCATCCGGCTCAGGCCTGATTGCGCCTTCCAGATATTCTCGCCAAATTGCTGGTTATAGCTGATTTGCGCCCAGGGTCGGAGATCGCCAAGCCGGGAGTCAACACGCCAGCCTAAGGTACTCACGCTGGCATGCCATAACGGATCGGTCAGCGTGGTAGTACTGTCGCCAAACTCGTTATACATCGAGGTGGTTGTGCCATCGTAATGTAATGCCGCGACCGGGCCGGTTGTAACCTGTTCATATAAAGGAAAATTCCAGCCCATACTCATACTGCTGGTCACATCCACAGGGGTTTCTTCCGCCAGATTGACTTCCAGTCCCAGCGCCCTTTGGCTACTTTGAATACGTTGCGACAAAATATCGTTGTAATCAGGTTGATGATCACTATCCCAGGTGTAACGCTCTGTGGAAAGTCCGGGTTGCGTATCAACGATATATTCTTGTTGCCAGGCGTAAGCTGTGTTGAGAAAAAAGGCACTGATTACCACGCTCGCCAGCAGGCTTAGCTGCCAGCGACCACCGCTTTTTTTTATGATCATTAACACGACTCCAGGGAAGAGCCGAATTCGGCAATATTATTGTCATTGTATGAAGGATATCGGGCATAGTAGCCCTGTATTAAATATTGACTTTTTCACCGATGCGTCAAGAAAAGCGGCTGAAATTTTTACGATCGGGTACATAGCGAGGGAAAGTATGGAACGTTGCGGCTGGGTGAGTCAGGACCCGCTTTATATTGCCTACCATGATAATGAGTGGGGCGTGCCTGAAACTGACAGTAAAAAACTGTTCGAAATGATCTGCCTTGAAGGGCAGCAGGCTGGATTATCGTGGATCACCGTCCTCAAAAAACGCGAAAACTATCGCGCCTGCTTTCATCAGTTCGATCCGGTGAAGGTCGCAGCAATGCAGGAAGAGGATGTCGAAAGACTGGTACAGGACGCCGGGATTATCCGCCATCGAGGGAAAATTCAGGCAATTATTGGTAATGCGCGGGCGTACCTGCAAATGGAACAGAACGGCGAACCGTTTGTCGACTTTGTCTGGTCGTTTGTAAATCATCAGCCACAGGTGACACAAGCCACAACGTTGAGCGAAATTCCCACATCTACGTCCGCCTCCGACGCCCTATCTAAGGCACTGAAAAAACGTGGTTTTAAGTTTGTCGGCACCACAATCTGTTACTCCTTTATGCAGGCATGTGGGCTGGTGAATGATCATGTGGTTGGCTGCTGTTGCTATCCGGGAAATAAACCATGATTCGGGAAGCGCAACGTTCAGAACTCCCCGCGATCCTCGAACTGTGGCTGGAAAGTACAACCTGGGGGCATCCCTTTATAAAAGCGAATTACTGGCGTGACTGCATTCCGCTGGTGCGGGATGCCTATCTTGCCAACGCGCAAAACTGGGTCTGGGAAGAAGACGGTAAGCTTCTCGGTTTTGTCAGCATTATGGAAGGCCGATTTCTGGCAGCGATGTTTGTCGCACCGAAGGCCGTCAGGCGCGGTATTGGTAAGGCGCTGATGCAGTATGTGCAGCAGCGCCATCCCCACCTGATGCTGGAGGTTTATCAAAAAAATCAACCGGCGATAAATTTTTACCAGGCACAGGGTTTTCACATTGTCGATTGCGCATGGCAGGATGAAACCCAACTACCCACATGGATTATGAGCTGGCCGGTGGTTCAAACGCTGTAAGTGTCAGTTCCGGACCGTTGTATTTTTCCAGCCATGCCAGCGCCGTATTACCCGCACAGCCATTCCCCAGCCGCGAGCTGGGGAGATCTTTGGTCAGCACGTTCACTGCGCCGTTTTTACAAATACCGTCAGCGGTTAAATCCAGATCCGGCCATGCCCCTTCGTGAATGCAAATCACGCCAGGTTTAATTCCCTCGCTAATGACCGCTCCGGCAAGAATTTGCCCGCGTGCGTTCCACAACCGAACAGTATCGCCATCTTGTATGCCGCGCTCCTGGGCATCGTCAGGATGAATGGTGACAGGCTCACGATTTGCCACCGCGTACAATTCGCGCAGAGAACTGTAATTCAGCTGGCTGTGCAGGCGGTGCGCCGGATGGGCAGAAAGTACCTGCAACTGTTCTGGTTCGGCATTGCCCTGCCATTCGTCCGGCTCCAGCCACATTGGATGCCCAGGGCAATCCGGGTAACCGTAATCGGCAATACGCTGTGAGAAGATTTCAATCTTGCCGCTGGCGGTTTTTAACGGATGCGCCAGCGGATCGCGGCAAAAATCAGCGAAGCGAATAAACCGCTCGCTGTCCGGGTTTTCCGGCATCTCAATTAACTGGTTGGCTTGCCAGAACTCAGCAAATGGCGGCAATTCAACCTGCTGGCTTGCCCCGCGCTGTCGGGCAACGTTATAAAACGTTTCCAGCCATTGCAGCTCACTTTTTCCTTCCGTAAAACGTGCATAACCGCCCTTCTCCCAGCGTTCACTTAACTCGGCAAAAACATCAAAATCATTACGCGCTTCATAGCGTGGCGGCACCACTTGCTTCATCGGCACCAGATGCTGATTACTGTAATCACCGGTCATGGTGAGATCATTACGCTCAAAAGAGGTAGTCGCAGGCAGAACGATATCCGCGTGTTTTGCCGCCGCCGTCCAGAAGCATTCAGAGATCACCACCAGCTCCGGTTTTTGCCAGGCACGGATCAGGCGATTGGTATCCTGATGATGAGTAAAGTTGGCACCGCCCGCCCACCAGATAAAACGAATATCCGGGAAATGTCGGTTCATACCGTTGTGTTGATATGCGCCACCAGGGTTTTCCAGTGCTTCAACAATGCGGGCAACAGGGATTTTATCCACCGCATCGCAGCCACCCGGCAAGCTGCCCTGCATGGAAGAGAGCACCGCAGAACGCCGCGTGGGGTTACCACCATTGGCAAAATGGTAAGAAAGACCAAAACCGCCGCCGGGTGTGCCGATTTGCCCCAACATTGCTGCCAGCGTGACGATCATCCAGTGTTTTTGCTCACCAAACTGTTGGCGCTGCATTCCCCAGCCTGCCATCAGCATGGTGGTATTTTGGTGGAAAATAGCCGCCAGCTCGCGGATTTTCGCTGCGCCAACACCACAAATCTCTGCTGCCCATTCGGCGGTTTTCGCTATTCCGTCACTCTCGCCCAGCAAATAAGAGGCGAAGACGGCATAACCTGTGGTGCAACGCGCCAGAAACGCTTCGTCGTGCCAACCATTTTCCACCAGCGTATGGGCGATCCCCAGCATCAGCGCAACATCGGTGCCCATGTGCGGTGCCACCCACTCCATTTTATCGCCAAAGAAATCGACGGTTTCCGATCGCATTGGATCAATGCAGATCAGCTTTTTCCCGCTGTCACGCAGTGCAGAAAAGTAAGAAAGCCCCTGCTCATCGGATGCATTCCACGCAATTTTCAGCGTATTGAGTGGGTTAGCACTCCACAGCACCACGACATCGCTATGTTCCAGCACCAGCGGCCAACTGGTCTGCTGTTGATAAACTTCACTACCACCCACGACATACGGCATGATCGCCTGTGCCGCGCCGGTCGAATAATCCCCCAGATGCCCGGTATAACCGCCTGCCAGCGCCATATAGCGTTGTAATAATGTCGAGGCCTTATGCAGCACGCCGTTTGAACGCCAGCCGTAGGAACCAGCAAAAATCGATGCCGGACCATAAGCCTCACGAATGCGTTTATGTTGTTGGTGAATAAGATCCAGCGCCTCATCCCAACTCACGCGAACAAATTCATCCTGCCCACGAATGCCTTGCGGGTTTTCCGGTGACGCAAGAAAGCCTTTTCGCACCATTGGAAATCGTACCCGCGTATTGCTGTGAACCTGGTCGCGAACCGCGCTCTGCAAGGAGTTTTCCATTCCTGTGGCTAACGCGCCACGCGAGCTAAACACGGTTTCGCCGTCGGTTTCAACCAGCATGGGCCCCCAATGGGCGGCAGTCAGAACGGAATATCGTGAGGATGAGTTGGCCAAACCGAAGACTCCTGAAAGGTTAGATGTATTGAGCAGTTAAATATTACTTACAAATTTCCGAGTATTCCCAGGAATAATCTTCATGTTCACGCGGCATAATCTCCCGCCACGGAACCCGTGGCAAAGAATAAAAAGGTTATTAAGGATTAACAATGAAGAAACGTGTTTATCTTATTGCCGCCGTAGTGAGTGGCGCTCTGGCGGTATCTGGCTGCACAACTAACCCTTACACCGGCGAACGCGAAGCAGGTAAATCTGCTATCGGCGCAGGTCTGGGCTCTCTCGTGGGCGCGGGTATTGGTGCGCTCTCTTCTTCGAAGAAAGATCGCGGTAAAGGCGCGCTGATTGGCGCAGCAGCAGGCGCAGCTCTGGGCGGCGGCGTTGGTTATTACATGGATGTGCAGGAAGCGAAGCTGCGCGACAAAATGCGCGGCACTGGTGTTAGCGTAACCCGCAGCGGGGATAACATTATCCTCAATATGCCGAACAATGTGACCTTCGACAGCTGCAGCGCGACCCTGAAACCGGCGGGCGCTAACACCCTGACCGGCGTGGCAATGGTACTGAAAGAGTATCCGAAAACGGCGGTTAACGTGATTGGTTATACCGACAGCACGGGTGGTCACGACCTGAACATGCGTCTCTCCCAGCAACGTGCGGATTCCGTTGCCAGCGCGTTGATCACCCAGGGCGTGGACGCCAGCCGCATCCGTACTCAGGGCCTTGGCCCGGCTAACCCAATCGCCAGCAACAGCACCGCAGAAGGTAAGGCGCAAAACCGCCGTGTAGAAATTACCTTAAGCCCGCTGTAATCCCTTTCATGCCAGGTGATGCAGAAATCACCTGGCATTCTTCAGTTTTCCTTCATCATATTTCAGGCTAAGGTGATCGCCTTATCAGTGAATGGAGAGAAGCATGAAGCCGTCCGTTATCCTCTACAAAGCCTTACCTGATGATTTACTGCAACGCCTGCAAGAGCATTTCACCGTTCACCAGGTGGCAAACCTCAGCCCACAAACCGTCGAACAAAATGCAGCAATTTTTGCCGAAGCTGAAGGTTTACTGGGTTCAAACGAGAATGTAAATGCCGCATTGCTGGAAAAAATGCCGAAACTGCGTGCCACATCAACGATCTCCGTCGGCTATGACAATTTTGATGTCGATGCGCTTACCGCCCGAAAAATTCTGCTGATGCACACGCCAACCGTATTAACAGAAACCGTCGCCGATACGCTGATGGCGCTGGCGTTGTCTACCGCTCGTCGGGTTGTGGAGGTAGCAGAACGGGTAAAAGCAGGCGAATGGACCGCGAGCATAGGCCCGGACTGGTACGGCACTGACGTTCACCATAAAACACTGGGCATTGTCGGGATGGGACGGATCGGCATGGCGCTGGCACAACGTGCGCACTTTGGCTTCAACATGCCCATCCTCTATAACGCGCGCCGCCACCATAAAGAAGCAGAAGAACGCTTCAACGCCCGCTACTGCGATTTGGATACTCTGTTACAAGAGTCAGATTTCGTTTGCCTGATCCTGCCGTTAACTGATGAGACGCATCATCTGTTTGGCGCAGAACAATTCGCCAAAATGAAATCCTCCGCCATTTTCATTAATGCCGGACGTGGCCCGGTGGTTGACGAAAATGCACTGATCGCAGCATTGCAGAAAGGCGAAATTCACGCTGCCGGGCTGGATGTCTTCGAACAAGAGCCACTGTCCGTAGATTCGCCGTTGCTCTCAATGGCCAACGTCGTCGCAGTACCGCATATTGGATCTGCCACCCATGAGACGCGTTATGGCATGGCCGCCTGTGCCGTGGATAATTTGATTGATGCGTTACAAGGAAAGGTTGAGAAGAACTGTGTGAATCCGCACGTCGCGGACTAAGCCGCGACTGCGTAGAGTAAAGCCCGATAATCGCTCGGGCTTTTACTCTTTATTGGGTTGCAGTAACTGCTGTAGTCCAGGCCTGATTAAACGCCTGATGCTGTGCCGGTAATGGCGCAATCAGTTTGTTATATTCACTTGCCTGCTGTGAAGTCGGGAACTGGATGCCATTTGCGACAAAGCTCACCTGAGTACCTTGCTGAGCAATGTAGTCTCCAACCATCACCAGTTGTTGCGTGAAAGTTTGTGCCGCCGGAATCAACGGTTGCAATGCATCAGCTGGCGTCGTTACCACTTTGGTGAATGCCTGATCAAAGACCGGTTTCAAATCATCGCTCTGTTTTAGCGCAGAGTGCGCAGCATCGGCCTGCAACTTCGCATTTTGCAGTTGTTGCGCCAGCACACCCAGCGAACCGTTCATTTCACGCAGCGGACCGCTTTGCGTAACGTAATCCTGCGGTACGCGAATTGCGTTAACGCTGTCTACAACCGGGCGCAGACCGGAATCCATCGCCTGATTCACCTGCTGAGAATAACCATACAGAATCGCGTAATCAGAGACAAAAGGACCAAACTGTTTTTTCTGATCGGCAGTCAGGGTTGGTAGACGTTCACCGCTACGCATCACTGTATTCTGCAGGAAGTCGATAAACGCTTTACGCTGATCGCCTTCTTTATCAAAACACCCACTCAGGCTAACTACCATTAATAACGCCGCAAGAGGCGCAAACCAGCGAGAGCAGGACTTTCCTGTCGCCATTTTCTTACTCCTTTCACCCAAAAAAAGCGCACAACGACACACGCGTGTCTGACGTGACAAGGATAGTCCAGGACAGGCTTGCAGGATACCCTTTCTACGTAATCTTCCTGGTAAAATCATGGAGAAAATGAAACAAGGTTAATTTGTTGTTTCATTGTTAAAAAATGATAGTGCCGTTGCCTTTTTTGTAGCCAGAGATTTACGCCTTCGCAGAAGGTTAGATTTTCGAAATCTTTACAAAACAGGAGTGGTAAGAGATATATCGGCATTTATCAGATCGTTAGGTGGCTATAAGTCACGCTAAATGACAGGCTGAATCGAATCATAGCCAGAGCATGCCCTGACTTCACCCCGCTGTGTCTGCTTTTCCCGACTATTCTTAATGAGCTTCGATGCAATTCACGATCCCGCAGTGTGATTTGAGGAGTTTTCAATGGAATATAAAGATCCAATGCATGAGCTGTTGAGCAGCCTGGAACAGATTGTTTTTAAAGATGAAACGCAGAAAATTACCCTGACGCACAGAACAACGTCCTGTACCGAAATTGAGCAGTTACGAAAAGGGACAGGATTAAAAATCGATGATTTCGCCCGGGTTTTGGGCGTATCAGTCGCCATGGTAAAGGAATGGGAATCCAGACGCGTGAAGCCTTCAAGTGCCGAACTAAAATTGATGCGTTTGATTCAAGCCAACCCGGCATTAAGTAAGCAGTTGATGGAATAGACTTTTATCCACTTTATTGCTGTTTACGGTCCTGATGACAGGACCGTTTTCCAACCGATTAATCATAAATATGAAAAATAATTGTTGCATCACCCGCCAATGCGTGGCTTAATGCACATCAACGGTTTGACGTACAGACCATTAAAGCAGTGTAGTAAGGCAAGTCCCTTCAAGAGTTATCGTTGATACCCCTCGTAGTGCACATTCCTTTAACGCTTCAAAATCTGTAAAGCACGCCATATCGCCGAAAGGCACACTTAATTATTAAAGGTAATACACTATGTCCGGTAAAATGACTGGTATCGTAAAATGGTTCAACGCTGACAAAGGC
>ENA-OXVT01000811-OXVT01000811.1-human-gut-metagenome-genome-assembly--contig:-NODE-811-length-11345-cov-28.010983_pt1 | contig 11345 bp, 8 predicted proteins | sample MGYA00249253_ERZ652702 | MGnify/ENA primary metagenome ERZ652702 (study PRJEB26925, sample SAMN05826756) | human gut metagenome | biome: ENVO:2100002; feature: ENVO:00000062; material: ENVO:00002003...
GATGACGTCGAGTCTCGTGGGCTCGGAGATGTGTATAAGAGACAGACATAAGACAGACCGATAATCAAGGTAATGAATGGATCAAATAAGGAGTCTAAAAAATTGACTCGTTTGTTTTTAATAATTGCATCTTCAATCTTTTCTTCAAAATCCGCTAGATCTTCTTTTTCTTGTCCAAATGTTTTAATGACTTTGATCCCAGTGATACTTTCTTGTGTCTTATCATTGATACTAGAAAAAGCTTCTTGCGAATCACGAAAAGCATCATGGAGTTTCGACCCCAGCACTCGTGAAGTGACGGCCAGCAAAGGCAGAGGAATCAGCGCAATCAGTGTTAAGCGCCAATCAATAAACAAAATCATCGCAATGATCGTTGTTCCGCCCGTAATCACTGAATCTGCAAAGGTCAAGATACCAGCTCCTGCTACATTCTGGATCGCATTCAAATCATTCGTTGCATGAGCCATCAAATCCCCAGTCCGATATTTTTGGTAAAAGAGATTGTCCATTTCTGTAAAATGTTTGAATAACTGCTGCCGAAGTTCTTTCTCCAACCGAGCTGCACTTCCCCAAATATTCGTCCGCCAGATATAACGAAAAAGATATTGTAAAAAAGCAGCGATAATCAATAGGAAGATCCACCCGAAAATGATCTTTACTGATAAATTTTTATCGGCAATCTCATCAATGATGATCCCAATCACTTTTGGAGGAACTAACTGTACCAAGGCCACTGCGAATAGCGAGAAAACCCCAATTAAATAATGTTTCTTTTCCTGACGAAAAAACCAGCCTAACTTTCTAAAAATCGACATTTTACTCCTCCTTTGTCTTTATCAAGAGCCTAGGATTGTCTGTGCTTGTCTTTTTGCTGAATAATCTGAATAGTCTAACAAATTACGAAATAAAAAACGGACTGAAAAAATCAGCCCGTAAAAAGTCGTTGGGTCAGAACCTATTTTTTCCCTTGGTTCTTCATTTGCTGCATCATCTGGCGAATTTTCTTCTCAGATGGTTTTTGCCCCATTGACATCATCATTGATCGCAACATGTCCTCATTAACGGGAGGATTTTTTTCTAAATAGTCTTTCATATATTTACGCGCTAGGAAAAAGCCACCTACTGCGCCGATTAGCAAAGCAATAATAGCAATAAGTACGACAATACCTGTTGATAACATATAAATCTCTCCTTTCTATTTCCGAATTGCTCTCAATGACTTATTTTACTAAAGTTTATTGAAAAAAGAAAGGCGTATTCTTTAGTTTCATGCAAAAAATAGTGGTTTTTTTAGAGGAGAACAAAATTTCTTTCGTCATCTAGCAAGACACGCCACGAAAAAAAATTAGGCATACCGAATCTTTTTCTTTAATTTTTTCTTTTTGAGGTGTAGAATGTAATCGTAGATAAATAGGAAAGGTGGTTTTTTCTTGAATAATCAATCCAACAAACAATTTCATAAGCATCGACTTATTGAACATACAAATGGTTTATCTTTAGCTGAAGTAAATGGAACAGTGGATGTACCAAAGGGGAAAAGTTTTTTTAAAACACTTCTTGCTTACTCTGGACCTGGTGCGTTAGTAGCAGTTGGGTATATGGACCCGGGTAACTGGTCTACTTCGATCACCGGAGGACAAAACTTCCAATATTTATTGATGTCAGTTATTTTGATGTCTAGTCTGATTGCTATGCTTTTACAGTATATGGCAGCAAAATTAGGAATCGTGACCCAAATGGATTTGGCCCAAGCAATCCGAGCACGCACAAGTAAGACATTGGGTGTCATTTTATGGATCTTGACTGAATTAGCCATTATGGCAACAGATATTGCAGAAGTCATTGGTGCAGCAATCGCCCTCTACTTACTTTTTGATATTCCATTGGTGATTGCCGTCTTTATTACTGTATTAGATGTTTTCGTTCTCTTACTACTGACAAAAGTCGGGTTTCGTAAGATCGAAGCACTGGTTGTCTGCTTGATTTTCGTCATTTTATTCGTTTTTGTCTATCAAGTTGGCTTGTCTAACCCAGATTGGCACAGTTTATTTGCTGGCTTTATCCCTAACAGCCATACATTCTCCGACTCACCTGTCATTGGTGGCGAAACTCCGCTAACTGGAGCATTAGGGATTATTGGCGCAACAGTCATGCCACATAACTTATATCTACATTCAGCAGTTTCACAAACTCGGAAGATCGATCACCAAGACGAAGAAGATGTAGCACAAGCTGTACGTTTTTCTACTTGGGACTCTAATATCCAATTGTCGATGGCTTTTCTAGTCAATGCGCTGCTATTGATTATGGGTGTCGCTGTCTTCAAAACCGGTTCTGTTCAAGATCCTTCCTTTTTTGGTCTGTATGAAGCTTTATCTGATCCATCAGCTATGAGCAATGGTATCTTGATTGCTGTAGCAAAATCTGGTATCTTGTCCACTTTATTTGCTGTAGCACTTCTTGCTTCTGGCCAGAACTCTACTATTACTGGTACGTTGACCGGTCAAGTCATCATGGAAGGATTCATCCATATGCGTATCCCGATTTGGCTAAGAAGACTGGTCACACGATTGCTTTCTGTGATTCCTGTATTGATTTGTGTTTTGTTTACAAGTACAAAAGGAACGATCGAAGAACATACCGCTTTGAATAACTTAATGAATGAATCCCAGGTGTTCTTGGCTTTTGCGTTGCCGTTTTCGATGATCCCTTTACTGATGATGACCAACAGCCAAGCGGAGATGGGTAGCCGATTTAAAAATTCATTCATCGTAAAACTTCTTGGCTGGTTCTCTGTGATTAGTCTAACTTACTTGAACTTACGAGGATTACCAGGACAGATCGAAAGTTTCTTCGGCGAGCAAGCCACTTCCGCTCAACTAGCATTGGCTGATCACATCGCTTATGTAATCATTGTTCTTGTCCTCCTCCTGTTGGCATGGACGATTGGTGATTTATATAAAGGAAACAAAAAATATGAACAGCGTTTGCAGGAAATGGTAGAAGAAATCGAATAAAAACTGATTTTTCCACACAAAGACCCTTGATAGTTAGGTTAAAAATCTAGCTACCAAGGGTCTTTTTATTTAGAAGATAAAGCTTTTTTCAGATTTAATTTACTGAAAACTAGCATGCTTGTTACTACGATGAATTGCGTTAACGGCACGCCTGCGCCAGTGTAGACACTTAAAAAATAATCCTTTTTTTCTGGCGCATAAGAACAAAACCACGAGACACCGAAAAGAAAAACCAATTGTGTCAGTATTAATCCGGTGACCACAATCAAAGAGGAACTATAATAGGCACGATCAGCTTTTGCAAATACGGTTCCTAGTATCATAAGTAATATCCCTGCTATTGAAGCAATCAGCACGGGAATAGCCAGAACTTGGTAAATTTTTATGATGACATTCGCGACTTTTGCTGATTTTGTTAATTGGAAATTAGGTGTTCTCGGTTCATTACTATCGATCCAATTCTCCATTAGCGGAAGGTTTAATAATTCTTGAGCCTGTTTGACTTGTTCTTGCGTTCCGAAACTATAATTTCCTCCTTGATGGAAATCTTTATATCGCCATGCATAAGCGTATCCTGATTGAAGGAAATCGAATACGATTGGTAGATCACTCATCGTCTTTCCATCTCCTGATCCCATCAGATAGAACTCTTTTTTCTTTTTGATGGTTCCCTTGTGATAGGCTTCTTCTAATTCTTGGTTGACTTTTTTCCAAAAATCATTGGTTTCTTTTGCATTGTTTTGGTAATAACCAGATTCGCTTACCACATCTCGCAATGCCCAAAAGATGATATCTCCGGGTAATTCTTTTACTTTTCCACCTTGAGTCCACGCGTGAGTCGTATATAATTCGTCAATACGGGTAGAAACAGTATGGAATGTAGGAGATGCGGCTAATGCTTTATTTAGTGCAGCATGTGAGACCCATATCTCACTGTTTTCTTTATTCAAGTTCGTTTCATCATCTATTCGGATCAGTTGTTTCATCAAACGTCCAAATTCTCCACTGGAACGGTCATTGATGGTTGCAATACCGTATGTTGTCTCATTTTTATATTCGATCCACTGATAGACGATGGAAAAGCCAACTATAGGAAGTAAAAACAATGAAAGTTTCAGCCATTCCCGTTTCGAGAGAAGAAAGAGTCGTTTTTTTAACTTCTTTACTTCTTTGAAAGAAAAGTCTTGCCCTAGCAAGATCTGGACGAAACTGATACCCAAAGCTACTACAGTAAAAGGAAGAAGCCAGATAGAATCTTCGCGAATGAACCAAAAGAAAGGAAAAGCGACAGAAAGCCCTAAAAACCATGGCAGCAATTTTCTGCTAGAACCGTATTTGCGGTAATAAATAGCTAGTAAACAAGCGATAATGATCTCAACAGCCGGAATCACGAGGGCATTACGATACGTTCGAGTGGAATATTCATGTGTAAAACTAATCGGAGAAAACAAAAAATAAAAATAGAAACTTAAAAGAAGATACTTGTTCTTCACGATCGGTTTAAACGCGAGTGCAACCAATATACTGGCAAAAATACTGAACATGCCGAACAAAACTGCATAAGAAAGATGCAGTTTATGTGCAAGTACTAAAAATAAGCTGTAGGAGATTCCTTTGGAAAGTGTTGTAGTCGTATACTCCCCTAGCCATTTACCGTCCAAAATATTTTGAGCATAGCGAATCAGCAGCTGGTCATCATAGGTTGCCGACATGTCTGTTCCATAGATTGCTTTACTATATAAATACAAACGAATAATTGTAAATAATAGGGCTATGCCAAGAATAAAGTATGTATGTTTCTTTTTTAGTTGGTTGATCAAGGGTTTTAAAGTGTTCAGCATCTTTTCGTCCTTCCAATCACGTTTTGCCACTTGCTTGTGAAACTTTTCGTTTTTTTACTTTTCTACCAGTATACCCTGTTTGTCTAAATTTAAAAAGAGGGGGGAGAAGATGCATGATGAAAAAGACTGCAAAAAGCACTCCTTTGTTTCTTAAACAAAAAAGGACAAGGCAATGTGCCTGGTCCTTTTTTGCTGCTGTCAGATAGAAAATCTTAGAGTATCACTTCTTCTGCTAATAACTCAGGAAACACTTCTGGATCGAATATTTGTGCTTTGAACATGGCGATTTCTTTTCCATATGGTGCGTAAGCTTTCTTTTTATCTTTGCCGACATAGGGAGTTTCCAAGATTTTCGAAATATTGTCAAACATTGGATCATGGACGATCTTATTCAGCGTGTCGAATCCGATTGTTCCAAAACCAATATTGGCGTGTCGGTCTTTATGCGAACCTTGCGGATTTTTAGAATCATTGATATGGAGTACTTTAAGCCGATCTAACCCGATGATCTTATCAAACTCTTCCATTACACCTGAAAAGTCTTCTTTAATATTATAACCGGCATCATTCGTATGACAGGTGTCAAAAGTAACGGATAATTTTTCATTCAATTTTACTCCATCGATGATTTGCGCTAATTCCTCAAATGTTCGACCGATTTCCGTACCTTTACCTGCCATTGTCTCCAAAGCGATTTGTGCCGTCTGTTCTTTTGTCAAAACTTCATTCAAGCCTTCAATAATTCTAGCAATTCCGGCTTCTGTTCCTGCCCCTACATGAGCACCTGGGTGAAGTGTAATTTGAGTAGCGCCTAAAGCTTCCGCACGAACAATCTCTTCTCTCAGAAATTGGACGGCAAAAGGAAACATTTCTGGTTTGATCGTATTCCCCAAATTAATGATATAAGGGGCATGAACGACGATATTTGTTAGACCGTTTTCTGCCATGTACGCTTTTCCGGCATCAATATTCATCTCTTCGATGGCTTTTCTTCTAGTGTTTTGAGGGGCGCCTGTATAGATCATAAAAGTCGAAGATCCATAACTGGCTGCTTCTTCTGCTGCTCCTAACAGCATTTTCTTTCCGCTCATGCTGACGTGTGAGCCTAATAACATGGATGGATTCCTCCTTGAAAGGCAATTGTTACTAACAATTCCTATATATTGGTAAGATGATATACAAAGAAAATGATTGATTTTTCTTTGCCCTGTTCTCCATAGTAACTGAAATTTTCTCTAAAGAAAAGCTTAAGAACTCTTTTATAAAAAAGATCATTTTCTCACGTTTTAACTCCTTTAAAAAAGAAATTCCTGCCAAAAACAGCCTTGTCTGTTTTTTTGTTCTATTATTTGCTATAATTAGCGAAATAAAACCATTAGTTGAGGTGACCCTTTTGCCACGCAAAAATACTCGAAAAAAACAGAATAGAAGAAAAAAAGAAAAATGGTTTGTTCCTAAGATTATTTTTAGAGTTTTTCAATCATTGACTGTTTTTATTACTGTTCTTCTTTTGATGTTCGCAGCTCTAGGTATTGGAATAGGCGCTGGCTATTTTGCCTATCTCGTCGAAGACACACAATTGCCGACTAAAAAAGCACTGCAGACAGAACTAGGAAACATTACAGAAACGTCAAAGATTGTTTATGCAGATAATACAGAGATATCAAAAATCCAGACAGATCTGATGCGCACGACTATTTCATCTGATAAAATTTCACCTTTATTGAAAACTGCAATTATCAGCACAGAGGATGAATACTTCGATAAACACCAAGGTTACGTTCCTAAAGCTGTTTTACGAGCGTTAGTATCTGAAGCTACTGGTATTGGCTCTTCTGGTGGATCAACTTTGACACAGCAATTAGTCAAACAGCAGATCCTTACAGATGAAACAACATTCAAACGTAAAGCAAACGAGATCATTCTTTCTGCACAAGTAGAAAAATACTTTTCAAAAGATGAGATCATTGCTACGTATTTGAATGTCTCACCATTTGGTCGTAATAATAAGGGACAAAACATTGCTGGAGTCCAGGAAGCTGCAAGAGGAATCTTTGGTGTAGATGCAAAAGATGTGACGCTGCCGCAAGCTGCTTATATCGCTGGATTACCCCAAAGCCCGATCACGTATAGTCCATACACGAACACAGGTGCGCTAAAAGAAGATCTTTCTGCCGGCCTTGCCAGAAAAGATTTTGTTTTATTCAGTATGTATCGTGAAGGCCAAATTACGAAAGAACAATACGAAGAAGCAAAAGCCTATGACCTTACAAAAGACTTTCTACCACAACAAATCGCAGAACAGACTGACAGAGAATTCTTGTATTATACTGTGATGAATGAAGCAACAAGAATCATTGCACAACAATTGGCTGAAAAAGACAACGCTGATATGTCTGATTCATCGGTCAGTGACGCTTATTATCAAAAGGCACAGCAAACAATCCAAAATAAAGGATATACAATCCATTCGACAATCGATAAAGATGTCTATGCTGCATTGCAAAATGGCGTAGAAAATTATGGATACATGTTAGATGATGGTGCTGGCAGTCAAGTAGAAACCGGAAATGTATTGATGGATAACAGAACTGGCCGCATCTACGGATTCGTTGGCGGACGGAATTACAGTCAGAATCAAAATAACCATGCCTTCGATACAGAACGTCAAGCTGGCTCATCAATCAAACCAGTTCTTGTTTATGGACCTGCAATCGACATGGGGCTTATCGGATCAGAATCCCGTGTATCAGATTATGCAACAACTTGGCAAGAAGGAGAAAATGCTGGCGAGAAAATCGTCAATGCTACTAACGAAGGATCGAACACCTTCCAAACCGTCCGTGAGTCACTAGAATGGTCCAACAATATCCCGGCTTATCACTTATATCAAGATGTGTTGAATTCCGGTGGATCGAAACAATATGCTTACGAGCACTACTTGGCAAAGATGAACTACCCGGCAAATGACAATTGGGGCGTTGAATCTGCTCCTTTAGGTACAGTAGATGTCACGACGCTTCAACAGACCAATGGATTTCAGGCTTTAGCAAACGGCGGCGTCTATGAAGAAGGCTATATCATCGATTCCATCACAGATAACGCAGGAAATGTAATTTATAAACACGAAAGCAACTCTGTCCGGATCTATTCGGAAGCAACGGCATCGATCATGAATGACATGATGCGCAGTGTGATCAATGCAAAAATCACTACACCATTCAAAGATGCCATCTCAAGCTTAAACGGAAATCTAGGAAAAGCAGATTGGGTCGGAAAAACTGGTTCTACCAATGAATACCGAGATTCATGGCTAATTGTCTCTACTCCGTCTATTACCATCAGTAGCTGGGCAGGGCACGATGACAATACTGGAATGGACAGCAAAGCAAGGATACGTTCGGCTAATTATCTTGCCAATCTGATCAATCAAGCTTACCAAGCAAAACCTGACATTTTTGGCACTGATGAGAAATTCGAATTATCATCTGATGTGATGAAGAAAAAAGTATCTGGATTTACTGGTCAAACACCTGGAAAAGTTACTGTCAATAAAAAATCCATCCAAACACCTGGAAAAACAGTTGAATCGCTATGGGCGAAAAATGGACCGAAGAAAAGCGCCTTTAAATTTGGCGTTGGCGGTACCGATGAAAACTATACAGATTACTGGAACACCGCTTCAGCTTATGCAAGAGCGAATCAAGCAACCAAAGAATCAGATGAGAAAGATGATTGATTTAATAGAATACACAGTAATAAGAGATTGTGACAATAGTATTGTCACAGTCCCTTATTTTTTTGATGGTGGTGAACAAAATGCAGCATCTATACACGGATTGTTTTATATACGATAAATGTAATTTCAACCACTTTCTCTCTTTTTTAAGACACAAAAAAAGGATTATAACAAAATTTTGTCATAACCCCTTTTCCCGAATAAACGGTGTTCTCCTGCCAACTCCGAATCACGAGTCACAATATTCATCAAACATGAAATGCTGTTTTTTGAAATTGCTCCTTGTAACGCAGAGTTAAACGGCAGGCTCACAACCTCTGAATGGTTGTCCTTTTATTATTTTGTAGATCCTTTTTCTTCGATTCCATAAGGCAAGATAATCGTTTTTTCTTCGACTTCTTCTTTATTCATCATTTTCGTCAATAGGCGCATAGATACCGCCCCTAAATCGTATAATGGTTGTGTGATACTTGTTAAACGAGGACGAGCTACTTCTGTCAGTAGTGAATTGTTACTTGTGATGATTTCGAATCCTTCCGGTACTTTCACGCCACGATCTAATAAACCATCCAAAATACCGATGGCTAATTCATCATCTGAAACATAGACAGCTGTTGCACCGCTATTATGGATCCGATCGGCTAGAGATAGACCATCTTTGAAGTTGTATTGTGCTTCAAAGATCAATCCTTCGCTATATGGTAGGTTATTTTCGCTTAATGCTTCTTTATAGCCTTTCAGACGATTTTGTCCATTGATAGGATCGATCAACGCACCACTGACAAAAGCGATTTTTTTATTGCCGCTTTTTGCCAATTTATTTACTGCATCTTTTGTTGCGGATACATAATCAATGTTTACGCTACCTACTTGTTCATCTGGATCAATAGAGCCAGCTAATACAACAGGAGTTTTTGAACGTGAAAATTCTCCACGGATTTCGTCTGTGATATGGTGACCCATGAAGATCACGCCGTCCACTTGCTTAGCCAGTAAGTTATTCAATACATTGACTTCTTTTTGGTCGTTGCCATCTGAATTTGCTAAGATAATATTGTATTTGTACATTGTTGCCACATCATCGATACCACGTGCTAAAGAAGCAAAGAACATATTGCTGACATCAGGGATGATTACCCCAACTGTTGTTGTTTTCTTACTTGCCAAGCCACGCGCAACTGCGTTTGGACGATAATCCAAGCGATCGATGACTTCCAAGACTTTTTTTCTTGTTGCTGGTTTAACGTTTGGATTGCCATTTACGACACGTGAAACAGTAGCCATCGAAACATTTGCCTCTCTCGCTACATCATAGATAGTGATTGTTTGCTTTTCCATTTGTGTTCTCCCATTCATATTTTATATGTTTTCTGAAAATACGTCTTACATTTCTAAAATAGAATATCAAATAATCTCAAGAATTGCAACCGTTTTATCTCTGTTTTCATGAAAATTTTTACTTTTTTCAGTTTTTAGAACGTTGGTCTTTTAATAAATCAGTGGTACAATTATTGAATACAAAATTAATTTAGAAAGTAGGTTGCCAAATGAATAACGTAAAAATCAATGAACTACGTCAATGGATGGCACAACACCAAGTCGAATTGGCTTATATCAGCGACCCTGGCCACATCGCTTACTTTTCCGGATACGAAAGTGATCCTCATGAGCGTGTACTAGCTCTTTTTATCCCTCTTGAACAAGATCCTTTCCTTTTCACTCCTGCTTTGGAAGTTGAAGATGCTCAAAACAGTAGTTGGGCGTATGATGTCCGCGGCTATTTAGACAGCGAAAACCCTTGGGAGATCATCGGAAAAGAACTTCGTACTCGCTATGGTCAGCCTGGCAATGTAGGGATTGAAAAGAACGCCTTGACTGTCGAGCGCTTCGATGCTATCTCTGATATCTTGACGGGAACGGATTCTTACACTGATCTAACTTCCATCATCCAACGTCTACAACTGATCAAAACTCTAGAGGAAAAAGACAAACTGATCGAAGCTGGTAAATGGGCCGATGTTGCATTTGAGATTGGCTTTAAAGCAGTGAAAGAAGGCGTGACTGAACAAGCGATCATTGCAGAAATTGAATACCAATTGAAAAAACAAGGTGTTTCACAAATGTCTTTCGACACATTAGTCCTTGCAGGAGCAAATGCTGCAAGCCCTCATGGTACACCAGGAAATACGAAGATTTCACCGAATGAACTTGTGTTATTCGATCTTGGCGTTGTTTGGAATGGCTATTGCAGTGATGCTACTCGTACAATTGCTTATCAAAAACCAACCGACTTCCAAGAAAAAATCTACAACATCACTCTTGAAGCACAGCTTGCCGCACAAGAAGCCGTCCGTCCAGGTGTGACAGCAGGTGAACTTGATCAAATCGCACGAAACGTGATCAACAGCTATGGCTACGGCGAATATTTCAATCACCGTTTAGGTCACGGGATCGGAACAACCGTCCACGAATTCCCTTCCCTTGTAGAAGGAAATGACTTAGTAATCGAAGAAGGGATGTGCTTCTCTCTTGAACCAGGAATCTATATTCCTGAAAAAGTAGGGGTACGTATCGAAGACTGTGTATATGTGACAAGCGATGGCTGTGTGCCATTCACGACTACACCAAAAGAATTACTTGTTTTAGAAAAATAAGAGTAAAAAAGGTGAGAGCTAGTCCGCTCCCACCTTTTTATTGGCTCTATAATTTATGGGACTGATGAATCAGAATTGATTCTTCAGCCCCATT
>ENA-OXVT01000818-OXVT01000818.1-human-gut-metagenome-genome-assembly--contig:-NODE-818-length-11269-cov-12.933119_pt1 | contig 11269 bp, 13 predicted proteins | sample MGYA00249253_ERZ652702 | MGnify/ENA primary metagenome ERZ652702 (study PRJEB26925, sample SAMN05826756) | human gut metagenome | biome: ENVO:2100002; feature: ENVO:00000062; material: ENVO:00002003...
ACGAGATGACGTCGAGTCTCGTGGGCTCGGAGATGTGTATAAGAGACAGAGTAAAGACTATGCCTCAGAAGTAAGTTCGTACACTAAGGGCTTAGGCATTTTTATGGTTAAGCCATGTGGGTATCAAATAACAAAAGACGGTTATTCTGATAATATCCGCATGAACGAAAAAGATAAACTTTTATTCATGTTCCAAAAATCAATGTCATTAAAATAATGGAGCGGTCAGGAAATTTCTATAAGGCAATACGGTTGGGATATATACTTATCTCCATTCTTATCGGATGTATGGCATATAATAGCCTCTATGAATGGCAGGAGATAGAAGCATTAGAACTTGGCAATAAAAAAATAGACGAGCTCCGAAAAGAAATAAACAATATCAATATTCAAATGATAAAATTTTCTCTATTGGGTGAAACAATACTGGAATGGAACGATAAAGATATCGAGCATTACCATGCACGGCGTATGGCAATGGACAGTATGCTCTGCCGTTTCAAGGCCACCTATCCAGCAGAGCGCATCGATAGTGTGCGCAGTCTTTTAGAGGATAAGGAACGACAGATGTTCCAGATAGTCCGGTTAATGGATGAACAACAATCTATTAACAAGAAGATAGCCAATCAAATTCCGGTTATTGTACAGAAAAGTGTGCAGGAACAGTCCAAAAAGCCAAAACGAAAAGGTTTCTTAGGCATATTCGGCAAAAAAAAGGAAGTAACTCCAGCAGTATCAACCACTATCCTTCATTCGGTCAATAGAAACGTAATCAGCGAACAGAAAGTGCAGGATCGCCAATTGTCGGAACAAGCCGACAGCCTTGCAGCTCGTAATGCAGAACTTAACAGACAACTGCAAGAATTGATTTGCCAAATAGAAGAAAAGGTACAAACCGAACTGCAAAGCCGGGAAAACGAAATAGTTGCCATGCGTGAAAAGTCATTTATGCAAGTAGGCGGTTTAATGGGATTCGTTCTTCTATTGTTGTTAATTTCCTACATCATCATACATCGTGATGCAAAAAGCATTAAACAATACAAGCACAAGACAACTGATTTGATAAGGCAACTGGAACAATCCGTACAACGGAACGAGGCACTGATAACGTCAAGGAAGAAGGCGGTACATACTATCACCCATGAACTGCGCACACCGCTGACAGCAATAACAGGCTATGCCGGACTGATACGGAAAGAACAGTGTGAGGATAAGTCCGGGCAGTATATCCAAAACATACTGCAATCCTCCGACCGTATGCGGGATATGCTTAACACTTTGCTTGACTTCTTCCGCCTGGACAACGGCAAGGAACAGCCCCGTCTGTCACCCTGCCGGATTTCAGCAATCACGCACACACTTGAAACGGAGTTCATGCCTGTTGCCGTGAACAAAGGGCTGTCCTTGTCCGTGAAGACTGGACACGATGCCATTGTATTGACCGACAAAGAGCGAATAATACAAATCGGGAATAACCTGCTGTCAAACGCTGTCAAGTTCACAGAAGAAGGCGGTGTTTCTTTGATTACTGAAGATTGACAACAAAACAAACAGACCCAATGATTTTCAGCAGAAATGCCGATTGTCAGTGGGTTTGTTGTTCCCAAAATGAATCCCACAAGGCATGTTGGGAACATTAGATTACTTCGTCCAGTGGTAGTGACTGTCGAGCATCAGGAAGATAGCCAAGCCGAAAATTACGAGTCCAAGGACAAAGAAGAACCAGAAGAAATACTGCACATAGTGTCCGAGGTAGGTTCCATCGTACTCCTTGTACCTTTCCTGAACCCTTCTGCGTTCTTCATAAAACATTTGATTGACCTCACGGATATGCTTCTGCATCTGAGTGGTCATCCATTCATGTTGTTTGTCGAACATGTCCTGAATCTTCTTCCAGTCAACATCATCGACTCTGACTGAAACTTTCAACTTGGTTGGGGCATCCTTTAGAACATTGTCGATGTGGGTGTTGATGGTGTCAACCTTACCACTGATAGTGTCAACGGCATTGCCAAGAGCAGTCTGAGCTGAATTGTACTTACGGATGGCAGACTCCAGTTGAAGAGTTGCATTGATCCAAGTGTTGGTCGCTTTGTCAATGTTCTCACTCAACTGCCTGAGTTCAGGCGCACGACTGACAACAGCATCCTCGGCATCATGCTCTTCAATCTCTTCCTGGACTTCGTTCATCATGTCATCGAAGTCAGGCTTCTGCTCGTCATCTTCGATGAATTCTTCTACATGTTTTGTTCTTCTCATTGATATGTGAGATTTGTTTAACGGTGGAATGAACGTCTTTTCTGCGGTGGCTTGCACATGGCATGAGCCATCTGGAGGCAACGGCGAGCCCGCTCACGCTCGTCTTCGTCATCATCCTTACCCCAACCAGAGGAAGGAGCAGAACCACCACCGCCACAAGATTCGGACACGGTTGTTGCTGCATCAATCATATCAAGGAAGAGAAGCATACCTACATGAGAAATGTCCTCTCTTGATGCAGTCATATCAGAATCAGGAACCTGAACCTCATTGAGGAAGATGTCCTTGACAGTGTTCGGAATATAGATTCTCTTCATTTCACCGCCAACATTGAAACTGAAAGCAGTCTTGGTAGCAACTGGCAATGGCTTTGAATTGGACTGGGTAGGTTTCGTTGTCTGAGCAACTGGGCGAGCAGGGCGAGCCGGAGTGACGGAAGGTGATACAGGTTGCATCTTGACCTGTGTAGGCTTGGGATGCATCTTCTTCCAAGTGGCTTCAAGCTGAGATACCATGAACTTGCGACCGATGGCAGAAGCCTTGAATACCGAAGCATTCTTGCCGATGGTGTAGCCCACAAGTTTGCCATTAGTATTGTCATACTTGGGATTGACTTCATAGCCCTTCATGCGAAGCAGATTGAAGTATCGGTCAATGTCGAAACTATCCATCTTCTGAAGGGTATATTCGCAAAACTCCGCTATATCTTGTTGGCGCATTTCACGAACCTCCTGAGGTTGCTCCCAACCATGCCTTGCGTTGATAATTTCCGCAGCCCTCATTGCTCTGATGTGAACATCGTGAACATCATTGGTCTTGCCGTCATTATCCACACGGCAACAGTCAAGATGCAGGTGTAAGGTTCCAGACTTGGAATCCCGATGCAAGGCTGCAACACTCATAGAATTGCGGAAATTGGTCTTGACTTTCTCCTTAAAGCCTTTGGGTAAAAGTCCGACTGAATCCAAAGCATCCAAACCTTCATCAGCGAGGTTTGCCCAGTCATCCAAGGTGTAGTTCTCAGACTCTTCCTTGGATGGGGAGAGTACAAACGTGGTCATGAAGCGTTCCAACTTTCGCCCAACAGTCCTGTCCTGTTGATGCAACTGGCAGTGATGCTTCATCCGATACCAGATTTCGGTGGCATCGAGATAGTCAGGCATGTGGTTCACCTTGACCACGGTTGCATCCTCCTTCTCCATTGCGTACCTTGCGGCATTGCCGCCATAGGCTACTGGTCTTGCGAGTATGATCATTCGTCTTCTTGAACTTTGGTCAGTACAGGAGAAGTAAGGTTGTCTTCAATGCTATACCAGTGTTTGATGAGACGTTCAACGGCTTCAATCCACCATTTCATGAACGTTGCAGATCTGAACATCTTCTGCTTTTCCTCGGGTGAAGCATCGTGCAACTTACTGCGGACTTTTATCAAGTCGGTACGTGCCTCAGTCAGAGAGTTAAGGGCTTTGATCTCTTCTGGAGTGAGTCGCTGACGTGGGTGATGCTTCTTGCCTGTCTCAACGAGATACTTGCCTATGCTCATACCACATTCTTTGGCGAGTCTCTTCAACTCCTTCCAGTCCTTATCGGTACAGCGGAAGGAATGCACCCTTGTGGGTGTCTTCTTGATAATCTTCTTTTTCTTAGCCATATCTATGAATATGATTAAAGGGATGAATATAAATCAGTTAAAAAGAAGGACAAAGGTCTGCGAGCCTGCGAGTAGCCCGAGAAACTTTTAGGACTGCATAAATTTGGTCACAAATAATGTAGTACAAAAGGATTTCTCGAAAAGTACCTCTTAAAAATCGGTCCTTTTACCTGCTAAGTTCCCGTCAGGGCTTAGAAGGTCGTTTCGGCTTGCCGTATCGTCCTGTATCGGTAAACGTCCTTTGGGATGGTTTGGCGGTGCAGGTTGCATTCCTGAGTCCTCAGACGGCTATTTGTTGCCGTTCTGGTTGTAGTAGCCGTTAGGCTTCTGATAGCCGTTGAAAGGCGGTCTTTGATTGCCGTTAGGCTGTTGTGACTGCTGTCCTCCCTGTTGTGGTGGAGTCTGCTCATGCTGCTTCCCTTCATTCTGCTTGCCATCGGCTTCACCTTGGGGCGAAGGGCTGTCAGCAGACTGAGGGGAATTGTTTTCAGGAGGTGATGGTGACTTGTTGCCATCTGCTCCAGACTTACCCACATTGCCACTATCATTAGATGGTGGTGATTGGTGCGACACATTGCCAGTTGTCTGAGGATTGTTGCCCTCGGCAGAGTCCTTGGATTTGTCACTGCCAGAAGAGGAACTATCCTTGTCCTTCTTCTTGTCATCAGGATCCTCAATGATGATGACCTTGGAGGCAGGAACTTCCGCATGGATGATTGCCGTGCTGTCGTTGTTGCGCTTCAGGGCAAAGGCATTCGACACGAACTTGGCATCCACATACCAGCCTGAGAGACAATGAAGGGTGTAGATGCGGTTATCTTCCACTTCCTGAGAAGAGAAAATGCCCACAGCCTCCATAGCATCCAACAGCTTTGGAACCGTCTTGCGGTCTTTATCCCAGAGTTTGGCAAGTTGGGTATTGTCAACCATAACCTGACCTGCCAAGATTTCTACCTGCTTGGTCTTGCTGATTTGCACAAGTTTTGGAACTGGCTCGGCAAGATCCACAAGCGACATGAAGCATTCCATACGGTCAATCTTGTACTTCTTGCTTCGAAGATGCTTCAACTGTTCTTCTGAGAAGGTGAAGCAACGATGTAACTTTTTATCGTCCATAGTCTATGATATTTGAAAAATGTAACCGAATAAAGGGAAAAGGAATTTGCCATCAAAAAGAAGAGAATCACTGGATAAGTTCAACCAGGGATTTCTTCATGTCATCATCAATGACTCGGTATCGGGCAAAAGCAACGCTGCCTTTGGCATGACCTGACATAGAAGCAACCAAATCAGGGTCTTTGACCATGCGGTAAAGATTACCGATAAAAGTCCTTCGTGCAAGATGAGATGTAGCCACATCTGAGATTGGCTTCTTCTCTTCAAGACGTGTCTTAGGGTTAATCACAGTGACAACACGATTTACCTTGGCACGCTTCAAGATTCTACGGATGGCATCGTTGAACTTGAAGTTATAATGCTTGGGGAAGATTGGTTCATTATCACCATGGTCATGGCCATCAAGGATAGCCATAGCCTTGGGGATAAGAGGAACCCTTACAACGTCACCTGACTTGCCCTTGGTCTTGATGGGGATATATTCCAGAACACCGTCAATAATGTTCTTGGGGGTGAAGGTCACAAGATCACTATGACGGCAACCGACCATACACTGAAACACGAACATATCACGATACTCAGCAAGTTCTGCATCATCCGTGAGGTCTGCATCCAGAACTTGGTCACGCTCCTGAATGGTCAGGAAATATGGGGTGCCATAGAGAACCTTGGGCATGTCATAGCCAAAGAAGGGGTCATTGTTTGTGACTCCCTGCTTTCGTACCCAGTTGCAGACGGTACGCATCAAGGTCATGTTAGTGACGATGGTATTCATTGATATGTCATAGTCAGAAGACAGGAAATCCGCAAACGCACGAAGATCATCGGCAGTCATGCTGTCAATGTTCATCGGGTGTTTGTGTTCATCCTCAAAGCGAGTAACCTTGTCAATCAGGCATCGGGTGTTACACTCCTGATGCTTGGCAAAATGCTTGTTCTGAAGGTATCTCTCTGCCCAGATGACAAAGGATTTGCTTACCGCCATGCCACTGCCCATGCAATAGGCATTGGGGTGGTGATAGGCAAATATCAGTCGTCTGAGCCAGTCGGAGTTTGCTCCGATATAGTATTCCCTGGTTATGATACCTGTAATCTCCTTGACCTGTGAGTCAAAGAGGTTTCTGGTATCGTCATCCACAAGATTGACACGGCTCTTGTAGCCCTGTCGTTCTTGGCTCCAGTGATTGGGATTGATCTGAAGTTCGCTTGCGCACTTGACATCAAGCCCTTTGTCACGGACACGGAAGTACACCGAAGCACGGCTGTCAAGGTCGTTCTTCGATGTATCTTTCTGACGTATGTAAGCGGTAACTCTCATTGATATGTCTATGATATGACAAAAGGGAAAGAAGAAACTATCTGCGGAAATGCAGGTGATGATGCTCGGGATAGTCCGAAGCAATGTCCTTCAACTGCTGTTCAAGTCGCTCGTTCTGGTATGGAGTGAGCGCATGGATAGCCTTGATGCAGACACTCTGCACAAGCAGGGTTCGTCTGCCGATAGTGTTTTCTTGGTCAATGCCCTTGTTGGCATGTGAAATCTCGCACAGTTCATTGAAGGCATCCTTCATACTGTGATAACCTGTGCCATCCTTGGCATAGGTAATGGCAAGGCTGGCTACCTGAGCCAGTTTGTCATTGTACTGCTGTTGATTGAAATCCTGATTCATATACTCATTGATTAGTGGTTGGCGAGTTCGTTCAGCTTCTGGGCTGCTGCCTCCTTGGTCTCAGCCTCGGACATATTGCGGTTCTGACGCATCCACTTTAGAAGTTCAGCCTTCTCAAAGTAGATGAGTTTGCCGTTTGGACGGAAGAAAGGAAGCTCATGACGATGGGTCATCTTGTAAAGACTGCTCTTTGATATACCCATGAAAAGGGCTGCTTCTTCAAGTGTCAATACCTCCTTGGCTACGTTGAGAGTGTTCTCCAGAACCTCGATGCGATGCTCAAATGACTCTACCTTCAAAAGAAGAGTCTCGTTGTCAATAGTCTTATTCATAATCTTGATATTTAGTTGTTTACGTTATCCTGAATGCTTGATTTTGAGATAGCAAGCCCCTAAAGGTAGCGGAAACCACTACCTTGAATCAGGGCATTGCTTTTGATGAAAAGAAACTGGTTGTTATCCTGAATCGGCTCGTTAGCCGTTATTCGTTATCCTGTATATCTATGACTTTGCGAGGGTGCGTGTTGGTCGCTGCCGTTCGCTTGGTTCGTGGAATCTTCTTGTTCTCGGTATGTGGCTTGCGACTCTTGAACACAGTCTTAGTGTTGCCGATAGCCTTGACCTTGTCCTCAGTCAGCACGTCTGCATAGACTGCGGTTGATTTGAGCGACTTGTGACCCATGAGTTTCTTGGTGGTCTCGATGTCACCAGTAGCCGCTTGGATCAATGTGCCAAAGGTATGTCGGGAGGTATGGAAGGAGATTGTCTTCGTGATACCTACCTTCTTGGCTATTCGTTTGAGAGCTGCATCCACATTGGCATGGGCTGGAAGGTGGAAAACCTTGTCATCCTTCTTAGGTGGCATCCATGATTCTGCGGTTGAGCAGATTGGAACGGCATTGAGTTCCTTGGTCTTCTTCTGGACGATTACAAGTGTGTTCGTTGCCTCGTTCCTCATGATGTTTGACCATCGCAAAGCCCTTATGTCGCTGATGCGTAGTCCTGTAAGGCAAGCGAAGCCAAATGCCAACTGGGTTTCCCTGACTCCGTTAGTCTCTTCGGATGCCATGAAGAGTTTGAGTTCATCGGGTGTAAGGTACAGCTTGTGACCTGCCTTTGGCTTGGAGATAGTGTCTTCCTGCTCCAACTGATAGAAGGGGTTTGCCTTCAACTTGCCAGTCTTGACTGCCTTGTTGAATACTGCAACAATGCGTTGTTGGACGTTTCGCAAAGTGGCATTACTCAATGGCTTCGGCTTTACTCTCACATACTTCTGAGGAACATAGTCATTCTTCAGCCAAAGAAAGAATGCCTTGAACCATGTCTTATCAAACTTCATCAGAGTGATGTGCGGTCTGCGTTTGGCTTTCAGAAACTCCTTCATGCGTTCTTGAAGGTATTGAGTCTGCTCGACAGTCCTCTTGGAATATTCGGGATTGCCGTCCATCCACTCCATGTAGGTCTGGATCCAGTCAATGACCTCGGGAGAATCATCATCTGGAATGTCGGGTACGACCATCAAGTGACCTTTCTCGGGAATGGTCTCGGGATGAAGGATGCGCTCGGCACGAATCTCCTGCGCACGTTTCAAGGTAGCCTCGTTGCGTTCCTTTGTCTCTTGGTTAATCTCGGGGATTAGGTAGAGGGAAAGGAACTCAAACTTGCGCTTGCCATTCTCATAGATGTCAAGATACAGGCTCTTGTTGTCGTTTTCAAGGTCTTTTTGTCGAAGTGTGATGGTCATATCAATGAATTGTTATAATTGGTTATACCACTGGGGTAAAACACCACCCTGGTTTATCAAAGGGGGTGATTTCAAGCCTCCTCCTTTACTTGAACATTCCATCAATGAGGTTGATGGCCTCCTCCTTCTTCTTATCTACGATTTTCGCATAGATTTCAGTGGTCTGAATGTTGGTGTGACCCATCAACTTGCTTGTGGTGAACAGGTCTGCGCCAAGTGTCAGCATCATTGTGCCGAAGGTGTGACGTGAACAGTGGAAACTGATGTGCTTCTCTACACCTGCTGCCTCTGCCCATTTGCGAAGGGCTCTGCCTATGACGGTCTGGGTCGTTGGTATATCAAAGAAGGGAGTTGTTATTCCCTTTGGTTTTGGTAACCAACGCTTTGCCTCTTCCGAGAGTGGGATGATGACAGGTTTCTCAGTCTTCTGCATTTCCATGTCAATGTACTCGCCCTTTCCGTCAGGAGTCTTGAAGATATGAATCGGTGCAAGTTTGTACATGTCACTGAGTCGCAATCCAGTGAAACAAGCAAAGATGAAGGCTTGCTTGACCTCTGGGCGATAACTGTCGGTTGCCATGAGGGCTTTAAGTTCCTCAATGGTAAGGTATTCCTTCTTGCCATCCTTGGGCTGAATGCGCTCCTTGGCATCCAGTTCCTTCATTGGATTGTTTCGGATGATACCTTGACGGACGGCATTGTTGAGAGTAGTCGAGAACATACCGAGGTAACGGCTTGCCGTGTTCTGACTGATAGGTCTTGGCTCAATGTACTTGCAGTGTGAGTTTGGGAAGGTGCGAAGGAACTTCACATACCCACGGCAGAAATCAGCATTGACCTCTTCAAGGGTGATAAAGGTCTGATTGGACTCTTCAAGATATTTCTCCACGGTGTGAAGCATTTCAACACGACAATGGAGGGTTGACTTCTTGGTGCTGACTCCACCTTCACAATACTTCTTGATCCATCCTGTCAAGAGTTGTGAACCCTGCTTGACGGTTTCCCAGTCTTGCACTCCGTGACCATGGAGAGCCTTGATGCGCTCTGCCTTGATACGTTCTGCGACTGCCATCGTTTCCTTGTTCTGCTCCTTGCAGAGTGGATTGACCTCAGGAATGATGTAGAGTTTCAGATACTCATACTTCCTGACTCCCTTCCAGTAGATGTCAAGATAGATACTCTTATTGCCATCTGCGAGAGGTTTGAGACGAATCTTAATCGGCTCCTTCAGTTTGACTTGTTTCTTTGGTCTTGCCATGCTTGTATATTTTTTATTGGTAATTAACTCCCGAAAGAAGGGAAAATGAATTTTGCAGAGGGTCTGTGAGGTTTGGGCTTTTCGGATGCTGATATATCGTTTCTGCATCGTGATTATGTCCGAATTAGCATGTGCAAAGATATGAAAATCAAGCCATGTATGAGAAACAAATCAGAAACAAAAATCATTTTATTATATCTTTTTAAGAGTCAGTTGAGCAAGAATCGGAAAATTCAAAAATTCGCTTATTCGCTTGATACTAAGCACTTTATTCGTCACTTCCTTTCTTATCCTTTCCAACCAATTTTGGAGGACTAAGATATTCTTCACGTCCTGTTCCTCGTTGTTCATGGCGATGTACACCGAGATAGCGCCTACGATAGCCACAACACCGGCAATGGCGTAACACAGTTTGACCATGATGGGAACGTACTTGGCGATTTCCTCCGTCACGGTAGCCAGTGCAGTCGTACCGGCGGAATAATCGCCTGCGGAGTTCTGGGCCATGACGGCCGTCGTGCCACACAGCAACATCAGTGTGAGCATCTGTACTTTTTTAGCAGAAAACATTTTTTTCATTTGTCTTTTTGTTTTTTGAAACATGATTATTTATTTTAGGGTAAGTATTGCAGTTCTTTCGAATCGTTATGGCGGTACTTGATTCCTGCCTCCCGTTTCTATATGCGATAGCCGAAAAAGGCAGGAAAGACGAGGAACGCACCGATCAGGAACAGGCACGCGCCCACAAGCGTTACGACGGACTTGGTAATGCCGTCCTCGCCCGTGTTCATCTTTACGTAAATCTGGAATCCGGACACAATCACACAAATCCCGGCGATGGCACAACAGAGAGCTTGGACGTAAAACATCATTGTTACCACGTAGTCGTGCATCGTCGCCAGCGCATCCGCACCCCAACTGTAATTCACGCTGCCGCTTTTCGCCAGAGCTGAACAGGGGATGATGGAACAAAGCGCACATAGTATCTTTTTCGTTTTCGACATCTTACAGCTTATCTTTGACCGGTCTCCATTTCAGGCAGGGACGGTTGTCCAAGCGTCCTTTGGAAATCAACGCCTTATACATCTCTTCGTCGGTAAAGCCGTCGGACAGGTAGGGAGCGATCTCTTCCATCTGCGCCTCCGCCTTGGCCTTCAGCCTTTCAAGCCGCTCTTTCGCGGCTGCCTCCTTTTTCCCTGTATCGCCGTCTTGTACCGCAGGCGGGGCAGCTACGGCTTCCGTGTCGCATGTCTCATTTCCGATACTAAACCCGGTCTCGTTCTCCGAAACCTCGACACTCTCTTCCGTGGCATCCATCGGACCGAGGTCGAAAACTTCTTCGTCGGTCTTCTCCGTTCCCTTCTTTCCATACAGGTCACGGGTAATATTGACCGCGTAATAGACGATGTACAGCACCGTCAGTACAAGGGCGAATATAAAGTATGAACTCATCTGTTTTAAGTATGAAATTAAACTTTAATTGAACTTTGAAAGTACAAAAGCAAAGAAAAGTATTATATTTGATCTGTCTCTTATACACATCTCCGAGCCCACGAGACTCGACGTCATCTC
>ENA-OXVT01000819-OXVT01000819.1-human-gut-metagenome-genome-assembly--contig:-NODE-819-length-11266-cov-17.628579_pt1 | contig 11266 bp, 10 predicted proteins | sample MGYA00249253_ERZ652702 | MGnify/ENA primary metagenome ERZ652702 (study PRJEB26925, sample SAMN05826756) | human gut metagenome | biome: ENVO:2100002; feature: ENVO:00000062; material: ENVO:00002003...
GATGACGTCGAGTCTCGTGGGCTCGGAGATGTGTATAAGAGACAGGTTATCAATACGGGTTAAGAGAATATTTGGACTGGTCATTGTGTAATCCTCACCATAAAGTTGAATAATATAATTTTTTTAAATATATTATTGTTGCGATATTGTAGTGATGTATTTATTAAGGTTTAGTTATCTCCTTTTCCATTAAGGCACTCCCCGATATTAATCGGGAAGTACATTGGGATAAATCATAAAAAACTAATGATTATGCTGAAATTCGATTCGCTGAACCACAGACATTAATTTTATTTCTGACAACTTCTTTCATCGCATCCATTCCGACGCGCATATAATAACGAGGATCATTACCCTGCGGATTTTCCGCAAACCAGGCTTTAACCGCGCCAGCGAAGGCTATTTTTAATTCTGTGGCAACGTTCACTTTTGTGACGCCAAGTTCAATAGTGCGACGGACAAATTCATCCGGAACATCGCTGGCACCATGCAGCACCAGAGGAACATCCACCACTTCACGAATTTCCGCCAGCCGCTGGAAATCAATCTTCGGCGTTTTGCTGTATAAGCCGTGCGCCGTACCAATCGCTACCGCCAGGCTGTCGACGCCAGTCAGTTCGACAAAGCGTTTAGCTTCTTGTGGATCGGTCAGGAATGCACTTTCGGCGTCAACGCTCATGTCATCTTCAACACCGCCCAGGCGGCCCAGTTCTGCTTCCACGCTGCAATCTTGTGAGTGGCAGAAGTCAACAACCGATTTCACCAGCTTCACGTTCTCGGCAAACGGGAAGTGGCTGCCGTCGATCATCGCACTGCGCACACCTGCGTGGACTTTACGGCGAATATCATCCAGCGATTCGTGGTGGTCGAGATGCAGCGCCAGTGGCATGTTGTAGGTTGTGGAATAGGCGCTACACAGGGCGTAGATCTCTTCCAGCGCGATGTGTTTAAAGGTCCCCGGCGTTCCGGCGAGGATCACCGGCGATCGCATTTCACTGCACACTTCGAGGATCGCTTGGATCGTCTCGGCGTTATGAATGTTAAAAGCAGGCACCGCGTAGCCATTGGCCTGGGCGTCCTGTAACAGATATTTAGTGGAGATAATGCTCATAATGCGATCCTCTTATGCCTGCCACGGATGAATGATTACGCCTTGCACCACGCGGTTAACGGTGCCACTGGCTGATGGGGTATCCGGCGTATTGCCCATGTGCAGCGACTGCATCAGTGCAAACGTCTGGGCGTACATCAGGAAGCAAAATGCCTGCTCAACGTCGATAAAGTGACGTGACGGTGGCAGGATGATATGTGGACCGGCAGCGACGATGTCGCTGCTTTCCGCGGCGATGGCGATTACACGCATTGCCTGGTTGTCACGGCGAAGTTCAGCCAGCAGATCAAGATCATACTGACGGGTGTAAGGGTGGCTGGAGACAAATACCACCACCAGCGTTTCGTCATCGACCAGCGATTTTGGTCCATGACGGAATCCGGTTGGAGAATCATAAAAGGCCGCCAGTTTACCCGCCGTCAGTTCCAGCACTTTCAGCGCCGACTCGCGTGCTGCGCCCTGTAAGCCACCGCTACCGAGATAAACGATCCGTTTCCACGGTGCGTAACCAAACACACCTTCGCTGAAATCGCCCAGTGAGGTCAGGATCGCCTGGCAACGATCCGCCACGTCGCGGAAGGTTTGGCTGTTGATCGTCTCAGGTGCGAAAACCGCGAGGCAGCTGGCCATCATGGTGGTAATGCTGCTGGTCATCGCAAAGCCGCGATCGTGCGTTTCTGCGGGCATCAGCAGGGCAAACGCGTTATCGCTGTTGATCGCGTTTTGGTAAAGAGCGCCCGCTTCGTTGCAGGTGATCGGCAGGTGATAGCATTCCGGTACAAATTGATTTGCCAGTTCCACGGCTGCGACGCTTTCCGGGCTGTTGCCGGATCGACCGAAGGAGATCAACAGCAGCGGATGAGCTGGGTTCAGGTAGTCCATCGGATTGGTGACCAGATCGGTGGTCGGTACGGCGCTGAAGTTTTTACCGGTATGGCTGGCGAGCCACGGCGCGATGATGTCACCGATAAATGCCGACGTTCCGGCTCCGGTCAGGATGATCCGCAGATTCTCTTTGCGCAGTAACGGTTCAAGGAAGTTATTGAGCGCGGAACGTAGCGCGTCGATGTTGGTGAGTGAACGGATCCATGCGCGAGGCTGATGGCGGATCTCTTCTTCAGTCCATGTACCGGTTGCGGCGGCAGCAGGGGTGTAATTTTCTGGCATAACTCAATCCTTAGTCTGATGAACTTGACGTCGGGCGTTGTCGCTTTCACTTGCCTTTCGTTTCATTTCACTTGGTGATGTCTTTCGTTGATTAAAATCTATAGAAAAGAAACTGAAAGTTCAATGGAGAAAAAAGAAATAAAACGAAATTTGTGATCGTTGAAAGAAAAGATAAAGGAAGCAAAAGGGATTGCTGGATGCGGCGCAAACGCTTTATCCGGCCTTGCGGTCACCAACTGTAGGTCGGATAAGACGCGTTAGCGTCGCATCCGACACCGCTGCACAGATCAAAACGAAAGAAAAAGAAAGGCCTTACGGGGGAAGTGAAGGCCCAATAAAGGAGCAAACTATCAAAACGAAGCTAATTGACCCTGAATCCAGATTTGTTGCACATGTAGCCCGCTATCCAGCGCAACGACGCTGGCGCGTTTGCCCGGTTTAAGCGATCCCAGAACACCATCAACACCCAGCATTCGCGCCGGATGCAGCGACGCCATATGGATGGCTTCCGCAGGCGTTACGCCCGTCAACTCGACCATATTGCGCACTGCCGCATCAACAGACAGCGTACTGCCCGCCAGCCCACCAGACGCGGTACGGACAACGCCACCGTGCATCTGCACTTCTTCACCACATAACGTATAGCGACCATCCGGCATCCCAGCTGCCTGCATCGCGTCGGTGATCAGTACGATTCTCTCTTTCGCACAGCAACAACACAGCGACATTGCCGCCGGATGCACATGATGACCATCGGCTATCAGTTCCAGCCAGGCGCGCTTGTCCGTTAATCCCGCGCCAACCATTCCCGGTTCGCGGTGATGTAAACCTGTCATCCCGTTATAGCAATGCACCAGGCCGTCGGCACCAGCATCAAATGCGGCGCGGGTTTGTTGCCAGGTCGCCGCGCTATGCCCCAGCATCACCCTTACGTTTTGCTGTTTAAGATGGCGGATGGCCTGCAATGCCCCTTCTTTTTCCGGTGCCAGCGCTACCACACGTAAGGTGTGCTGAGAAACGGCAATCAACTGATCCAGCTCGGCAATTTCAAGCTCGCGAAACAACTCCGGCGGATGCGCGCCTTTATTCTGCGGCGTGAAGTACGGTCCTTCGAGATAACTCCCCAGCACTTGCGCACCAGGTCCGCCGCGTTGGCAACGTTGAGCAATACGTTTCAGCGCCGCATGAATGGTATTAAGCGGCGTGGTTACGGTGGTCGGTAACCAACTGCCGACACCTTCGCGTGCCTTGTGCATTGCCAGCTTGTCGAGTACATCCGGCGCGTCATCCATTACATCAACGCCCGCACCACCGTGTACATGGGTGTCGATGTAAGCAGGGCAGAGCAGTTCCGCATCGCGTTCAGTCACGCCCGCTGGAATCGGTTCGATTGCTGCGATGACACCGTCAGCAATACGCAACTGATGGTCATCGAGCCATCCCTCTTCAGTCAGCAGCCTTCTGGCGCGCAGAACGTGTGTCATATTCCTTCCTCGACCGGACATTCTTCATGGCAGCGGCCTAACTCGTCCACCAGACTGGTCAGCCCTCGGTGTCCACACTCCAGCGCCTGTACACGGAATTCTTCACCGCTTAACCCTTCGCGCTCCAGCACCATCTCCAGTAGCAGTTGCAAATTGGTGCCGGTGATCACTTCACAGCCCGGTTTTTGCATCGCCAGCGTTGAAGCTACGCGAAACGGCGTGCCGCCCAGCAAATCCGTCAGAAAAACAATGCCGTCTTCACAATCCAGTTGGGCGATGGCCTCTTCAAGCTGCGATGTAAGCAGCGCGGTGCTTGAGGTTTCCGGAAAATCGATGGCGATAAACTGCGATTGCTCACCGAGAATTTGCTTCATTGCTTTTTCCATGCCGCTGGCAAACCCGCCATGCCCTGTCAAAATAATACTTAACATCTAATACCTCATTGTATTTAAAGGAAATGGCAGAATTTACCGACGATGCCGAGAACCACGGTAACTGCAATCAGACGCAGCGGACTCCAGCCGCGGCGTACCAACCAAAACATGGTCAGGGTGTAGACCAACGGTAAGAAGGCCGGCATCAGTTTGTCGATAACATCAGCCTGTAACTTAACCACTGCGTCGCCCGCCGTGATTTCCAGCGTGGTGCTTAAACGAACATAGGTTGCCACCAGCGCACCGATTACCGTCATCCCAACGATAGACGCAGCATGGCCGACTTTTTTGGTATTCGCTTTAATCAGTGGAATCGCCGCCACGCCCATGCGGTAAGCATAATGCGCCAGACCAAAACGCAGCCCCAGGTGTACCACGTTGAACAGCACAATAAAGACGACTGCGCCAAGAATGGAGCCTTGCAATGCCAGACTGGCTCCAATCCCGCCACAAATCGGCAGTAGCGTTAGCCAGAACATTGCATCGCCAATCCCGCCAAGCGGCGCACCGACGGCAATTTTGGTGCTCTGAATACTGTTAACGTCCTGCTTAGAACGCTCCATCGCAAGGATAATGCCGATAACAAACGTCACCAGAAACGGATGGGTATTGAAGAAACCCATATGCCCCTTCATGGCGCGCGCCAGGTCGCGTTTATTAGTGTGGATCTTTTTCAGAGCAGGCAGCAGACCGTACAACCAGCCAGAAGCCTGCATACGTTCGTAGTTAAAAGACGCTTGTAACAGCATGGAACGCCAGGCGACGCGGTTGATATCTTTTTTCGTCAGCTCCGCGCCAATGCTCTGATCTTCATACACGTTTTCATTGACGCCAGTCAGCAATGTTTCTTCGTTTTCACTGACGTTCGGCAGGGTGGTTTGATTAGATGCCATCTTCAAATTCCTCTTTCTGTGCCGCAGGTTGAGTCGGTTCAGGAGATTTACGCAGCAAGTCGATCAGCGCCATCGCCAGCGCAGCGGCAGCAATAGCCAGCACTGGTAACTTGAGCCAGGCGGCGGCAACAAAGCCCAGGATGAAGTAGGGGATGTAGACGTTTTTCATCATGATTTTCAGCAGCACGGCAAAACCGATTGCTGGCATGATGCCGCCCGCGACGCCGAGGCCGTCGATTAATCGTTGCGGCAGGACATCAATGATGGTTTTTGCATGTTCCGCGCCGAAGTAGATAGGCAGGAAAGCGCAGAGAAAATAGAAAATGCCGAGTGCCAGCAGTGCCAGATAGTTCACGCGTTCAATGCCGCGAGTATCGGCGTTCTCCGCCATCCGGTCGCAGCGAGACATCACGCCGGACATCACCGAGAACAGGAAGGTAATCCCCATCTGTACTGCGACAGCGAAAGGTACGGCGACACCTACTGCGACATCGGGTTTCACGCCAGTAGTAATGGCAAACGCCGTGCCGACGATAGTACCGATAATCACGTTAGGCGGCTGTGCGCCCGCCAGCGGGGCCAGCCCCATCCACACCAGTTCCAGCGTACCGCCGGTTAAAATTCCGGTATGCAGATCGCCAAGTACCAGCCCGACCAACGGGCCGAGGACCACCGGGCGGTGCATATGGGTTAGGCCGTTAAACATATCCAGGCCAGCGATAAAGGCGATAATGCCCAACGCAAATGCCTGCAACAGGCTGATTTCCATGATGAATCCCTCAAAGTAATTTAAAGAGGTCCACAGCAGGCTCTGTCGGGACGCCCTGAACGAAGCATTCCACCCCAGCGGTTTTCAGGTCGTTAAATGCTGCGATATCGCCCGCATCCACAGAAACCGTTTTGGCGATTTGTTGTTTGCCATTGGCGTAGTGCATATTGCCAACGTTAATGCGATTCACCGGAACGCCACCTTTCACCAGCGTCAGGAAATCGGCGGGTGTTTTACAAACCAGCAGGATTTTCTGTCGATCGGCGGCGCGATGAATGTTGTCGATAACTTTTTGCAGCGTCCAGAAACGTACGGCGATCCCTTCTGCCAGTACCATTTCCATCAGGTTTTGTTGTACCGGATCTTCGGCAACCTCATCGTTGGCTACCAGCACCAGATTTGCCCCCGCAAATCCGACCCATTGAACGCCGACCTGACCGTGAATCAAGCGTTCATCAATCCGGCTTAAAACAATATTTGGCATAGCGTGTTCCTCTTTGTTTTGCTTATTGGCCTTCACAGGCTGTGTGGTACTGCGCCAGGATGTCCTGAATATGGTTGATAATGAGTTCCCGTGGCGTTGGCTGCAGCTCGCCGGAGCGAACTTTCACGTACTGCAGCGGCAGATACTGGCTGATCAGCGGCAGCGGAATTGGTGAATCCGCCAGATTACGTACCAGATGAGCGAAAGCGTCATCAATCTGGCTGTCCGGCCAGTAATAGCGCACGCGATCCGAGTAGCTATAACCACGCGCCAGACGACGCGCGTTGCCGTCACCGTGGTAGTGGCTTTGCCAGTATTCCGGGCGGTCGAGCATCACGTCTTCCAGCACCTGACGCAGACCAGAACAGGCTTTCGCTGGCACCAGTTCTTCTTCAATCGCCGCCAGAGAGAACAGAGCTTCACGCAGGGCGAAGGTCAGCGCTGGGCCAACTTTCAGAATGGCAAAGTGGTCAATCACCAGCTGGCGCAGCGATTGCGGCGTTTGATAATCGGTAGAGTGCGCTTCGAAAATCAGCGTTTCGTAGTTTTCGACCATCTGGCTTAAGGCGCTCGCTTTGGCGGGCTGATAATCAATAACGTTGGTGTGATCGAATTCGACGCCGGGTTGAACCACCAGGGCAATGATGCGTGGCCAGATGGCATTCAAACCTTGCTTTTCAAAGGCGTGACGATGGGCTTCCAGCGTGGCGCGGGCGGCATCCGGCGTGGTGACCGCCAGCTCGCTTAAGGTTTCATGCGCGCCGCCAGGTACCGGCACTTCGGTACCAATGACATACTCCAGATCGGCTTCGCCAAAGTGTTCAAGACAGGTTTCTTCCGCCACTTTCGCCAGACGGGCGGCGCGTTCAGCCACGATGTCATCAGTTAAGGGAATCGGATCGTCCTGACAGGACATGCTGCAATCAAGGTGGATTTTTTTGAATCCTGCCGCAACGTAGCTTTTAATCAAATCATCGGCATTGGCCATTGCCTGAGCGGCCGGCAGGTTTTGCCAGCGGTTTGGCCCCAGATGGTCACCACCCAGAATCAACGCATCCTGCGGGAAATTCAACGAGTCGGCGAGCTGACAAACAAAGCCGCGAAAATCGGCGGGCGTCATTCCGGTATAACCGCCGAACTGGTCTACCTGATTGGAGGTTGCTTCAATCAGTAACGGCGTTTGGTTTGCACTGGCGTAGCGGATTGCAGCCTCCAGCACCAGCGGATGTGCGGAACAAACGGCATAAATTCCATTTGTTTTGCCCGCTTTGTGCTGTCTCACCATTTCTGTCAGATGTTTCACTTTCCTCTCCAGTTCAGATTACTGCGATATTAATCTTTCGTTTTGTTTCAGTTGATACTGCGTCATGGTGAGATAAAAATAAAACGAAAGATAATAGTTTTCTGATCTGATTCACAAAAGAAACATAATGAAAGTCACTGAAACGAGAGTAGCTTGCGTCAATGGGCAAGGTGGGCTTGCATTTGCTTAATAGAAAGGCGTTAATAGGCAAAACGAAATGAAACGAAAGTTTTACGAAAGGACTTACTATGAGTAATACCGACGCTTCAGGTGAGAAGCGAGTGACTGGCACCAGCGAGCGACGAGAACAGATCATTCAGCGTCTGCGACAGCAAGGGAGTGTGCAGGTTAACGATCTGTCGGCATTGTATGGCGTATCTACTGTGACGATCCGCAACGATCTGGCGTTTCTGGAAAAGCAGGGGATCGCTGTGCGTGCCTATGGTGGCGCGTTGATCTGCGATAGCACGACGCCGTCAGTCGAGCCATCAGTGGAAGATAAAAGCGCACTGAACACCGCGATGAAACGCAGCGTTGCGAAAGCTGCCGTTGAGTTGATTCAGCCAGGTCATCGGGTTATCCTCGATTCCGGGACCACCACTTTTGAGATTGCTCGTCTGATGCGCAAGCACACTGACGTAATTGCGATGACCAACGGTATGAACGTGGCTAATGCGTTGCTGGAAGCGGAAGGCGTTGAGCTGCTGATGACCGGCGGGCATTTGCGCCGTCAGTCGCAATCTTTTTACGGCGATCAGGCTGAGCAATCGCTGCAAAATTACCACTTCGATATGCTGTTTCTTGGTGTAGATGCGATCGATCTGGAGCGCGGCGTCAGCACACATAATGAAGATGAAGCTCGTTTAAACCGTCGGATGTGCGAAGTTGCGGAACGGATCATCGTGGTCACCGATTCCAGTAAGTTCAATCGTTCCAGTTTACATAAGATCATTGATACTCAACGTATCGACATGATCATTGTTGATGAAGGCATTCCTGCGGATAGCCTGGAAGGACTGCGAAAGGCTGGGGTTGAAGTGATTCTGGTCGGGGAGTGAGAAAGGATGCCCGCTGGTCAACACGAATGCGTTCGGCGGGCATTGTGAACACCATCAATGGGTTTCTTCTGTTTCTCGGGTGAGGGTTTCCCAGTCGGCAGGAGGATGTCCTCTTTTTAACATTTTGCTGAATACGGTATAGGCATCTGTTTTTTTACCGTAGGTGCGCAGAGTGTTTTCATCGTTCATCCATCCCAGAATGATGACTTTCTCTTTTTCACTATAACGAAAGAAGAGACGATAACGACCAGCACCAAATTTTACCCGTGACCAGTCTTTATTTTTCCCAGAGCCTAACGACTTGCCATGACGGAATGCCGGTGATGATGGATTGACCGTGATATGCTCCTCAATCACTTTATGGACTACCGCCAATAACTTTGTGGCGGCTTTTCTCTGATAATTTTCAGGATCTTTTCCCTTTAATGTCTCGACTTCGGCAACTAAAGCGTCGTAGGTTTCCTGAAAACAGGGATGAGCATATAGCGCCCAACCATTAACCCTTTGTGGAAAATCCATTATTCGTCGTCGCCAATCTCATCATCAATGTTGACGTCCATGCCAGCGACAAGTTTCTTTCCTTGTTGAATGTTGAATGGACGAGTTTTTTGCGGGTTGTTCTGGATATCTGCATCCAGAAAACGCAAAAATGCATTCATAGTATGATCCTCCTGTTCATCTCCCAGTCGGCACATAAATACTTGCCCACCAGGCAGAATTTCGTAATGAATGCTGTCCTGGCCTGGCTTCAGTTTTAAGGCCTCACGCACTGGCGCGGGGATAGTTGTTTGTCCGCGTATCGTGACCTTTGATTCAGTGGTCAGTACAGCGTGAGAGCGAGCATTAGCGGGCATGATTCACTGTCCTTTTACAGCCTGTTTTCTGCTCAAATTATAAGCTTGAACTAAGGTAATGCAAATGCATTATTAATGGACGTGGGGGCTTTAAACAATAAAAACATGGCACTAAGGCCATGTTTTGCGAGGGACGTTCCAAAAGAAATCAGGTCACCGGTGCCGGGTTAAACACCGCCAGCTGGTTATGCAGCCCCCATTGATCCGAGAAGGTTTTCTTCTTCCCGCTGGCGACGTCGAGAATAAAGTGGAACAACTTCCAGCCCACCTCTTCAATAGTTTCTTCGCCGGTAGCGATGGTGCCCGCATTAATATCCATTAAATCAAACCAGCGGTTCGCCAGCTCGGTGCGGGTTGCCATTTTAATGACGGGTACCGCCATCAGGCCGTACGGCGTACCACGACCGGTCGTAAACACTTGCACTGTGATACCCGAAGCCACCTGTTGCGTGCCACAGACAAAATCGCTGGCTGGCGTCGCGGCGTAAATTAATCCGCGTTTAGTCGGGCGTTGACCGGGCGACAGCACTTCAACAATTGCGCTTTTACCCGATTTAGCAATGGAGCCGAGTGCCTTCTCTACCACGTTTGCCAGACCGCCTTTCTTGTTGCCCGGCGAAGGGTTGGCGCTGCGGTCGGTTTTTCCCATATTGAGATAGTTATCGTACCACTCCATCTCCTCCAGCAGCCGTTTGCCGACCTCTTCGTTCACTGCGCGTGGTGTCAGCAGATGGATCGCGTCACGCACTTCCGTTACTTCTGAAAACATCACCGTTGCGCCGCAGCGCACCAGTAGATCAGACGCATAGCCAACCGCCGGGTTTGCCGTTACACCAGAAAACGCATCGCTGCCACCGCACTGCATACCAACGACCAGTTCTGAAGCCGGGCAGGTTTCTCGCTGCCGTTGATTCAGTTTTTGTAGATGGCGTTCGGCGATCTGCAAAATATCCTCGACCATGGACTGAAAACCGACATGCTTTTCATCCTGCAAACTGACAATGCTGGCGCTTTCTACTGGAATAGCTTGCACATCATCCGTTCCAGTCAGCAGGCGCTCAGGCTGCAACTTTTCACAACCCAGGCCAATCACCATTACTTCGCCGCCAAAGTTAGGATTCAGCGAAATATTGTGAATGGTACGGATAGGTACAACTGCCGCCGGTGCGTTAATCGCCACGCCACAACCGTACAAATGATTCAGCCCCACCACGCCATCGACGTTCGGGTATTTCGGTAGCAGATCGCGTTCAATGATTTTTACTACATAGTCCACCACGCCTGCCACACAGTGGACGCTGGTGGTGATACCGAGCAGGTTTTTGGTGCCCACGCTGCCATCGGCATTGCGATAGCCCTCAAAGGTGTATCCTTCCAGCGGCGGTAAGGGTTCCGGGACTTTGGTTGCCAGTGGCAGCGTGTGTAACGGCGGCGCTTCCGGTAGTACAACCATTGATTCGTCGATCCAGCTTCCGCGTGGGATTGCACGCACGGCGTAACCAATCACTTCGCCATAACGAATAATTTCACCATTAGCCGGAATGTCCAGCAATGCGACTTTATGCCCCTGGGGAATATGTTCAATTAATTCCAGCCCATCCGGAAAACGCGTTCCTGCTTTCAGGCCATTATCATTAACAATAATTGCCACATTATCTGTGTCTGTCTCTTATACACATCTGACGCTGCCGACGAATTAGACGGTGTAG
>ENA-OXVT01000821-OXVT01000821.1-human-gut-metagenome-genome-assembly--contig:-NODE-821-length-11248-cov-66.399446_pt1 | contig 11248 bp, 10 predicted proteins | sample MGYA00249253_ERZ652702 | MGnify/ENA primary metagenome ERZ652702 (study PRJEB26925, sample SAMN05826756) | human gut metagenome | biome: ENVO:2100002; feature: ENVO:00000062; material: ENVO:00002003...
CAGTTTAGCCTTGCTCCTCATTCACAATGTTGCGTCTTGCCGCTCAGTCGTGGGTAGATGGTTTTCCCAACTTGCGATTTTTCCGATACGCTATTGTCCCCCTTGTGGTTTCCCTCCGGGGTAAATCGGATGACGCTAAAGTGACGCTTTTCACGTCTTTGATACTTTTCTTTACCGGCTTGCTAAAGCCGGGTTCCCAAAATGCCCGCACACCGCCTTTGGATGAACAGCGGCGCTTCTGGACGCGCGGTAAATCTCGATCATACGGCCATAAATGACGATAAAGATACAGATATACAACGCCCACATGGTAATGCCGATAAAGAGGGATTGGAACCACAGCCCGAACAGCGGCCCCAGATCCATTTCCATCAGCCTCGGTTCCAAATCTGTCATAACTGAGGAAATGTCAATGGACGCATCCGAACCGATGATCCCTGCCGCCTGTGCCACCACGCTCTGCGCCATATCAAAGACGCCCATCACGATATTCCATGTGTTTGTGACAATGAGGATGGCAGCGGCTGATTTGAACACCCACTTGAAAATCATCCAGGTGTCCACATCATGCAGGTTGTTCTTGTCTGCGATCATCTGGATCAGGTCTACGGTCATCACGATAGCCAGGATTACGCCTGCAATCGGCACCATGATGGAGTTGGACAGATTCTCAATCATACTGAAAATACTGCCATTCCATCCCTGTGGGGTCTGTCCTACCTGTACGGATATATCCGCGACCTGTTGGTTTACGCTGTCAAACATCCCCGAAAGGTTGCTCATAATACCGCCCACCAGCATTTCTTTCAGCCAATTTGTCAGGGCTTCAAGTAAGAAATCCATACGGTGTCAACCTCCTTTCCGCCGCCCCCGCAAAGCTGCGGGAGCGGCAAGGATTTCATGCAGGGACGCTTAGACAGAGAAAAGCCCGGAGAGCAGAGGGACAAGGACCATGCCGACTACGGCTACACCAGCGCCGGCCATGAGCTGCTTCATACCCTGTGATTTTGCGCCCGGATTATCATTTCCGTAGCCCTCCAAGAGATTGATAACACCCCAGATACCGAGACCGGCACCGAGCGCGATAACGAGGGTCTGAAGAACGGTGATTGCCTGTTCAAAAAATGCCATATAGTTTGTTAGCCGGAATCTGATTAAAAAATAGGTTTGTCATGTTTCATAGGCATACAAAAGCCGGAACAATCTGCCGCCCGGTTTCCGGGGGGCATGATTCCGGCTGTCCTCCTTTTTCATTATTTTTTCTTGCGATTGTCCGCTTTGTACGCCAATGGCCCATAGAGGGCAGGTGCGGCGAATAGATAAGATCACTCCCTTCAAAAGCGGAACGAAGTTAAGCGCCCTTTGTGTCTACTTCATATACATCGCAGACCTCATTGGGCTTGAGTTTCAGCCTTGCGGACAGGAATGCTTCAATGTCAAAAGCGTTCTTGTCATCCGCGTCGGCAGTGTACTTGAAATTGGGGTGCTTGGTAATGTCGTACTTATCCGAAAGGAATGGCCGCACACCGCGCAGCTGGAGGATACACTTGCCGCCGTCCATAACGGCAAGCTCATCCTGGCTCATCAGCTCTTTCCCCAATTTTTGATAGTTGAGAGAGTGGGAAGTTTCCCGGCCACGGCTCTCTCCGGTGTTGTAGGTGTCGATGGTTTCCTTGCCCAGCACGGCAGCCAGCTCCTTGAGGGTGGTCGGCTCCTTACCGCCCAGGAAGATGGAAGTATCCATGTTGCCGATGATGGTATCCGCGTTGTCCTTATAGATCGCCTTGAGCTGACTCTGCGCCTGCAACACCAGACAGGCGGAGATCTCACGGCTTCGGATGGTTGCCACCAGCTTTTCCAGCTTAGGGATCTGCCCGATATTGGCGCACTCATCAATGAGACAGCGCACATGAACTGGGAGCCTGCCGCCATACACATCGTCAGCTTTTTCGCAAAGCAGGTTGAAAAGCTGGGTATAACACATGGAGATCAGGAAGTTAAAGCTGTCATCTGTATCACTCATAATGAGGAACAGAGCAGTTTTCCGATCCCCCAGAGTATCCAGCTCCAGCTCGTCATAAGCTGTGACCTCACGCAGCTCTGCAATGTCGAATACGGCAAGGCGCGCACCACAAGAAATAAGAATCGACTTGGCTGTTTTTCCAGTAACAAAATGTCAATAGTTTTTTAATCACTTTTCTCAAAAACTTTTCTCAAAAAGGCAAAAAAATAGAACGTACAGTTTATTTCCATACGCTCTATCTCACATTTCATATTAAATTTGCTTAGTTCTTTTCATCTTACTAGACTGGAGCTTTATTCTTCTGTATCTTCTTGATATTCCAATATATCACCTGGCTGACAATCTAACGCCTTACAAATAGCATTTAATGTAGAAAAGCGAATAGCACTTACTTTACCTGTTTTTATTTTTGATAAGTTTACATTTGCAATACCAACCTTTTCGGATAGATCATTTAGGCTTATTTTTCTATCTGCCATTACCCTGTCTAATCTTAATATTATAGCCATAGCTTTACTCCTACAATGTTTCATCAATTTCTTTCTGTAAATCACAACCATATTTGAATATCAATGTAATACTTCTAAATATTAAAATTACAAATATGCCCTCAAGAATTGCTAAAAAACTAATATGATAATATGGGTACAAAGGACATATCATTGAAACAAAAGTGAATACAGCAATTATATTGATACATTTTGTAGTATTCGCAGTAAATGGAGACTCCTGTTTTGATATGCAATGAAATAATTTTTTTGCATATCTAATAGCTAGAAATATACAACTGCATTTTACAATAAAGCAAACTAATAAAATAATCCATTCACTAAATACCAATTCCATTTCTGCATTTATCATCTGTTTTGCTAAATATCCAGGTAGTGTAAGCTGACTTAATAATGTACCACCTAAAAGTAGTACAGCTCCAATATCCACAATAATTGCAATTATACTAGCAATATTGAAAATAACGGAGATAAAATGTGTTGATTTTTTCAAAGTTATTTCTTTCATGAGTAAATGCTCCTTTCATTTCTTAACACAAAGTATATCACGAAATGAATGTTTGTCAATTAAAATTTAATGTTATACATTAATTTTTTTATTATATACATTTTTGATTTTAAAATCGATAATTTTAAAAAGCAGGAAGACCTTTTATGGCTTTCCTGCTCGATGATACTACTTTAAAGGTAGAAAATTATATAATTGTTATTGAGTTCTACAAATTAGAATTTGTCAATACCTATTACCATAAAGATATTTATTTGAAATTCTCTTTTGTGTTTCCAAATATTTTGTAACGTTTTCATCATAATCAGGATAATTATAACCAAGTGAATCTGCCACTTTTTTAGATATTTTTTTGAACAAACATAGACACAAATCAAACGATTTCCACATTTCTTCATACGAACTCATTGAATATGTATTTAGTAAGTTATCCCACAATTCTTTTGAAATATGCTTATCTAAAAATTTATAGTTTTTACCCAAACTGAAATTAAATCCTTTTTCAGTACCGACATACCAACTAATCATCCTAAGAAGCTCATGACGTAATACTTCATTCATATGGTCTATTGCAAATAGTATTTCACCACGAAGTAAGCCCTTGGATACATATGTTGCAACATTCCAAAATTCGTTACAACAGTCATCAAACTTTCTTTCTGTTGGACACTTAATGTAATAATCTTCATCTGTGGGAACTATTTCTGTTTTAATCATATTATCTTTATCTAACATGATTTTTACAAGTTTATCGCGAGTAAGATACTCCTCAAGCATTGAAACAGGTAACAAAGTTAAATCAATCTTTACACCATCATCAAAAAGCATTATATAAGAAAATCCTTTTTCTTCTGGAGGAAATAATTCCATATCTTCAGGTTTTTGCATCATAATTCTGTTACCAAAAACACTAAGCCAGTCATCGCTTTTCAAAAATTCTCCCATATCTATAACAAAAAAAGTAATATCATAATCTTGAAGATTGTCTTTTGGTATATTAACATTAGTGCGAGACCCCTCAAGAGTTACAATTCTAATTCTCTCATCTTGAAAAGCAAAATTCAAAACTAAATCGTATATTTCTTTTTCAGTCCTCATTTCATTCACCTCAATAAAATTATATCACAAAAAAAGATTGATTCTAACTGTTCTTATAATTTGATAACCGCATCAAGGCAGAGCGTAAGTGCATATTCGTATGCATTACCGCCCCAGTTTCTTTCGTCGTATTTGTCAACATCTGCAAGACTGTCTGCGGTATAAAGTATCATACCCCAGGTTGCCCCTCTGAAATCAGCACAGGCCGCCAGAGCAGAACATTCCATTTCTACAACTGCACAGCCTTCACTTTTGCGATAAGCCACCTTTTCTTTGGTTTCACGGAAAAATCCATCCGTTGACCAGGTTATAACCTCCTGATATTTCATACTATGCTCAAGAATGGTTTCTTCAATTGCTTTTCTTGCCTTCTCGCTGATTTCCACAAATCGAGAAGGGGGCGCATAGTGATAAGATGTTCCCTCATCACGCAGAGCCTTGTTTGGTACGAGGAATGTACTTTCGGGGAACTTTTCCAGAGCACCGCAACTACCTGCCGAGATTACCTCTCTTACACCATAACCAATCAGCCAATCAAGTATCTGTGTGGCTGCTGCCGCACCAACGGGTGCTTGACAAAGCACAATGTCCTCACCCTTGTATTTGGTGATGTAAATGGGATAATGCTTCGTTGCACTCTCAAAAGTGGATACCTGTTTGGTATCACTTTTACTGGCATATTCATCTATGTAAGCACCAAGAAATGCGAACACACATTTCTTGGGTAAGTTCAAACCAAGATTTTCATGAGTGGGATTAAGAACTGCTGTCTGCTCTGTATCAAACTCCAAAATCGGTATTTCGTTTTTAATAATAGCCATACTATCTCTCCGTCAAATTCTAATTTGTTACTCGCATGATATCATATTTTTTCTTTAATTACATCCCCCTAATTTTAATACACTGCCATTCGGCTTGCTTCTGTAACTAGCATCCGGTTAATTTTCTCCTGCATTGTTTCCGTTGCATCTTCATTGAAATGATAACGAACAACATAGACCGTCTGTCCTATTTTCTTTGTAAATATGTTTTTCTCTGTTTTTGTATTCATCATTTTTTCCATAATCATTTTTTTCCTTTCCTTTTGGATCCCGGCGAAGAGCCATTCCATTTGTCTCTGTCAGGACATTATTATTTAAACTCGGCTCAAAATAAGCACTTGCAGTTTCATAGGCTACCTATATATAGGCTTCTCTTTTATGCTTACAAAAATCCTTGTGATCACAGCACTTTTTTACCATAGAAGGCATTTTTTATATGCTTATATCTTGTTATACTGAGAAGCCCGACAAGGAGTAGGCACTTAAAGGTTATTCTCAGGCCCTTTATAGGCATTAAATAGGCACTTAAAAATACCTGTTTCTCCAGTGTTTATCATACTTTAGGCACTTAGGCACTTCATTTTTAAAATTAATAAGAAAAAAACATATACTTATAAAACCCATATATTTAAGCAGAATATATTTTAGGCTTTTCTAGTGCCTAATGCCTTTTCCAGCCAGATCAATAATTGACATCTTTCGTCCTCACCTTGACATGGATCCCACGAAATCCTCGGCAAAAACGACCATTTCCTACCGAGATATTCTTGTCATAAGTCATTCCATAATCAGATGACCGTTCCTTAAATCTCCTTGCAAAGGATCTTTCGCTTACGGGTACATCCAAGTTATCATTGCACCATCTGCAATAAGCAATATATAAATCTTTTGACGTAGCATGAGTGCCTTTTTCCAGTCTGATATATCCGGTTGATTCCAGGAACGATAGGATATTGTCATCATCCTCCTGCATTTCATCCATCAATAATTGGGATTTATTACTGATAGTAAACTGATAATCATTACGAATCAGTCTCTCTAATCCCTCAATACACCATAAAACTATGCCTTCCACTTCCTCCATCATCTTATCTGCCAAATAGGGATCATTGATTCTATCTGGCGGTACATCTTTTGTTTCCAGAATAATCTGACGTCTGTAAAAACCTTTACTCCTGTCAAAAAGCGACTTCAATGTACCATTTCCAAATGCCAGTATTCTGCAAACAAGCAGTCCCTGATAGCTTTGTTGGTTTTTTTTCTCTAAGTCCATTTCATCCTCAGCTGTAACAATTGCTTTAATCACATTAGTTGATGGTAATGCTTCTGTTTTCATATCATCATCCAAATACAACAGCTTGCCTTCCTGATCGGCTCTGGCAAACTTGTCGGTTTCCAGTTTCTGAAGACTTCCTGAATTCATGTTATGACCAAATATTCTTTTTAAAATTCTGCCAATACGGCTTTTACCTTCACCACCTTTTCCGATAATCAGCAGCATCTTCTGACCTCTATTGCTGGGAATGAGACAATATCCCATAAACTCCTGCAGGCAGACAATATCATCCTCTTCGAGCAATCCATCCAGGAATGCTAGCCATTTTTTTGGTTTAGATGCATCCTTGTTATAATTAACCGTCAATCGGTTTTGCGTCCATTCTTTCCGATTGATAAACTTCTGATTTACAAAATAGGTTCCATTCCTAAAATGAACCCGATCTTCTTTTATGGGAAGCGGATCTGAACGGGTGTACATCTTAAATCCATTTAAAATAGCCGTTACTTTAGATGAAATCCCGCTGGTCCAATAATGTTCAATAATATCCAGAATCTCTTTCTCCATTTCATCATTTGGAATTGAACGGTCTATATCATACAAGATTCCATTGATACACTTAATTTCATGTTGCTGTAGAATTGTCTGATACAGAAGGATTTCATTGATATGCTTGCCATCGAACCAGATTGGCAGTTCCATTTTGGATAAATTCTTTTCCACCTGTGTCTCTTCGGTTACTTCTTCAACTTTTTGTAATGCTTCCAGACGTGCAACCAGGTCGTCTGGAAGATTCTTCCTTAATTCGTTGCTCAATGCTCTTCACCTCCTCCTGACAGTCCAAAATCAATCTTGCACGATCTTCTAGTGAACCACTAAGAAGCACATCCATCTTGTATTCAATAAGTGTGTATTTTTCCATTGCTTCAACAAATAACGGATGCCAATCATCATCTTCAATTCTGGGAGCATAATCAACCTTCCATTTCTTTAAAAGATGGTAGTAGTCACTGTATACTCGAAAAAAACGAATCTGTTGTTCGTGAAAGAATTGATCCAGTGTCTGTTTCTTTTGTTTTGATTTTGGGTAATCTTTCGTCTTGTTATAGCTTTGGTATTTTTCATAAGGTACAGAAAAATCTTCTGCCAGTTTTTCAGCTGAGTCTTTTACAGAAAGATTGAAATATTTGGCAACAAAATCAATCACATCTCCATCTGCCTGACAGGCAAAACAATGATATCTTTTATCAAGCTTCATACTCGGATTCTTGTCTGGGTGAAACGGGCAGACGGCCATTCCATTTCGTCCTACTTTGATTCCATAATATTCTGCAGCACTTCTTGCAGTAACAGCTTCCTTTACAGCTTCAAATAATTTCATACCTGCTCCTTTCCGAGAAAATAAAAAGCACTCCCATTGATTCAATAACAAATACAACGGAATGCTCTATATCTCTAAATCACTAGAACGTGACTCTCCTTTATTCAATTTTCTTCTCTCTGCCTCTTCTCTCTGGATTTTTGCTACATTCTGTGCAAGTCTTTCCCTGATAGATGGCTTCACTTCCTTTTTGATTTCTTCTACAACAGTTTTTTTCTTCTCTGGCTGTTTTAACTGGTTGGTGATCCGTATGACCACTTTCTCCATTGCTGTTTCTATTTTTCTTATCAGACCATCCAGTCTTTTTATTGCATAATCCTTTTCTCTTTTGGAAGCCTTGTGTTTCGGATCCTGAATCCACTTTTTAGAATCTTCTGCCAGGCGAATATCATCTCTTCTAGTAGCCAACATTGCTTCTTTTGCAACTTTCTCTACTGCCTTGTCGTATGCTCCACTGGATACTTCGTCAAGTAAAGTTTCCACATCTTCAATACGGACTGTAAGCTGTTGCAATTCCTCTCTCTGTTCTTCAATCAGATCACCCTGCTTGAAAATACGGTCGGAATTATTAGCGAATTCTATATCCTGCTGTTTTATTTTTTCTTCCTGAGACCGAATAATTTCTTCGTTTGCACGAACATGACTTGACTGTTTTGCAAGCTCCAAACGATTTTCGTTTACCTTATCAATCTGCAAAAGGATTGTTTCCTTCTGATCCGCAATTTCTTCTTTCTGCTTCATGCGGATATAATCTTGTTTTTCCAGATATTTCCGTCCACCATATGATGGTTCTTCATCAAGTTCCAATCCATGCCGTTTACAGATATCTAAAAACATTGTCCGACAGGCAGAATCAAAAACAACCTTGCGGTTATTTGTCTTTGATCTCTTCTTTTCCGAATTTGGAAGTTCAAATCCAAGTTCCTTCAACGCTGCTTCCTGCTTCGGCTCAATCTCTCCATATTGGTTTGTAGCATCGAAAACATGACGCTCATGGATATGAGGCGTTGCTTCGTCCATATGCAGTGACCAGTCGATGATATGCACATTAGAACCAAACCGTTCATCGAACTCTTTCTTAAATTCATCAAAAACTAAAACCAGCAGTTCCACAGAAGCGTGTTCATCTATCGTCCCAAGCTGATAGATACTTTCTTCCGGACAGGTCTTTTTGTTTTTCCAAACATCTTCTACTTCTTTGCATCTGTCGGGGTGTCTGGCTTTCACATGTCTTTCATTTTGCTTCATAACGTAATTTCCATAATGTTCTTCATAGAATGCCAACTCAATTTGTTCAAAAGAAAAATTATCCTCTTTTCTCTGATCTTCCATTGTGGTATATCCCTGATAACAGTCCCAGTAAATATTTTGTCGAACTCTTTCATTGTCGATATGCTCACTGTGTTCTGGATTAAATCTTCGATCATTGTGAAGTGGATTATAAACTCCATTTTTCCCAGACCTACCGTTATGCCTTGTTCCTTTCATTTCACATTTTTCCTTTCTTTTAAGTTGTTTTCCCGAAGGGATTGCAGCGAAGCTGCTAAAAGGCTCTGTCGCTGTTACAGATAGTACCCAGTACCATATGGCGAAACGCCATATCACTGGGCAATGGCTGCCGCCCTTAACCTGCTAAGGGCTTTGCCCCTTAACCCCAGCAAGGTGTTGCCACCCTTTGCATTCCTGGCACAAAGGACTTCCAGCCCTCTGCACTCCCGGCAGACAAAACGAAACTCCTGCCGCTGTCCCTTCGGCATGTTCTCCGTTCTGTCTATTTTTCAAAAATCCTCTATTTCGGATTTTGTAAAATAAAAAAGCCGACGCAATTTCAACCTCATACAAAAGTCCAAATACATCGGCTCAATCCTTTGACCTGATCGGTCTTTATTCATTTTTCTGACTGGCTCATACAGTCCATTTTTAATAATGAGCAAAACAAAAGGCACTAATCCAGACCGTTACTGTCATCATGAATGATTCTTTCTAATTTGTTCATGCTGATGCAACTCCTTTCTTTGGTTCTGTAGGTGGAAGCAATGATACTGGAACGAACACACCTTTTGCAATATCTTCCTGACGGATTCCCTCTTTTTTTGCGTCCATCGCCGCTTTCTTTTTGGCTTTCGTACGTTCATAATATTCTTGCTGCTTGCCATTTGCTTTTCTTTTCAAGTAATTCTGATGAAGCCTGTCTTTTCTGGCTTCCCGCTTCTTCATTTCTTCAATTTCTTCTAGTGTCATTTCTACCTCACCGAAATGTGGAGGTAAATATTTTCCAATGAAATTGAAATAGATTTCCACTTCCTGTGTTGTTTCAATGCTTCCTTTTCGATCACGCTCATGAACCACAATCTTTTCAACAAATTCGTTCAGCATATAAGTAGTCAATTCATCAAAGTTTTGGTATTTATCAACCAGAGCAATAAACTTCTCCGCCGATCTGCGACCTTCTTCATAGCCTGATAATTCAGCTTCCATATCTGCAATTTCTGCCGACAAATCTTTCTGTTCTTTAGAATACTGTCCGTCAAGAATCGCATAGCGTTTATCTGGCAGTTTTCCAAGAATATTGTCCTCATAAATTCTACAAATCAGTTTTTCCAGTTCCTGCACACGCTTTTTTGCTTCTGCTAATCTGCTTTTCAATCTCGTAATCTCACTGGACTGCTGTGAAGTCTGTGCCTTTTTTACTGTTTCCAAAAATTCTTCACGATTCAATTGTGAATACTCTGCAATAGCCCTTAACAGTTCCTTAATGAGTTCTAAAACCACATCAGCATTAATTCTGTGCTGTGTCCGGCAGAGTGTCCCAACCGGAACTTTAGAATATGCAGAACAAGTATATTGTGGTACTCGCTTGCCATTATTTACCCGGTGTACATACATTTTGGAACCACAATCTGCACAGTACATCAGACCTGTCAGTGGGTGGGCTTCTCCCCATCCATCTGGATATCGTTTCACATTGCTTCGAATTCGCTGAACATTATCAAAAGTTTCCTGATCTATGATTGCTTCCTGTGTATTTTCAAATACCGTCCAGTTATCCTCAGATACATAATGGCTTTTCTTATCCTTGAAATGCTTTCTGGTTTTGAAGTTCACTGTATGACCAAGATACTCCCTTTTCTTCAGAATACCTGCGACGGTAGAAGAGCCCCATCCATAAGGATCTTTTATTTCTTCTACTCTGCCTTTCCATAATCCAGCATCTTTCTTTGCCATATGAACAGCTGGTATCTCAACCTTATCCTCTTTCAGCGCCCTGGCAATCTGATATGGTCCGTATCCATCCATTGTCATGTGAAAGATTCTCCGTACAACTGCAGCTGCTTCTTCATCAACAATCCATATATTCGGATCATCCTTGTCTTTCAGATATCCATACGGTGTTGTGCTTGCCACATGCTTGCCGGATTTTCCTTTAGCCTTGAAAGTAGATTTTATCTTTTTACTGGTATCCCTTGCATACCATTCATTCATGATATTTCGGAATGGAGTAAAATCATCGTCCTCCCGGAAGCTGTCTACGTTCTCGTTGACTGCAATCAGGCGGACATTCTTCTGTCGCAGCAATTCCATATACTGTCCGACTTTCAGATAATCTCTTCCCATTCGGCTCATATCTTTAA
>ENA-OXVT01000823-OXVT01000823.1-human-gut-metagenome-genome-assembly--contig:-NODE-823-length-11239-cov-22.536034_pt1 | contig 11239 bp, 7 predicted proteins | sample MGYA00249253_ERZ652702 | MGnify/ENA primary metagenome ERZ652702 (study PRJEB26925, sample SAMN05826756) | human gut metagenome | biome: ENVO:2100002; feature: ENVO:00000062; material: ENVO:00002003...
TCTACACCGTCTAATTCGTCGGCAGCGTCAGATGTGTATAAGAGACAGTTACAGTGACAATGACTATCTATTAATTAATACTAGAAAAATAATGAAATTAAAGTATATCTGTTTATGTTTCCTGTGTGCTTGCCAGTTGATGGCAATGGGTAAAGACGTACTGATATTGGGTAATAAGTCAAGTGAGCAAAAACATGATTTGAGAGATTCACTGACAGAGAAGTATGTAGGAGGAATGGGAGAAACAGCCCGTCGGATGCTGCCCGGAACGAATCCGGATTGGCAAGGAGGGATCCTTCGTTTCAAGATGAAAGTCGATTCGGAAAAACAGAACTATTTTACGGTTCGTTGTTGGGGATCAGAAAGTGACAATACCATGGTGATGTTATTTATTGAAGGAAAACAATTGGGTTATCGCCATCTGGGAGATTATGATTTACTGCATCGTGGAAATGGAGGAACACCCTGTCAGGGACGTTTCTATTATTATACAGTGCCCTTACCTTTAAACTATACTCGCGGAAAAAAGGAAGTAAATCTGGAAATGCGTTCGTACGGAAATACATGGGATTACGGAGATACTTTCGAGAAATACCAAAAAAAAATGGAAGGTCCTACTATCGGATTTTATAAGGTATATATGGACGTGCAACCTTGTTTCCTGCCGGACAAGAATGAAAAACAGGGAAAAGATGAGGTCTCACTAGCTCCTGTTCGTCCGGCTCCGGGGATAGAGGTGCTGAATCAGTTGAAGGAAACGGTTTCAGCCCGTATTAATCATATTCTTGCTAAAGATACCCCTTTGGGACAACAGGAAGTATGGTTATTGGCGGACGCTTATTCCGTGAAATGGACTCCTGCTTTTCAGAATCCGAAAGTAGTGGATGCTGTGATCCGAAATATTGATCATTATTATACAAAGTATCTTGAGAAACCGGCTATTATAAGTTCGGACCCTAGTGTGTACAATGGCGACTGGATGACTACTTGTCTGTTGGCTCGTAGTATTCGGAGTTTGTGGAGTGAATTGCAGGATAGTTTGGAGATCTCTGTCAATGGGGCTACCCGTCGTGATATTTGGTCACAACTGATGATAGCTTCTTTAGATTATGGAACCACTCATCGGCGTCATTACACGAATCAGAGTATGATTATTGACATGGCAATTTATGAATGTAATCGGGCGTTAATGTTGATGAATCCCCGAAAAGCATTGCCGGAATACCAAACATTACGCTATCTGTATGAATCTTTGGCATTGGCTCCGTGGCTAGGTAAAGAGACACCGGACGGACCGGAGAGACCATTAGGGGATCATTATTGGCAATTGACGGATAAGGCACTGACTAAAGAGCTTGGTTTTGTCGGTTATTATGGAGAAGTGGTAGATTGGTTGATACATATTTATCGGGCAACAGCGATACCCGGTGTTCCTTTTTCGGGGGATTTGAAGATTAAAGACCAACTTCTTCGTGTAGCCAATGCCCGTTATAATTTCCGTTATCCTGCCATAGATGAGGAAGGGTATAAGTGTTTCCGTGCGGAAGCCGTAGTAGGGTGGCGAGATGGAAATCATTATCCGGGAGATGTGATTTACGGGGATAGGGGAACGGCCTGGGATGCCACTCCGTTAATGGCTGCCGCTGCTACCTTGGACCAACGGACAGTGGGTGTTGCTCAACAAATGTTGGAAGATAACCAGTTCTTCTATGCGGTAGCGAAGAAATTGAAAGATGCCGGCAATATACGTGTTTTGCAAAGTTATCTGCACATTCCTGATGAATATGAACTGATTATGAAACAGACACCATCAGAGGAAAAACTTCCCATGTCCGTGTCAGCTCCTGATTATGTGTTTTCGGATGAAGAGGATGGAGTAGTGGCTATCAAGAATGGTTCGGAAATTCTTTATGCATCGTTGTATTGGCGTGCCCGTAATGCAGTGAATAATTTAGCGAAAGTACATTATATTACTCCTACATTTGAGCGACTGGCTAATGTACATATCGAAACGAAATTTGAAGATAGCGGAATGAGATATACTCGTCCGGACTGGGTGAATCTGGGGTTTGCCGGTTGGCGTGAGTGGTATAAGGGTATTCATTCTGCTCATGCCGGAGAAGTATTGCCGATAGCCAGAATACCGGAAGGAGTAAAGTTTAAACCGGGAGATGAAAATATCTATGCCGGAAAGGCGGACTATTATGAACTGAAATACGGCAATTATGTGATCGCCATAAATGGTTCTACTGATAAAACTTTTGAACTTTCTGTTCCGAAAGCAAAGACTGTATTTAATTTGACAGATCATAAAAAGAAGGTGGAAGAAGACGTATTAAAAGTTAGCCCTCGGACAACTGTTGTACTGGAAGTCCGGTAATAGTCTGTTTCAGGAATACGAAAGAGGTCTCTGCCGGTAACAGAACAAGCCGGATTGAAGTGGGGATAGATTATACGTATTCAGAATGTGTGTTTTATAAGAGCCGTCACTACTTTGGTGGCGGCTTTTTTATAAATTTTATCTTGCATTGAGTAACCCATTTATCTCTTTCGTATTTCTATATATATGTATAAATGACGACGATGAAGAAATGGACAATGTTACTGTCTGCATTATGTCTTTGTAGCTCGATGCAGGCACAGATTACCCGTGAAGAGTTTGTGAATCCACCTATGCAGGCACGTCCCAGTACGTACTGGATGTGGATGAATGGGAATATATCCAAAGCAGGGCTAACTGCTGATTTGGAATATATGAAGCGTTCTTCTTATGGAGCCGCTATGATGTTTAATACCGGTGTTGGTATCGTGCGTGGAAGTGTTGATTATGCTTCTCCGCAATGGGAAGAAATGACCATTCATGCCGTTAAAGAGGCAGAACGCCTGGGATTGGAACTCTATTTACAGAATTCACCGGGATATAGCGGTACAGGTGGTCCTTGGATCACATTGGAAAACTCCATGCAACAACTGGAATGGACGGAAGTATTGGCAACTTCGGATAAAAAGGGAAATGTGAACGTCCGGCTTCCCCGTCCCTATGCAAAAAGAGATTATTATAAAGATGCCTTTGTATTGGCATATCCGGCTTTGGAGACAGAAACTGGCTTATTTCATTCTTTGGTAACAAAAGTACTTCTGAATGGAAAAGAAGTTGAAAAAGAACTTTTCTTCGATAATGATCTGGAATCTCAAATTCATTTGGATAAACAGAAAGGACAGTTGACTTTTGAATTGAACCAACCTTTTGAAGCACAAGCTATCACAGTTCGTCGTGGCGACCGGGAGAAACCGCTCGATCCACATGACGGTCCCCGTGATTATGCTCCCGTATTGACTCTCGAAGTATCTCATGACGGAATACAATATACAAAGATTGCTACTTTAAACAGTCCCGCTTTGCGTGAAATGGATACGCCGGGTATCGCTCGTTTTACTCCTGCAAAAGGACGTTATTTCCGTTTAACATCGAACCGTAGCACGAATTTGAGTGAAGTAAATCTTCACGCTTCCGATCGGTTGGAAAACTGGCCGGCCAAAACTAATTATGTGAAAGATCCTGTATCATTGGGATTCTCTTCTCAACAAGTGAATCTTAATCAAATAATTGATCCGGATAAAGTGGTTGATATAACCTCCTGTATGGATGCTAATGGATTACTAAAATGGAAAGCTCCGAAGGGCAGCGGGCGTTGGACAATTCTTCGTATCGGTTCCACTACTACCGGAGAAGTAGTAGCTGCAGCTCCCGATAGTGGTGTCGGCTTGGATTGTGATAAATTCAGTAAAAAAGCATTGGATCAGCATTTCGATCTTTTCCTTGATCCTTTATTGGATAAATTGAAACCATGGTGTGGCAAAACGTTGACCACGTTGATGATGGACAGTTGGGAAGCCGGAAAGCAGAACTGGACTTCTTCTCTGCCAGATTTCTTCCGCGAACGTCGGGGGTACGATTTGACTCCCTGGTTATTAGCCATGACCGGGCGCATCGTGAAAAGTGTAGAGGCAACCGAACGTTTCCTGTATGATATGCGTCGCACACATACTGATATGTTTAATGAAAACTTTCTGGCTCACTTCAAAGAGAGAGCCGCCCGTCATGGGTTAAAGTTCGCTGCAGAACCATACGGTGACGGGAATTTCGAAAGCCTTGAATATGCCGAATATCTGGATTATCCGATGAGTGAATTTTGGATACATTATATTTATGGAGGCGTTACCACTTCAAAGATGGCGGCTAGTACGGCACATCTTTGGAACCGTCCGGTTGTGGGAGCAGAGTGTTTCACAGGAACTCCTTTCAACAGTAAACTGACGGAACACCCGTATGCAATGAAAGCCGAAGGAGATTATATGATGACTACCGGAGTGAACCGTTTTGTTTATCATGTGTTTGCACATCAACCTTATGTGGGTGGTACGCCGGGGACATTCATGACAATGGGACCTTTCGGAACTCATCTGAACCGTAACTCCGTTTGGGCGGAACAAGCCATAGGCTGGAACACTTATAATTCCCGTTGTGCATACATGTTACAACAAGGATTGTATGCGGCAGATATATTATATATTAAGGATGAAGGTATCTCATCCGGAATAGCGGATTATGATTTTGAAACTCCCGCCACTCCATACGGCTATCGGTGGGATATTGGCAGCAGGAATATTCTTTCTCGTTTGGAAGTAAAAGACGGCAGACTCTTGTTACCGCACGGAATGAGTTACCGGATATTGGTCTTGACACCTATGGAGCAATGTTCACCTGAATTGCTTCAACAAGTGAAACGGTTGATGCAACAGGGAGCTACTATTGTGCTTGCGGGTGAAAAGCCGGCAGGATATATGGGAATGGATGCTGCGAAAGACAAAGAAGTAAAAGTCTTGGCGGGCGAATTATGGGAGCGTCAGCCCACCGGTAATGCTCGTATCTATCATACAAAGAACCTGCAAGAAGTATTGGATATAGAAAATATACGTCCTGATTTCTCTTTTACCGCAATCAATAAGGATGCACAAATTCATTTTATACATCGTTCAGTGGCAGGTGATGAAATTTATTTTATCAGTAATCATCGCCGTCGTCCGGAACAGTTGACAGCCACTTTCCGTATCAGTGGTATGAAACCCTCACTTTGGAATGCAGAGACGGGTGAAACAGATATTCCGGTTCCTTACAAAGAAGAAAACGGAGTAACGAAAGTGAATTTATCACTGGCCGAAAGTGGTTCCGCTTTTCTTGTATTCCACCGTTCGGAGAACACAGAAAAGGAAACGACTGATTTTAAAGAAGTAACTTCTGTTTCTACTTTAGATTCGCCTATATATGATACGTTCACTATTTCAATGTGGGCCAAACCGGAAACATTTGCAGCTGCAGGACGGGGCTTCCTAATCTTCCCCGATAAAGGAGAAGAGCGCTATGGCAAAGGGCATGCTACGGTAGGACTTGCCATGGGACAGAATACCGTCCGTGTCTATGAACGTGCTTCCGCTAACCGCGTGGTACTTGAATCGAAAACTCCGGTAGAAGGATGGACTCACGTAGCATTAGTCTACCACAAAGGGGTACCGACACTTTATCTGAATGGACATCGAGTAGCAACCGGTCAGAAGTCTGCGTATATTTGTTCTCCGGCCTACGATGTCCCGATGGCGGAAGAGCAGTATATCGGTAGTTTTGAAGGAGATCAGACAAAGACCATTTATGTACCGGAAGCTTGGTCAGAAGAAAAGATAAAGGCGGAAGTGGCCTCCGGCTTGCCGGTTCCTTTACTTTCTGAAGAGAACCGTGTTTTGCAGACCTTGAATGAAAGTTGGACTGTTCAGTTTCCGGCTTGGAGCAAAGCTCCTGCCGAAGTAACGTTGTCGGTACTGCAATCTCTTCACAAACATTCAGATTTTAATGTGAAACATTTCTCCGGTACTTCTACTTATTCAAGAACGTTTGTCCTCACTAGGAAAGAAATAAAGAATCTGACGAAAAAGGGAACTTCCAGACAGATTCTGTTAGACCTGGGACGTGTGGAAAATTTAGCACAAGTAAGTGTCAACGGGAGCGCGCCTGTGTTGATATGGAAAGCACCCTATCAGATGAATATCACCTCTTTGGTAAAAGCAGGGGTGAATGACTTGAAAATAGAAGTTACCAATCTGTATCCCAACCGATTGATAGGTGATGAATATCTACCGGAAAAATATCAATATGATGAATACGGACGTATTTGCCAGTTCCCTGTGTGGTATGTAAATCAGGAGAGAGAGACCGGCCGTCAACGTGTTCTTTTTACTCCTTGGAAACACTATACAAAGGAAGATCCGTTATTGGAATCCGGTTTATTGGGACCGGTACGGATTCTTTATACGGATAAATGAAAAAGGTTCAAAATAGTCAGTCAAGTGAGCGTATCATTCGAAAGGAAGATACGCTTTTACCGATGTAAATAACGTATTTCTTTCATTCTTTAAAAGAGAATATGTATATTTGCATCACAAAGTTACTACAAAAAAGAGAAATGCGGAAAGATATAGTGATAGAATTGAGTTACAAGGGTTTCAGTCGTGCTTCCGATTATTCGTGAAGCCATCGCAATCACCGCTGAAGCCAAATCAGGACGCCGCTACGTTACTTGTCCGTAACCATGCACGGAATGGCGACAAACGGACACGGATAACGAAACAAGGCGTTAAGGATTAGTGAGTTACTGACAACTCACGCAACAAATCCGGTTACGGAAAAAGATTGCGCCGTTCCTCCCCGTTTTGCGTACCGGCGACGGACTCTTCACCAACTAATTTTGAACCTAAAAAAATAAGGACGATGAAGAGTACATTTTCAGTAATCTACTACCTCAAACGTCAGGTAGTGAAAAAGGACGGGACAGTACCCGTCATGGGACGCATTACGGTGGACGGCAGCCAAACGCAGTTCAGCTGCAAACTGACCGTCGATCCCAAGCTGTGGGACACCAAAGGGGGACGTGTCACGGGCAGAAGCTCGGCGGCACTCGAAACGAACCGCATGCTCGACAAGATGCGTGTGCGCATCAACAAACACTATCAGGAAATCATGGAGCGTGACAACTTCGTCACGGCGGAGAAGGTCAAGAACGCCTTTCTCGGACTGGAACATCGCTATCACACGCTGATGCAGGTGTTCCGGCAGCACAACGAAGACTACGAGAAACAGGTGGATGCTGGCATGAAAGCCAAAGGCACGCTCCTGAAGTACAGGACCGTTTACAAGCACCTGCAAGAGTTCCTCACCATCCGCTACCGCGTGAAGGACATCGCGCTGAAAGAGCTTACGCCCGCCTTCATCTCCGACTTCGAGATGTTCCTGCGCACGGACAAGCACTGCTGCACCAACACCGTGTGGCTGTATGTCTGCCCCTTGCGGACGATGGTGTTCATCGCCATCAACAACGAGTGGCTCACACGCGACCCATTCCGGGAGTATGAAATCAAGAAGGAGGAAACGACACGCAGTTTCCTGACGAAAGAGGAAATCCGGCTGCTGATGGAGGGCAGGCTGAAAAACGCCAAGCAGGAGCTTTACCGCGACCTCTACCTGTTCTGCGCCTTCACGGGCCTGTCGTTCGCCGACATGCGCAACCTGACGGAAGAGAACATCCATACCTACTTCGACGAACACGAGTGGATAAACATCAACCGCCAGAAGACGGGCGTGGTGTCCAATATCCGCCTGCTCGACATCGCAAAGCGCATCATCGACAAATACCGGGGTCTGTGCGGGAACGGCAGGATTTTCCCCGTTCCCCACTACAACACGTGCCTTGCCGGAATCCGTTCCGTCGCCAAGCGTTGCGGCATCACCAAGCACATCACGTGGCATCAGAGCCGACACACGGCAGCCACGACGGTGTTCCTCTCCAACGGCGTACCCATCGAAACGGTCAGTTCCATGCTGGGACACAAGAGCATAAAAACGACGCAGATATACGCGAAAATCACCAAAGAAAAGCTCAACCAAGACATGGAGAACCTTGCCGCAAGGTTGAACGGCATCGAGGAATTTGCAGGTTGCACCATCTAAAAAGAAAAGCCATGAAACGTGACATAATCATCATAGAGGACAAGGCGGTCAGCGTAACCGGTAACGAGATATGGATGACCTCCACAGAAATCGCCGGACTGTTCCACACGGGCGTCCCGGCAGTGAACGCCGCCATCAGAGCCGTCCGCAAGCCGGACGTGCTGAACGACTACGAGGTGTGTCGCTACATGCGGCTTGAAAACGGGCTTTCAGCCGACGTGTATTCGCTGGAAATCATCATCCCCATCGCCTTCCGGCTGAACACCTACCATGCACACGTGTTCCGCACGTGGCTGGTGGGCAAGGCACTCTCGAAGGAAAAGCGGCAGGCATACGTGATGTTCATACAGAACGGAAAAGCCGGGTATTGCTAAACACGCATAAAAAGAAAAAAGAAAAAGGAAACGGACAGCCCGTATGGAGTTGCCCGTTTCCTTTTTTCATGCAGCCGCCTTATTCCATCGGCTTGCGGTAGTTCGCCTCCAATAGTTCACGCAACCCCGATTCGGGGTAAAGCACCTTCCCTCCCAAAAGTATAAAGGGCAGCACCCTGTTGTTGCGGTACTCCTGCAAGGTGCGGCGGCTGACACGGAGCAGTTCCGCCACCTCCCTGTCCGTCAGGTAACGCTCCCCGTCCAACGGCGGGCGGTAACTTTCCAGAAAGGCGGAGAGCCATTTCGAGCCTTTGCGCATGTTCTGCACGACGGTGGCAAGCGGCTCGTCCTCCATCGTAAACACTTCATTGTTCTCGTTCATCATAACTTCGGATTCAGTGGGTTGTGAATAATAAAAATCAAATCATTTTCCGCCGGGATAGAGCGTGCCGACAAGCGGAATGAGCCTTTTGACCTCCTCCGGCTTGTAATAGAACCTGCGGTTTATCTGCGAGTAGCCGATAAGCCGCCTGTCACGCAAAGTCTGCAACGTGCGCGGGCTGATCCTCAACTGCCCGCAGACCTCCTCGCCCGTGAGCCACCTTTCCATCCGCCCGCCGTCGCTCCTGCGCCTCAGGGCGGCTACCTTCTCCGCGAGGGCGTTGAAGGACGCCACCATCATCTCGAAGGTCTTTTTCTCGATAGATACTATTTCCATAAGCAAAACATTTCAGAGTTTGCCGCAAAGGTAACGAAGCCGCCTTGAACACGTACCGTTTCCCGCTAAAAGGCAGCTTGTTGCGCCGTCTGTCCGGGTTACGGAGCCATTATCCGTAAAAATCTTACGTGAGCCACGTAGTGAGCTGTTAAAGCCCATTTGGTTTATTGCCGAATTTTGTCGCAGAAACATAGCGCAAGCCGAGCGCAGAACGTCAAGCCCGCTTGAACGGTATGCCGAGGCGCAGCCTATGTTCATGCAAATAAACCAAAAGAAAGAACTGAATATGAAAGTGATAACGATGGAAAGTTCCGCCTTCACCGCATTGACGGAACAGATAGCCGAGATAGCGGCACACGTGCGTGCCGTTTCCGGCGGTAGGAAGGAAGAAGCTCCCGACAGGTTGCTCACCACCCGCGAGGCGGCGCACCTGCTGAACGTGAGTTGCCGCACCCTCCAGCGCATGCGCAGCGAACAGCGCATCGCCTATGTCGTGCTGCGCGGCAAGTGCCGCTACCGGCAGTCGGAAATCGACCGCCTGCTCGAAGACAGCACCGTTACGGGCGAAGCCGCGACACCGGAACAGTTGAAACGCAACCACACGCTGCGCACGGGCGGTAGACCCAAAGGAAGGAGGACGTAAGACATGGAACTGCTTACCCGCAACAATTTCGAGAACTGGATGCAGAAGGTGATGGAACGGCTCGACCGTCAGGACGAGATGCTGCTCTCCATGCAGCCGTCCGGCAAAGCCCCGAACCCGATGGACGGGATCAGGCTTTTCGACAACCAAGACCTGTGCATGCTGCTCCAGATCAGCAAGCGCACCCTGCAACGCTACCGCAGCATCGGCGCGCTGCCCTACAAGACGCTCGGCAAAAAGACCTATTACAGCGAGGCGGACGTGCTGACGTTCCTCTCCGAACATGTAAAGGATTTCCGCAAGGAAGACATAGCCTTCTACAAGGCTCGTATCCATAATTTCTTTCAAAAATAACCATTAAAACATTTTTCAGATGGCAAAGAAAAAAGACGAAAAGGACGTGCTGGTTGTCCGTGACGAGAAGACGGGCGAAATCAGCGTGGTAGCCGGGCTGAACGCCGACGGCTCCCCCAAGCGTATCCCCGCGAAAGCGGAGAACGCGCAGAGTTTCCTGCAATTCGACCGGCACGGCGACGTGCTGGACAACTTCTTCAGGAACTTCTTCCGGCAGTGCAGGGAACCCAGCCGCTTCGGTTTCTACCGTGTCGCGGCGGACCAAGCCGACAAACTGCTGGAGGTTATCAAGGACTTGCTGAAAGATCCCGACGGCAACAAGGAGATGCTTGCGCCCCACAAGGTGGACACCTCCGGCTACGAAAAGAAAGTACAGGAGGAGCAGTCCGCCGAAAAACAGGAACAACCGGAACAGAAACAAGATGACGAACCTAAAAAACAGGAAGAAATGGAACAGAAAAACGAACAGAATCAGGAAAGTCCTCAGCAGACGCAGGGCAACCGGGGCTACCAGCCCATCGACGAGAGCAAGATCAACTGGCAGAAGTTGGAGGAGAAATGGGGCGTGAAGCGCGACGACCTTGAAAAGTCGGGCGACCTTAACAGGATGCTCAACTACGGCAAGTCCGACTTGGTGAGGGTGTCGCCCAATTTCGGCGGAGAGGCTTTCGAACTGGACGCCCGCCTCTCCTTCAAGAAGGACGGCGAGGGCAACGTCAGCCTTGTGCCGCACTTCATCCGAAAGGAGCAGAAGCTCGACGACTACAAGGAACACAAGTTCTCCGACGATGACCGGAAGAACCTGCGCGAAACGGGCAACCTCGGCAGGGTCGTGGACCTCGTGGACAGGGAAACGGGCGAGATCATCCCCTCGTTCGTCAGCATCGACCGCAAGACGAACGAAATCACGGATGTCTCGGCCAGCAAGGTGCGCATACCGGAACGCATCGGCAAGACGGAAATCACCAAGCAGGAGCAGGACATGCTGCGTGCCGGTCTGCCCGTGCGTGACAAACTCATCGAACGCAAGGACGGCAGGAAGTTCGTCACCACCCTGCAAGTGAACGTGGAGCAGCGCGGCGTGGAGTTCGTGC
>ENA-OXVT01000843-OXVT01000843.1-human-gut-metagenome-genome-assembly--contig:-NODE-843-length-11104-cov-22.209250_pt1 | contig 11104 bp, 10 predicted proteins | sample MGYA00249253_ERZ652702 | MGnify/ENA primary metagenome ERZ652702 (study PRJEB26925, sample SAMN05826756) | human gut metagenome | biome: ENVO:2100002; feature: ENVO:00000062; material: ENVO:00002003...
AGAAATCCGGTTTTTTGTCACCAAGCCATTTTATAAGGCTGTTCAAGGAAAATGCAGGCTGTACCCCTGTCAAATGGAGGAAAACAGAGGCGGAATAATACGGTGTGTGGATGGGGAAAATAGACCAAACGACAAAAAAATAGTCTGAACGACAAAACCAAAATGTTCTAAATCACAAAGATGTGCGATTCTGACAATTGAGACATTTTTTATAGGCAAGAATCGGGCTGAATTTAAATCTTTTCGCTTATTTTGTATGTTAAGTCTGGATTGGAAATTTAAAAAGCATATAAAAAATGAGCAAAAGAATCCTATTCTTCATTTTGTTTTCGTGGCTGGCATCGGCAGCTTTTCCGGCTTTTGCGCAGCAGAAAACAGACACAGTTTACACCTTCCGCTTCGTTCCGCAGAAGGACATGTTCTACGTGCCTTGGAATGGCAATGACACGGAACTTGCCCGTCTGTTGGAATGTATCGAAAACAACAAAACCACAATTCTTGACGGCAAGCTGCCGCTATTGGTTGACGGCTACTGTAATTCACTGGGCAGTGAAGCCGAGAACCTTGCCACGGCGAAGATCCGTGCCAACCGTGTGAAATCCGAACTGATTATCCGTGCGGAAATAAAAGAGGAGAATTTCATTACCCGCAACCATGCGACTGAGGGTGATTTTGTCACCGTGCGCCTGACGGTACCGGTAAAGGGAACTGCCGCGACGGATGCGGAAGCACGACGCAAGGCGGAAACCGAACGACTGGAAGCCGAGAAGCGTGCCGAACAGGAACGGCTTGCCGAAGAGCAGCGCAAGGCGGAAGAAGCCCGACTTGCCGCTGAAAAGGCAGAAGCCGAGAAAGCCGCTCAACAAAATACACTTGCCGACACGCCGTCGGAAACCAAAATCACAACTGATTATCATCTCTCCCTGCGTGCCAACCTGCTGCGCTGGGCTACCCTAACACCAGATTTAGGACTTGAATGGCGCATCTGCCCGTCATGGGGCATTGCCGTAAACGGCTCGTGGACTTCTTGGAGTTGGAATGATAAAGACCGCCGCTATGCACTCTGGGAAGTGGCTCCGGAAGTGCGTTACTATATGGGTGAGAAGAAAGCCTGGCATCTGGGCGCGATGTTCAAGGCCGGACAGTTCAACTACAAGCTCTCCGAAACAGGCAAGCAGGGCGACCTGATGGGTGGCGGCATCACCGCCGGCTATCAGCTGCGGCTGAACAAGGCACTGGCTCTTGATTTCAACCTCGGTTTGGGCTACCTGAATGCCGACTATGAGAAATATGAGGTCATCGACGGCGTGCGTGTACGCCACGGCAACGAGACAAAAGATTGGTGGGGCCCCATCAATGCCGGTGTGACATTGGTATGGGAGTTATTCTAACACGGAGGAATAGAATATGAAAGCAAAACAATATATAAATATGATGGGAATGGCAGCCGCCGTGCTGCTCTCTTCCTGCGTGAAGGACACGCTTTATGACACGCCGCACCCCGACTACGGGAAGATTGCGGTAACAGCCGACTGGTCGGCCCGCGGTGAGGGTATCGACATACCTGCCACGTGGACGGTCACCATGGGCGACTATACGGGTACGGAGACTTCCGCCACCCATGCCCCCGACCATCTGTTTGCTCCGGGCAGCTACACCCTTGCGGTGTGGAACCCGGCTGAAGGAATCACGGTAAACGGTACCACCGCCACCGTTGCCGCAGCCACGGGAACCCGGGCTGGCATGGATGCCTTTGTGAACAATGCCCCGGGATGGTTCTTTACCTATACGAAACAGGTGACCATCGAGAAAGACAAGAACAATCCGCTGACCGCCGCAATGAAGCAGCAGGTACGCGAACTGACGCTTGTCGTCGAACCGACGGGTGATGCCGCCGGACGCATCACGGAGATTGTTGCCCATCTGACGGGTGCAGCCGGAACACTCGACTTCGCTACCGATACCTACGGAGCCGCTTCAAACGTCGTGCTGCCCTTCACCAAGATAACCGAAGGTGACGATGCTGGCAAGTGGAAAGCCACGGTGCGGCTGCTGGGTGTGACCGGAGCGGAACAGCTGCTGACGGGTGAAATCCGCTATGCGGACGGCAACCCGACCCCCACGATGCTGAAAAGCGACCTCACGGAAGCCCTCAAGGAGTTCAATACCAGAAAGGGCGCATCGCTGACCCTCGGCGGAACGCTGGTTGAGACTCCCGAAGGCATGGAAGTGGACGGAGCCGAAATCAACGGCTGGGAAGAAGTGAAAGGTGATGATGTAAATGCCGATTTGTAACTAATATAATGACAGATATAATGAAGACAAGATTTTTTGCACTTGCGACGCTCGTCCTCGCACTGGCAGCCTGCAACAACGACAACGAGAACCTGAACGGTGACCCAGTGGCCGCCCAGTTTACCGCCGACATCGCCCTCGCCACCCGCGCCAGCGGAACCACCTGGGATAACGGCGACCGTATCGGCATCACCGACATCGGCAACGACACCCAGTACGGCAACGTGCCTTTCATCCTGAAAAATGGGAAATTTGAGGCAGAAAAAAAGGTCATCTATATCGAAGATACAAAGACCCATACTTTCCGCGCCTACTATCCGTACAACGCGGCGGGAGGTATCCTCGCAGCCACGACCGATGCCACGGCGCAGCAGAACCAGTCTGCCATTGACTTCCTCTTTGCCACAGGAGCCACGGGAGACAAAAAAAGCCCGGTAGTGAGCTTCACCGACAAAACCGGCAAAGGCGGTGAAGACAACTCCTTCCACCACCGCATGAGCCGGATAACCCTTACCTTCGAGGCGGGCGACGGCGTGGATTTCAGCGTGGTCAAGCCTGAACGTTACACGCTGGACGGATTGTTACTCACCGGTACGTTCAACACGGCCGACGGTATTGCCACCGCAGACAACGGGGCACAGACCGGAGAACTGGCCATGAATTTGGCAGACGGCGTTCTCACGTCATCGATCATCCTCTTCCCGCAGACAGTTGCATCCCTGCCGTTGGTTGTGAATTACAAAAGTCAGGAATATCATGCCACACTCACCGTGCCCGAAGGCGCACTGCAGGCGGGCAACAACTATACCTATACCGTCAAGGTACGCAACAAAGTCCTTGAAGTCAGCGAAGCCACCATTGCAAAGTGGAACGATATAGACGGCGGAGAAGTGGGCGCTGACCTGTAGGATGTTAATAATTAATCGATTAGAATAAAGAATTATGAGACATAGATTATTTATCCCCGCAGCCACCGCCCTGCTGCTCGGCCTTGCCGCCTGCACACAGGACGAACTGGCTGACGATAACCGTCTGCCCGAAGGTGAATACCCCGTATTCATCCGTGCCACCGGATTGTCCGTAGAGGCAACGCTGCTGGCAGCCCCCTCCACCCGTGCCACCGTGGACGGCGATTGGCAGGGCGTCACTTCCGTGGCACTCAAGTTGGGTGATGCGGTAAAGGAATACACCGTAACGGCTTCTACCGATTTCAAGAGTGCCACGCTTTCACGTGAGAACGACCCGCACTACTGGACCAGCCGCGACCCGATTACCGTATCGGCATGGTGGCCCTTCGACAATGCCGACATCACACAGATGCCTGCCGTGAAGGTGGCCGAAGACCAAAGCAAATTGGCTGACTTTCAGAACAGCGACTTCATCGCCGCTGAGAACAGGAAGGTGGAATTTAACAACCCGACTCTTGAATTTACCCACCGCACGGCACGCGTGGCAATCGAACTGAAGCCCGGTACGGGATTCACAAGCGTGGACGGTGCCACGGTGAGCCTCGTGAGCCTGTCCGCCGATAACGGCAACCCGACCGCCATCAAGACTTACAACGCAAGCGGCAACACCTATGAGGCACTGACCGCCCCGCAGACCGTTGCGGCAGGCAAGCAGTTCATCCGGGTGGAACTCGGCGGCGGCACCTTCTACTTCTGCCCGCAGAACAACGTCGTATTAGAAGCGGGTAGCCGCTATATCTACACCGTCAAGGTGAACGCCACCGGCTTGACGTTAGAGGGTTGCACTATCGGTGAATGGGCTGACGGCGGCGGCGAGAGCGGCACAGCCGAGGATTTGGGCTACATCTACGACAGCAACACCAAGACCTACACGGTCTATAACGCCGACGGCCTGCTGGCATGGAACGAAGCCTCACAAAAAGATGAATCGATAAATTGCACCCTCGCCGCTGACATCGACCTGACGGGTAAGGAATGGACACGGTCAGGCATATTTACATTCTACTCCGGCGTCTTTAATGGGCAGGGACACCGCATTACAGGATTTAACTCTTCAGCAATGAATAATACTGGATTTTTGGGTTCACTCTTAAGTGAACGTGGAGTGATAAAGAACCTACAACTCATAGATGTGAATCTGTATGGCAGTAGTGGAAATACTGCTGGAATAGTGGGCCGAAATCATGGCCAAATCATTGCCTGCTCTGTGACGGGAAAAATTTCTGCATCATATGGTGGAACTTGTGGTATAGCCGAATCAAATTATGGCGATATCATCGCTTGCTGGTTCGACGGCACATTGAAAGAGTCTAACAATGGAGCTATAGTGCGTTATAACTACGCTGATATAACTTCCTGTTATTGGGGAGGCAATGCCGGGCAAGGAGTATTCCGTGATCATGGAGAAAAGGTAGATGCCACGAAGGTGGACGGCGCGACCGTGAAATGGCAGACAGCCGTCGACGGCATGAACACCGCCCTCACCGCTGGCGACTACCAGTGGATACTCGGCACCGACGGTCTGCCCGTATTACAAAAGAGACAATAACGAACCCTAAACGACACGCATCATGAAACGAGCAACCATCCATACATCCGCAGCCATCGCCCTGCTGCTCGGCCTTGCCGCCTGCACGCGGGACGAACTTGCCGACGATAACCGTCTGCCCGAAGGAGAATACCCCGTAGTCATCCGTGCCACCGGACTGTCCGTAGAGGCAACGCCGCAGGCAGCCCCATCAACCCGTGCCACCGTGGACGGCGACTGGCAGGGCGTCACTTCCGTGGCACTCAAGACGGGCGATGCGGTAAAGGAATACACCGTAACGGCTTCTACCGATTTCAAGAGTGCCACACTCTCACGCGAGAACGACCCGCACTACTGGACCAGCCGCGACCCGATTACCGTATCGGCATGGTGGCCCTTCGATAATGCCGACATCACCCAGATGCCTGCCGTGAAGGTGGCTGAAGACCAGAGCCAATTGGCTGACTTCCAGAACAGCGACTTCATCTCTGCCGAAAACCAGACGGTGAAATTTGACGACCCGACACTTGAATTTACCCACCGCACGGCACGCGTGGCAATCGATCTGAAGCCCGGCACGGGATTCACGAGCGTCGCCGGTGCCACGGTGAGCCTCGTAAGCCTGTCTGCCGATAACGGCAACCCGACCGCCATCAAGACCTACAACGCAAGCGGCAACACCTACGAGGCACTGACCGCTCCGCAGACCGTTGTGGCAGGCAAGCCGTTCATCAGGGTGGAACTCGGCAGCGGCACTTTCTACTTCCGTCCGCAGAACAACGTCGTGTTGGCAGCAGGCAGTCGCTATAAATATACCGTTAAGGTGAACGCCACTGGCCTGACATTAGATGGCTGCACTATCGGTGACTGGGCTGACGGTGGCAGCGAGAGCGGTGAGGCTGAGGATTTGGGTTATTCTATACAGAACGACGGCAGTTACACGGTCTATAACGCCGACGGCTTGCTGGCATGGAACAAAGCCGTACAAAAAGATGAATCAATAAATTGCACCCTCACCGCCGACATCGACCTGACGGGTAGGGAATGGACACGGATAGGCACATGGCCAGGTTACTCCGGCATCTTTAATGGGCAGGGACACCGCATTACGGGATTAAACTTTTCAGCAGCGACTACTGAACTTTTTGGGTTATTAAATGAACGTGGAGTGATAAAGAACTTACAACTCATAGATGTGAATCTGTATGGCAATAGTGGATCAGCAGCTGGAATAGTGGAGCAAAATAATGGCCAAATCATTGCCTGCTCTGTGACGGGAAAAATTTCTGCATATGGTAGAACTTGTGGTATAGCCGATTTAAATTATGGCAGAATCACCGCTTGCTGGTTCGACGGCACATTGAAAGAGTATGAATCCGGAGCTATAGTGCGTTATAACTACAAAATTATAACTTCCTGTTATTGGGGAGGCAATGTCGGGCAAGGAGTATTCCGTGATCATGGAGAAAAGGTAGATGCCACGAAGGTGGACGGCGCGACCGTGAAATGGCAGACAGCCGTCGACGGCATGAACACCGCCCTCACCGCTGGCGACTACCAGTGGGTACTCGGCACCGACGGTCTGCCCGTATTGCAAAAGAAACAATAACGAACCCTAAACAACACGCATCATGAAACGAACAATCATCCATACATCTGCAGCCATAGCCCTGCTGCTCGGCATTGCCGCCTGCACGCAGGACGAAGCGGGCTTCCTGCAGGAAGGGGCGGAAGGCACACCCATCGTCTTTACCGCCACGGGGCTGAACCCCGCTGCGACAGCCATCGCCAATACCCGTTCCACCGTGGACGGCGACTGGGAGGGTGTGCAGAGCGTGGCAGTCCTGATGGACGGCACGGTGAAGGCATACGACGTGACGCTCACCACCGCCGACCCCGCCAGCGCCACGCTGACCTCCACCGACCCGCACTACTGGACCAACCGCAAAGACATCACCGTCACAGCGTGGTGGCCCTACACCGCTGGCGAGACAACCCCTTCTGCTGTGAAGGTAAAAGCCAACCAAAGTGCCCGGAAAGACTTCGAGGGCAGCGACCTCATCGTAGCCGACGGACAGACGGTGACCTATGGTAGCCCCACGCTCCGCTTCACCCACCGCACGGCGCGGGTAACCATCGTTCTGACGGACTACACCGAGGGGCTGGCATCTGTGCGGCTGACGGGTCTCTCCACCGAAGGCGGCAACCCGGCCGAAATCACCCCGTATGACAAGGGTAGCAACACCTACACCGCCCTCGTAGCCCCACAAAGTGTGGTAGCTGGCACGGCCTTCATTACCTGCACCTTCACTAACGGCAAGACCTTCGTCTATAAGATGAAGAATGCTACCGACTGGCAGGCGGGCGGTGAATATACCTACACAGTCTCCCTCACTGCGGCAAAAGACCCGGGATATACCATAGAGGGCAACGGCAGCTACACCGTGACATCCGCCGATGGCCTGATGCATGTAGCCGATTTAGTGAACGGAGGTAAGACCGACATTAACATTACCCTCGACAAAAACATTGACTTGACGGGCAAAGGCTGGACGCCGATAGGCACAAGCTTCGATAACTCATACAAAGGCACTTTCGACGGCGGCGGCCATACCATCACGGGGCTGGCCGTTACGACAAATGACCAATTTGTGGGTCTGTTCGGCTATCTCAATAGAGCTGGTACGGTGAAGAACGTGGTGATGGAAGGCATACAGATAACAAGCAATCACGGGTCGAGCCAGGCCGGTGGCGTGGTAGGATTTAGCCGGGGCACTATTGAAAACTGCTCGGTGTCGGGCAGCGTCAGCGGCACGGTGTACGTCGGCGGTGTGGTGGGGGCTCAATGGGGCGGTTCCATCACCGGATGCAGTTCCTCGGCCACAGTGAAGGGAACGGTCGATGTCGGCGGCGTGGCAGGTCAGACGAATTCGAATGCCACCATGACCGCTTGCTATGCCACGGGCAACGTAACCAGTACAGGTAGTAGCACCGTCAATGTGTATATCGGCGGCTTTTGTGGATATAACTCCACCACCGTGACCGCCTGCTACTGGAAGAATAATAAGGAACAAGGCATCGGCTACAATAAGGTAGGCACCGACACCGAAGTCACGAAGGTAGACGGCACTGACGTTACCTGGCAGAAAGCCGTCGATGCCATGAACACCGCCTTGCAGAACGCAGGTTCAGAGTGGCGTTACGAACTCACCGGAGCATTGCCCACCTTGAGGAAGCAGTAAACGTCGGGCGGAAAAAGTTCCGCTCGCAACGGAAAGAACCGAAGTATAACCCCAATAAAGAAAGGAGGAAGTGATGGAACACACGGAGAATCCACCATATAGGTTTTGGCATCAAGGCTTTGTCAATAATAATATAGACTCCAGTGTAAATATGGAATCTGTAAGCCGGACATTGTCAAGATTGGTGCTCATTAAAGACAACAAATCAAGTAATTAAATAAAAAACATGGGACTTTTTCACAGAGGCAAGAAAAATAATGACGATGAGCCGGACAGTGTTCAAACCAATTCATTCTCTGATATTATGAATGGTTTGCAGTACGCCGTAAACTGTGCACAAGATACATTACAGAATCATCAGATACAAAATCTGACCAGACTTTTTGAAGAAACAAATGCAAATAACGCAAATACGTTCCAATCGAAAAAAATCATGATTGGAGACAAGACTATTGATATTCCACTTATAGCCTTGATATCCCATCATTATCTTGCAATGGATAATGTGCAGATAAAGTTCAAGGCGAAGGTCGGAAGCGTGGAATCACAGATCCCGGAAAACAACTTGCTGTTATCCAGTCCGCACAGAGCCAATCTCCAGATGCAGATGAGCAACATAAAACCGAATGCGGATGATGTCATGGAGGTTTGCGTCAATTTTAAGGTTCAGGAGACTCCGGAGAGCATTACTGATATACACATGGCCGGGCAACGTGCGTGAGCTTCGGCAGAAGATAATGGGAGCCGTATTACAGGCGCAGGAAGGTGTGGTCACGAAAGAGCATCTGGAACTTGCCGTGACGAAACTGACCTCACCTGTCAGCTTCGCCCTGCGCAATGACGCGGAGGATAAGGAGCGGATATTGCGTGCGTTAAAACAGACAAACGGCAACCGGAGTGCCGCCGCCGAACTGCTTGGAATAAGCAGAACAACTCTATATGGCAAACTTGAAGAATATGGATTGAAATATAAATTCAGGCAACCATAGCCGATTTTGTTGAATTTGACTATCTGCAAAGGTTTGTTATTCAAAAAATAATATTACCTTTGCATTTAGGAAAAGCGTTCTTTTGAATTACTGCAAAACGAGGTAAAACACAGAATTTCGCTGGTTTCTAAATCGTTACCTATTAAGCCGAGATATTTTGTAAGCTATTGAATTTTAGCAAGAAAGGAAATCCTTTATGTCTTCTCGTGTGGAATGTCACGTTCTTCTTTACACCTGACTTATCAGCCCAGTTCTTGAGACTGATGCAGAGATTGCTTGCATTGGGCAGCCCTCCAAAGACAAGATCATCCGGCGTGCAGCCATTATGTTTCGGCAACCATTTTACCGCTTGGGACGAAAGGGGGATATAAACGGGATTTGTGGTCTTTGTCATTACTACAGACACGAGCCATTGCCCGTCTGATGTGGAGATGTCACGCCAACGCAATTTCCGTATGTCACTGATACGAAGTCCGCAAAAACAGGAAAACAGGTATGCTCGCCGTACCTGCTCGTTAAAGAATGGCGTGGCTATCATTTTCTTTATCTCCTCGATGGTCAGAAAATCCCGTTTGCTTTCGGGAACTTTGATTTTCTCGGTCATCTCCAGTTTGTACCAAGGATTTGATTCAATCAGTCTCTCACGCACAGCCTCGTTCAAAGCGGTACGCAAAGTGGTATAATAGGAATGAGCCGTCTTGGGAGTAACCTGTTTTCCCCATGCGGTCTTGCAGGAAGAGCGAAGCCAGTCGATATAATCAAGATAGAATTGTCTGTCCACATCACAGAGCCTGACATCTGCACGGAATTTCAGCAGGTTCTTGCGGGCGTTGTCGATTCCGTTCAGGTCGCGTGCTCCCCGGTGTTCGTGGTTCTTGCGGACAATGGCCATCCAGTCGGACAGCAGCATATCGGAAGATTTGCTTTCCGGTACTGTTTCCACCTTCGCATTGAGCAGGGCTTCTGTCCGTTCTCGCTGAATATCTTCCGCCTTGCGAAGTGTCTGCGCATTTTGCCGCCTTGCTTTGGCAGATGTTTCCGGCATGAGATAGAGTTGCAGAAACTCGTACTCATGCCCGCCGTCTACGCTACGGTCAAGAAACAGGGATAAACGTCCGTCCGCCAGTTTACGGTGACGTAACTTGAACGGAGATTTCTCTATTAATGATTTCTTTTTCCTTCCCATTGTATATCAATGATTTATATCCATATACAAAGGTGACAAATAATCCGAATATAAGTATCGTTTTAGGTAACAAAAACGGCGAATAATAAAGATTTTAAGGAATACAACAGAAATCATCATTACTTAATAACACATTGATAATTAATATTTATATAGATTTTATTTGTTTTTAATTTCCCTTCATTTCAATACATTGGCTAATGGGCAATGTTTCTGGTAAAAATATGTTCTTTTGTTATAATGCCACTTCAATTTTATCACAATGCTTTAAAGGTTTAAAGTAAGGAATTTACTTTATGGAAATATCTGAAAGGAAAATGAAATGTGTGAAGACCGAATCTTAGAAAAAACATGCAAAGAGGAGGAATTATCAGGCGGAAAGTATAAATAAAGGCTCTGGAAAATTAGTTTACCTAAGCTCTGCTTTGATAATGTTGTTTTGAATTTGTGTGATTACTAACTGTCTATATAAGGATTTTACTATTTAATTTAGATTTCGGATCTTACATGAATAGATGTTTTATAATGTATGAATATCGCAGAATTTATTATTTGAGTTATTGTTCTTGTATTTGTTAAAGGATAAACATTTATCAATATTCCTCAGATACATATATTGTATCTTCCATAAAATGGTATCTTTTCTTGTTCTCTATCCGCTGTGTAAGTATAATGATGTTCTGCATCAATTAAAGAAAATATTATTGGAGATATAAATACCTAGCACGGATGATAGAAGTGAAATATATCAATAGCTTTATTATTATTTGAAAAGCGATCTTCGGAACTTTATTACTGACGGTTTAATGGCTTTCGCCGTTAAACCGTATGGTTTTCGTTTAACGAAAACACAACTTGCTGTCCCCTCTACGGGGACAACGTTTTTAAGTAGAACT
>ENA-OXVT01000859-OXVT01000859.1-human-gut-metagenome-genome-assembly--contig:-NODE-859-length-10873-cov-41.386393_pt1 | contig 10873 bp, 12 predicted proteins | sample MGYA00249253_ERZ652702 | MGnify/ENA primary metagenome ERZ652702 (study PRJEB26925, sample SAMN05826756) | human gut metagenome | biome: ENVO:2100002; feature: ENVO:00000062; material: ENVO:00002003...
AAGATATTCACAAATCAGAAATTCACTTTTAGTTAGTGAAGCAGCTATATTATCTACTAGTAATTCTTTTGCTGATAAATCAATTTTTATTCGATCAAAAGAAAGCGCCGTATGCCGTTCTCTATGTTCACGACGTAAATGTGCATTTACTCTTGCTCGCAATTCTGTAATTCGAAATGGTTTTATCAAATAATCATCAGCTCCCAATCCAAGACCAAGTGTGATATCACTTTCTTCTATCTTCGCTGTCAAAAAGAGAATCGGGCAGTCTACCAAAGAACGTATTCTATCGCAATAAGAAAAACCATCTATGTCAGGCATCATAATATCTAATATAATTAAATCATATTTGTTCAGTTTATCAAAAGGTACCTGCATTGCAGATGTATAGGCAGTAACAATATGCCCATCTTTTTGTAGTCCATTTTTTACAAGTTCTAAAATATATTGCTCATCATCCACCATAAGAATTTCTGCCATATTATCCTATCTCCTTTCATTGCTTTTAAGTATAGCATATTTTATAATGACAGAAAAGTAATCATTGCCGATTTGCAATATAGTAACTATTATTTACCATGACTGCAACGGCTTCGTCTTTATCAATCCCATAGATTTCATAGACATCTTTATAAATCCACTGTTTTCTGCCTTGATTGGAATTTTCCCCAGCCCAATCAAATTTTTTTAAATCGTCTTTAGATAGAGGACGTTTCGTTTCGGTATCAAATGTAACATTTTCTGCTAAGATATCAATATAATTTCCTAATTCATCATCTGATACTAAATCAGATGTTATTTGATAAATGTTCCCATTAAAAAGGATCTGTGTTGCATTCTCAGGATTAATTTTTACTTTATCATTCGTAGATTTTGCAATTTCTCTAAAATCAAAAACTGTATCTGTATCCTTAATATTTTTATTCATCACTGCTTTATGATACGCTCCATTTACGTCTACGATCAAGTAAGTATCCGTGTTTGGAGCTGCATATACATTCAAAAAAGAAATCGTATATGCAGCTTCTGGAATTGCATCTGCCAAATCAGATAATGTCTGAAACGTAGCATCTTCCTTATTTTCATGAAATAAAACTTTTCCAGTTTCATCTATAGCTACTATTTGCCGGATATATCCAACCCACTCACCAAGACCACTATTTGAAACAGTTTCATCTAAAATGGTATAGTTATTATTTAAATAAGAAAATTGCGTCACATTATCCTTATTCAAATAACATGGTACTTTGTCGCTAGAATATTCTTCTATTTTTTCCTGTAAAGTGCAACCCCAAAGAGGAATGCACAACGCACAAACTATCATTATAATTATCGTCTTTTTATTCATAAGTCTTTCGTCCCTCCCAATGAGAAAACCATAATAAAATCAGTCCTACACTCACCATCGTTAACAGGGCAATCCATATCCACTCTGTTATATGGGCAAAAAATTGATATTGCAAAATATCTTGCACCCAATTTATAGACCAAGCAAAAGGAATGTATCTTGCTACGCCTTTCAACTCAACATTACTATACAAAATACACTGCAAGCTTTCAAACACTCCCCAAAATAAAGAAACTCCCAAACCAAATTTAAAACTGAGAAACAAGTGCAAAATATAAATTATGAAATTACAACCTGCTATTCCCAGAACAGCCTTAATTAAAGTTGCAACTTGTAGTGTAGCAACTATCCCTAAAAAATATAGCCCCAATATAAATAACAGAAATAAAATAAATAATGCAAAAATTCCCATACCATAAAGATACATCAATTTTGCAACTATAATTTTACATCTATTAGGTTCAGCAAGTAACGTCTGGAAATGTGCTGCTCGTTCTTCTAATGTAATATTTAAACTAACAATACCACTTATCAGCAATGGAAATACCGTCACTGTAAGTTCTAATATCATTTTGAGTTTTTTCTCATCTTCCACATTACCATACAAAAAATAATAAATGATAAATATTGCTGCTCCCAAAATAGGAAAGCATAAATGTAGCATTCTAAAAGATGTATGTTTTACTTTCTCCCGTTCAGAACGAATCGCATCAATAACACTCACTTTTCTACCTCCCTTTTGAAAAATTCTTTACATCTATATAAGAAAAAATACCAAATAAAAGTATTGAGAGTGCAATGGAAATCAAAGCTATAACAGAAAAGCCATAGTCTCCTGCAAAAGTACCATTTAATTCAATTCCCATAAGCGGCTCAGCCAATTTCGCAGCATAGCAATATGGTACTAACCACCAAAAGTTAGTATTTCCTAGCATGATAGGTAAAAATATTCCAAGAATAGTGTTTAGAACTACTGGTAAAAATAGTCCTGTCTTACGTGTTAGGTAAAAGCATAAAGGTATTTGCCAAATTGATGCACAGATAATCCCAATACTGCCAATAATGATTTGTGATAAGGAATACACTGCCGTCGCCGGAGAAATAATATTGCTAATGGATATAAGTAATGCTAAATATATTGCCGCGATGAATAATTTTTCTACCAGAATAACGCTTTTTGAAACTTCAAATTTTGAAAGGTCCATAGGCATAGAAAATACAGAATAGTATTTGCCCGCATTTTCTTCTCTTCGATGTGATAAAGAACATAAAATTGCAATTGTACCAGGAAGCAAAAACGCATACCACCAATAAAACGCCATATATTGATACCCTAAAAAGCCACCAACAATCCATGCAAAAATAGCAGTAATTAGCGGAATGAAAAAAAGAAGTTTATTTGCCATTGTTCTCTTGAATTTTAAATGTTCAGATTTTAAATAATTCATATCTTAATCCTCCCTATGGTTGCTTTTTACAATGTCCATAAAAAGCTGTTCTAGATTATCATTTCTATCAAATTTTCCTTCATATCCTAAAATACCCCCTGCGATGATTCCTATATGATCAGCTGTTTGCTGTACTTCAGAAAGAATATGACTTGACAAGATGACAGTAATACCTTTTTCTGGAAAAGAGCGGATAAGTTCTCTAAGTTCTTCAATTCCAACTGGATCAAGTCCGTTAGTTGGCTCATCCAGAATCAGTAATTTGGGATTATTCAATAATGCAATCGCAATTCCGAGTCGCTGCTTCATACCAAGCGAAAACTGCCCAGTTCTTTTTTTGCCGGTCCCTGTTAAACTAACAATTTGTAACACTTCGTCAATTCTTTTATCAGACAGTCCCAAAATATTTGTTCGAACTTTTAAGTTTTCATAAGCGGTTAAATTCTCGTAAAGTGGTGGCATTTCAATTAGTGCTCCAATATGTTTCAAATCATTCCTATTCCATGCGTGACCGTCAAATTCAATATTTCCAGAGGTTGGCTTCAAAATGCCTGTAATCATTTTTAGTATCGTAGATTTTCCAGCTCCATTTGGTCCGAGCAATCCATAAATAGAATTTTCTTCAATATTCAACGATATGTTAGTTACAACCTCCTGTCCATTGAAAGATTTACAAAGATTCGTTGTTTTTAAAATTTTGTTCATTTATATCATCCTTTCTGCTATTTTTAGTAAATGATAGCAGTCAATTTTGAAGATTTTATAAAGATATTTCATTTTTATAAAATTGTTTTTTATTACCATAAATTCTCTTCAAATTCCTATAGATATAAACAGTAATTTTCGATGATTGAAATATAGAACTTTTAATCCATAAATTTACCAGCAAAAAATCTCTCTTTCCTCTCTTTAATCTCCGGATTAAGTTATTTATGTTATTTAAAATAATCCAACCATCTTCAGATTACCTTTTATTTAGTCTGTATAATATTATTATTTGTTATTAAATCGTCCAAACACAAAACGGATATGCTTTCAATAACATATCCGCTTCTAACGCCTTCAATCAATAAGAAATACTTCCCCTGTATTTCTTTCATGTTCCATAATATTCAATTATTCTAATTCCCTTACCATGACCTCTAATCCCACTAGTGTAAAGATATATTGATATTCTTTTAAAATCATAATAGTTATCTGCTTCCTATCCACTGTGTAGTTCTTTCAACAATTGCCTTCTTCTGTTCAAAATGTAAATAGTGAGAACCTTCTAGCAAAATTACTTTTCCATTTTCTTTATCTGCTATAATATCCCTATGTAGTTGTTCCCACTGTGGCATAGTCTTGCAATTCTCTTTTGAAACAAATTCCAATATTGGTATTTCTCTTGGAATCTTCATATCCTCCACTACTTCCATATTTTTTTCAAGATTTTTCATTTCTGCCATAACCGTTGCGTTATATCCTTTATCCAGCGTTAATATGCGGAAAACTTCCCATTCCTTCTCTGAATATAGGTACTGCGGATCTGCATACACAACTTTCTTTGGATTGTTTATAGAAAGCAACCTTGTAACTCCCGTTATATTGACTATCTTCTGAGTATACGCAGATATTTGATTGAGCAACTGTACACTGACTGGAAAAGGATTATTTTCTTTACTTGTCATTTTCGGAACTGATGGATCAATCCCTATAATTCCTTTAATTTCATTTGGATATATCTGGCTCCAATACAAACTATATATCCCTGATATGGAATGCCCCATTAGATAGTATTCCTCTTCTCCTAAGTTTTTTACACATTCATGAAGTTCTTCTACGATATTTTCAATCGTCCGGTCACGCTTTGTTCCATCAGATAATCCATATCCAAATGGCTCAATCGTAATCACCTTGTATTTTTTAGCTAATTCACTTGCTAAAGGTTTAAATTCTAAAATAGGCGACGGTTCACCCAAACCAGGAAGCAAGATAATCGGAGGACCGTCATGTTCCGCTCCGGCAATCTCCACAACCATACTTTTTCCATCTATTTGCACACTGTTTCCATACGCATCTTTTATTTTGTATTCATCTATTTTCTTACATATAGTGTTCCATATAATTCCCAATAAAATGAATATAATGGTAATACCTATAATCCATTTTATAATGATCCATATTTTTTTCTTTCGCTTCATTTAAAAATTCAAACTCCCTCCTGTAATACTAATTGTACTAGAAGATTTATTTGTTATATAGAATTTATAATATCCTGTACTTCTAATTGTAAATGTGGGACTGTGACTTTTTCCTGTTCCACTATACTTTTTTGTTCTGACACCATTTGAATTTTTATATCCCATTTCAACACTTCCTGATGCTTTCAAACTAATAGAAAAACTTATCTTAGTCCCACCCGGAACGTAAAATGCCATCCCATCATTATCAATAATATTAATGGTTTCTCCTGCACTCAACGCTGTACTTGAAATTCCCATCCTCTCACTTTGCTGATGCATAGTATTTGATTGAGGTTCCGCTGCCTGTACAGAAGTACTATTTGTTGTCATAACCAAAAGAGCCATTATTGCTATTACTTTTTTTACTTTCTTCATTTCTCCATACTCTCCTTTACTATATGATAATTAAGAATAATTCGATCGCTTGATATATTTTTGAAATATGGAAAATATTCTCTCTGCGTTCCCCCTTTCAGCCAAACTTCATACTGTTCGACCTCAACAGTATCTACTTTAAATGGCTTTCCATTTTCAATATATCCTATTTCAAACGTATGTCCAGGCTGTTTATTCATGTTCTCCTGCTTGACACTTATTTTGACCTTTTCATTCTCTTCTAGAAAAATCCCCTTTCCTTGATCCTGTAAAATCAGCATTGTACCATTTTCTACATATATTTGTTGATCAGCTGTATAAAAATCTGTCTGTATTTCTAAAATATGTTTTGCAATAGGAATACCATTTTGATATAAACAGTCTTTATTAAGCAATTCTGTTTGAATATCAATCACTATCTTCTCTTCTTCTGTATCTGATTCGTAGAGCGTATGCTCTTCTACCAGGTTTTCTATTTTTTCTACTTTCCCACCTGGATCCAAAAGAGTTTTCGCCAAAACAATGCTGCCGGTCACCAAACATATTGTGCCAACTGCAGCTACTGATTTTAAAAAATAGGACTGTTTTTTTCGACGAATAATCTTTTTATATACCATATCCTGAACATCTGTGAGATTGTCTATGTCAGTTCTTTCCTTTGTTAATATCTCAACCGAATTATCCAACATCTCACTAATCTTGATTTTCATAAACCGTATACCCCTCCTCACGCAAAGCATGACGCAAAGTTTCCCTGCCTCTTCGAAGTCTGGTTTTTATGGTCTGTGGATTCATATTAAGTTGTAATGCGATTTCTTCTATTTTAAAATATCTATAATAATATAAAAGAAAGATTTCCTGATCCATCGGCTTTAATTTCTGAAGAAGTTTCTGAATAATCCTCTGTTGTTCCTTTTGCTCCATGAGTTTTTCGGCCTGGTTATCAATTAAAAGCACATCATCATAAAGTTCCAGATTCCAATTTTTAATTGCACGTATTTTATCTTTTGCCTTATTCCTTGCAATCATACCTATATATGCTTTAATACTGGTGTATTTTTCATAATCAATTCTTTCAGCAGTATTCCATAAAGAGATAAATACATCTGATGCTACTTCTTCCACATCTTCGTTTGTACCTTTCCCCGCAAGTATTTCTTTTGAAATCGTAGTGACATATGCACCATATTTCTTCATAATCTCTTCTAAAGCCTTTTCGTTCTTTCTCTGTAGTTGTTTTAATAACTTTCTTTCCTTCATTCGTAAGAATCCTGATTTTTGTTTTTGTATCAATACGTAAAATTCATAATTCAGGTTTCAAAAAAGAGGAGATATTTTATAATATTTTTTTCAAAGATTATTTATTTTTCAATCTATCTTAAATCTTAACAACACTTTTGAATAAAAAAATAAGAAGACTTAACAGCCTCCTTATTCTTTATTATTCTATTTGCTATGTAAATACATCTCTATGCTGTTCGTGCAAGATTTGCATTCGCATTTCGGGTTACTGTTCCATTACTGCCACAATAACCAACACAATATGCTGGTCCTGCATTATGAGCATTTGCCACTGCTACAGATCCACTGCAAATACAACCTGCTTTACTTCCTTCAAAATGCGATCCTGTTTTCATTGTTTTTGTTTTTACTAATTTCATGCTGTATCTTCCTTTCCTTGTTATGATGTTCGTGCCAGATTAGCGTTTGCATTTCGGGTTACTGTTCCATTATTGCCACAATAACCAACACAATATGCTGGTCCTGCATTATGAGCATTTGCCACTGCTACAGATCCACTACAAATGCAACCCGCTTTATTCCCTTCAAAATTGGAACCTACTGCGATCTTTTTAGACTGTACTAATCTCATGTTTTTCCCTCCCTCCTCTGTAACTTTTTATTTTAAATCCTTCAAAATAGATTTAAAATTCTTATTTCGTTTCACAATGTATAGTATATACACACTTCGTATGATTTTTTCGTCTTTTCTGTGTAGTTTTTGTGTAGAAACCTATTTTCTCATATTTGTTATTATATTCTCCTTGGCAAACAATTTCTTAATGTCATAAATGTCTTTTTGAACATTTCTTTCTTCTTTTGAAAGCATATCCTTAAAAGTAAAAGCATTTATAAAATATTCTCTCAAAGAGTTACAATTATAACCTATTGGTTCTTCCTTTAAAAACTTCAAATATCTCTTTTCTATCTCCGTTACTGGCAAATTTTCTATTTCTCTACAAATGTCTTTCCATTCTAAACTCTCTTCTATCGTTACCTTAATAAATTCCTGCTTAGAAGATAAAAATATTTTTTCCACACCAACCTTACCTACATTTTCTTTCAAAAATTCTTGTATTACATAAAGTAAATCTTCATTTATTGACTCAGCATCCGATTTTCTCTCCCTATATAAATGGTATGATGCATTACCCTGTTGATTTTTGATGGCAAATCCACCTGTTTCCGCATAAGACAAAATCTTTTCTTCAATCTTCCCATGCTCTCCACTAAGATTTGCAATCCATCCGTCTCCAATGTTCTCCAACGTTTGTGTTGATGTAATCCAAATAATACATACATTTTCTAGAAAATAAAATCTTTTGAAAAATGTTCTGATTTCGTCATTTGATATGGAACGAATCGTTTTTGGGTTTCCTATGGATAAATGGTTTTCATAATCAGTTCCATTTAATAATATACGAAAATCTGAGTTTCTATTTTTCACTTCATATGCTTTATATTCCTCAAGAATATCTGATCTTACCTTCTCAACATCTTTCATTTCTAAATACTTACCTTTTAAAATATTCTGTATGATATCTATTACACACTCTAACGATGTATCCTTTACATCAAAATAATAGGTTGTTGAATAAAAATCCGTATAGGCTGAACAAAGATACCTCTCCTCATTTTTATCAAAAAAATTCATTTGCACATGCTCCAAAAAGTGTGCAATTCCTGCATTTTCTATATCTTCTGAGGAAGAACCTACATTGATTGTTAGTGCTATATAGTTCATTCCTTGAAGGTTTTCTAGTGGACACACACATTTTGTTATTTGATTTTCACATTTTGAAAAAAAATTATTCTCTACCAACCCAGTCACTCCTCTCTATAAGCCTTTGCTTGTATGCTATAAAGCTTTGCATATTCTCCGTCTAATTTCATCAAGTCTCTATGATTTCCTTTCTCTATAATTTTGCCGTCCTGTAAAACTAAAATTTCATCTGCTAATTTTACTGTAGAAAATCTATGTGCAATTAATATACTTGTCCTTCCTTCCATTAAACCCCTAAATTGTTTATAAATCTCATATTCTGCCTTAGGATCTAATGAGGCTGTTGGTTCATCTAATACTACAAGTGGAAAATCCTTCATAAAAATTCTACTGATTGCAATTTTTTGCCATTGCCCCAGAGATAATTGGATCCCTCCACTCCATTCTCTATGTAACTGTGTATCATACTTTTCCGGCAAGGAAGAAATAAATTCTGCTGCCCCTGCTTTCTCTGCTGCACAGTAAATTTGATCCATATTTTTCATTTCTTCCACATTTCCACAACCAATATTCTCTCTAACTGTCAATGGATATTTCACAAAATCTTGAAATACTGCTCCTATCATTGTTTGATAAGATTCTGTATCAATATCACATATATTAGCTCCATCAATTAAAATTTCCCCCTTATCTGGAACATATAACTTTAATAACAACTTAATAATAGTGGTCTTTCCAGATCCGTTCAATCCTACAATAGAATAACAGTGTTTAGCATCTATTGTGAAAGAAATACCTTTTAATATATATTTTTCTGATTCAGGATATCGAAACCATACATTTTTAAATTCTATCTTTTGAAAATTTTTATTAAACGATAACGAGTTCTCTATCCTTTCCGTTGTTTTCATGTCTAAAAATTCAAATAGGTTTTGTATATAAAGACCATCTTCAAAAATTGTAACTATCGTATTTAATATTGTCGTAGCTGAACCTCTAAAATTATCAATGGAATTTATATAAAGAGAAAAATCTCCAAGGGTTCTTTTCTCTAAAATAACCTTTAAAGTAATATATATTTTAAAAAATAAGATTGCAGCCTCTTCTACCAAATCTGTCAATGATAATTTTTTGCAGAAACTACGTCTGATTTTTTTATCTTCTTGAATATATCCATCATATTGTTTCAGTATGTGCCCCCGAAAAAAATCATGTACATGATAAATTTTCATTTCCTTTATATTTTCATAATCAGTTACAATATCTTTCAAATATGCTATAAAGCGTAATCCTTCAAATCGCTTAGTATAAATTTCATATTGTGTAACTGCCATCTTCATACTAACAATTAGTGTTGGTATGCAAATAAAAATACACAATAGCATAATTCCAACATTAAGACTTACTAACACTGTGATGGTTCCAATCAAACTGCTAAAACTTTGAATGAAGTTTGTTAAAGTCGCCAATAAACTGATTGATCTCCCTGTCGATTCTTCATTGACTTTCCTAATTTTGTCATAAATCACTGAACTGTCAAAATACTTTAAATCTGTATCTTTTACCTTTTTCAAAATCAAATCACTTGTATAACGATTTAAGTAACTTGATAAAATATTCTGTTGATAATCTTTTATTCTCATCAGTACACTCTGCAAATAATTGAATATAAAATAGAATATTAACCAAAATAAGACCGGTGCAATGTTTCCCGAAACAATTGATCGACTCATATCATCAATAAGATATTTCCAAATAACCAAAGTAAATGGGATCGTAATACCTGAAACAATACTCACTATCATTGTTTTAATAAAATTGGACTTCGAGCTATTCCATAATAACCGCACTACTCTGCTTATTATCAAAAAAAATTCTTTACTTTTTTTGATTAAACTCTTTAATCTTTTCATAAACTTTCACTCCACTTACTTTTATAAAAGGAGACCGTACCTACTTGACAGTCTCCTTCTTTTCTTATAACATAATATTAAGCCTTTTAACTCTGTTCATATATCTATTTTATAGAATTTGCTTAGGTATTGAACAGAGTTATTTTTCTTTTCCAGACTGACACGTTCTGTTTAAAATACATCTTCTATGCAGTTCTTGCAAGATTTGCATTGGCATTTCTTGTCACCACTCCACTGTTGCCACAATATCCCACGCAATATGCTGGTCCTGCATTATGAGAATTTGCCACTGCTACAGTACCATTACAAATACATCCAGCCCTATTTCCTTCAAAGTTTGTTCCTGTTTTTGTTGTTTTTGTTTCTACTAATTTCATAATCCAATACCTCCTACTAGTTTTTTTTTGCAAGATTATAATTCGCATTTCTTGTTACTGCTCCATGGTTTCCACAGTATCCTACGCAATACGCCGGTCCTGCATAATGAGAGCTTGCTACTGCTGCGCTTCCACTACAAACACATCCACTTCTGCTGCCTTCAAAGTCTGCTCCTGTCTGTA
>ENA-OXVT01000871-OXVT01000871.1-human-gut-metagenome-genome-assembly--contig:-NODE-871-length-10795-cov-46.672253_pt1 | contig 10795 bp, 10 predicted proteins | sample MGYA00249253_ERZ652702 | MGnify/ENA primary metagenome ERZ652702 (study PRJEB26925, sample SAMN05826756) | human gut metagenome | biome: ENVO:2100002; feature: ENVO:00000062; material: ENVO:00002003...
AGGTGCATAATCATTTTATCAGAACCATTATTTCCTTCTTTAACCGGAAATATGGTCTTGCCATACAGAAACATTCGTATGAACGCTATATTTCCCTGCAGACTCTGGCAGAACCCGTATTACATAAGCGGATTTCTTCTTTAACAGAAGAAGAGAAGCAAATTTATCGGGAAGAAAGGAAGAAATGCTGTAAACAGAAAGAAGAAAATCTTCATGAAGTTTTGTTTGCCAGAATTGAGTATCCGTTGATTTTGGATGATATTTTTTCTTATCTGGGCGGTTTTAGTTTTCAGGAGAAAGTGGAGCAGGAGATTAAAACAGATGCAAAAGCAGGAGTGACCTATGCAAAATATAAATTGCAAAGTAAAAAACTGTCCATTCAAAACCTGTTATGCAGCAAAACAGATCTTTGGGGAGAATACGAAATCTGTCTGGATAGTGAAAAATATAAAGCACTTTTACGGGCATTGACTTTTTTTGACTCCAGTAAAGAACAGGTTTCTATTTATGATGGCTGGCTGGAAAGATTTGTAAGTTTTTCATATAGCGGGAAAAAGGAGAAAGAAGGGATTTTTGATGAACACCCTGCGCTTGGAAAGAAAGTTGTTAAATTTAAGTATTTTAAAAATGGCAGATGGGATATTGTTTTTGCCAGTGGTGTACATGCATTGTCTTTTGCCAAAGAGTATCTCGGCTATAAGGAGGCGGCCTAATGGGAAAATACAAAAGAGATAAGGGACTTCAAATACCAATGGAGCAAAGGCAAAAATTGAATGCGAAAATTTTGTATCTAGTGGAAAACCATGAAGCAGAACTATATGGGATCACACCAGAGGATATTTTTAATGTATATATGGGAAATGGTGGGCTGCATGGACTGGACAGGAAAGACTTTCAAAATTTTCATGCTTATACAGAAGCGAAAAAAGAAATAGAGCAGGGACAGTTTTTTACACCAGCGGAAATATGTGAATTTCTTGTTGCCTGCGTCAAACCGGAACCGAAGGATATAATTTATGATTTGACTTATGGTAAAGGAGATTTTTTTAATTATCTTCCTACAGAAAGTAATATCTATGGAACAGAAATTGATATGAAAGCGGTGAAGATTGCCCAGTACCTCTACCCGAAGGCAAACCTGCAATATGGCGATATCCGGCAGTATTCCCCTGTTTTAAGCGGGGATATTGTGTTTGGAAATCCGCCCTTTCATCTGGAATGGGGAACAAAAGAAGCACCGGTATCTTCCCAGATGTATTATTGTAAAAAAGCATATCAGGTACTGAAAAACGGAGGACTTTTGGTTTTGCTGGTCCCGGAAAGTTTCCTTTCAGATGATTTTTCAAATAAAGGGGATATTGAAGAAATCAGTCACATGTTTAATTTGATTGTACAATTTTCTTTGCCGGCAGATGCATTCAAAGAGTATGGTGTGACATCTTTTCGGACAAAAGCAATGATTTTGCAGAAAAAGAGTCAGTATGTAACAGAAAGACCCTATACCACAAAGCAAGAGGTTCTGAAACATCCCCAAGAAATTTATCAAACTCATGTGTTACCGGTTCTTCAGGAACGGAGAAAAAATGCTGCAAATATTTATTTTGAATGTCAGAATACAGATTTAGAGGCAAAGCAGAAACAGGTATTTCAGGAAAAAACGATGAAACTTTTGTTTGATATCAAAAGAAATCGAAATATCACTCATAAAGCTGGACTGGCAGAAACGATTTTGCAGAAATACCTGAAGCAGACGAAACCGGAGGAACTTTCCTGGCAGGAGTGGGAAAAAATTAAAATACAGCCGGAAGATGTTTTACGGAAATTAAAGGGGATTTTATCTTCTGCGAATATGACATACAGGAATGAAATCCAGATTGTAAAGACAACTTATGGATTTAAAGAAAAGGATTATCGGGAAAATGGGACCGATATGAATTTGGGTTCTATCAATTCTTTTGTATTATCCAAAAGAGAAGTTCCTGGATTTGAGCAGTTCTTAAAGAAGAAACGGCGAGAATTTGCATTGCAGGAAACACCTTTTGAGAAAATGAAGCAGGATGACAAAATTGCAGAATATCTGGAAAATTGGCATGTAACAAGTCAAATGACAGGGGAGGTCAAATATCTGAATGCTGTACAGAAAAAAGAAGTGAATAAACTGCTGCAGAAACGATACGCTGCCCTACAGTTTTCTATGGGAACTGGAAAAAGCCTTTGTACACTGGCAATGGCGCAGTACAGAATGAAATATAATCCTGTCCGGAATATATTCATTGTCGGCACAGCCCTGGCAATCAATAATACATGGGAAGAAATATTGGAAGACTATCAGATTGATTTTTACCGTATTCGGAAGAGGGAGGACATAAAAAGGGTACAGAGAGGACAGATTGTGCTCTTGACTATCAATCTGCTTACGGAATTAAAAAGGGAGATGAAAAAACTGTTACGTATCCGCTGTCAGAAAGTCATGTTGATTTTTGATGAAAGTGATGCAATTACCAACGGAAGTTCAAAACGTACAAAAGCAATGCTTTCTGTTTTTCGAAAATGCAGATATAAAGTGCTGGCAACAGGAACACTGACAAGAAATAACGTGGTAGAAGCAGCACCTCAATTAGAACTGCTTTATAACAACTCTATTCATTATCTGGCAAAGAATGAATGGATCTACCGATTCAAAAACGGACAGATGGAAAAAAATAGGAACTTCTTTTTGAATCAGCCATTTCCAGCTTATAAAAGAGGGTATGAACTGTTTTCTTATTCCTATTTACCAAAGAAGATTACAGTGTTTGGTCTGGAGAAGGCAAATCAGGATATTTATAATGCATCATTTTTAGATGAATTATTAGAAAAAACAGTCATAACAAAAAATTTTGAAGAAGTGGTAGGAAGGAAAATTTATAAGATTTACCAGGAAACCTGTTCTTTTAGCGAAAGGGAAAAAGAAGTGTATCGAATAGCAGTAAAAGAGTTTGATAAAATCCGCAGGAAGTATTTTGCAGCTTGCGGCAATGCACGAAAGGATTCTATGTTTCGGATTTTGCAGCAACTGCTGCTCCTTCTGAAGATATGTGCAGATCCTTCTCTTGCATACGAATACGATAGCAATGAAATACCTACGAAGGTAAAAAAAGCAATCCGTCTTTTGCAGATGTGGAAGTATGAGAAGGTTGCGATTGGAGTACGCAGAATAGAAGTGGCAGATTCCTATTACCGATATTTAAAGCAGGCATTTCCAGAAAGGCAGATCTTTTATATCACAGGGGATAAAGTTCCATGCAAGCAGCGGCAGAGGATTGTAGAAAAACTAAGAAAGACAGAAAATGGGATATTACTTTCTACGCAGCAAAGCTTGTCAGAATCTATGAATATAGATGATGTGGATAAAATTATCCTACCAGAGCTTCATTACAATCATGCGGCTATGGAACAGTATTATTTTCGGTTTATCCGGTATACGTCCAGAAATTTTAAGCAGGTGGTATTTTTAATTTATGAAAATTCCATTGAAGTGAATCTGCTAAAGATGATACTGGCGAAGGAGAAACTTAACCTGTTTATGAAAAATCAATTGCTAGAAAACGGAGAACTATATGAAAGATTCGGCATCAATCCCCAGATATTTTCCCTTTTGATGACAACCAGTGTGGATCAGGAAGGAAAACTTCAGATTCAATGGGGCGAACAAAAAATTAGTTAGAGTGTTTGAAAAAGAAACATACGTAATGATAATTTATGGCAGAATTTTTACTTAAAGAAATTCAAACTACGATACTTTTACTCTGCTTATAGCAGAACAATATATATTTTGAGAAAGTATTGAAAAGTTTATTAGAAAATACAGAATAGGCTTAAAAGTCTGTTTATATTTAGTGTAGAACTTAGCACAATAGTACGCAAGGTCTCCCTAGCGTGGCAATGACAGATATAAAAAATACTTGTTTTTCTGGTTCTTGTATTTTGAGGATTTGTCAGTAGAGATTTATAGGAAAGGAGGATGTATGAACCAGAAACATCAAAATGTTCCAATTTGGGAAAAAGCAAACCTTACTTTGGAAGAAGCGGCAGCTTTTACTAATATAGGAATAAACAAATTGAGGCAGTTAACAGACGAAGATGGATGTGAATATGTTCTTTGGATAGGTTCTAAAAGATTAATAAAACGTAAGAAGCTAGAAGAATTTTTAGAACATGCAGAAAGTTTATAAGAGTCATTGAAACAAGGGGCTTTGATATGATAATATTTGAATATCATTTCAAGGCTCTTTTTGGATTATGAAAGGAGAATATATGTCCGAAAAGAGAAGAGATAATAAAGGAAGAATTCTGAAAACAGGAGAAAGCCAAAAGAAAAATGGGCAATACATTTACCAGTATACGAATTCATTTGGGGAGAGAAAGGTAATCTATAGCTGGAAATTGGTAACAACAGATAAAGTTCCAGCGGGAAAGAGAGAGGATGTTTCACTTAGAGAAAAAATAAAAGAAATTGAGCGAAAATTAGAACAAGAGCTCATTATTACAGGGCAGAATATGACGGTTCTACAGCTAGTACAAAAATATATAGGACAGAAAACAGGTGTTAAAGATAATACCAGAAATAACTATAATTTTGTAATAAATATCATAAAAAAGGAGCCTTTTGGACAACTGAAAATAAATGAGGTAAAAAAGTCAGATGCAAAAGCATGGTTAATCAAGCTTCAGCAGGTAGATGGCAGAGGATATAGTACGATACATTCAGTGCGTGGAGTTGTTCGACCTGCTTTTCAAATGGCAGTAGACGATGATATTTTATTAAAAAACCCTTTTGAATTTCAGTTGGCGACGGTAGTAGTTAATGATAGCGTTACCCGAGATGCCATAACAAGAAAGCAGCAAAAAAAATTCTTAGAATTCATCAAGAATGATAAACATTTTTCGCGTTATTATGAAGGGATATATATTTTATTCCATACAGGAATGAGAATCAGCGAATTTGTAGGATTGACGCTGTCAGATATCAACTTGAGAGACAGAACCATTACTATAGATCATCAGTTGCAAAGAAATAGCCAGATGGTATATAAGGTTATCAATACAAAGACTACAGCGGGTGAAAGAACGATACCTATGACTGACGATGTATATGAATGCTTTAAAAAAATAGTAGAAATGCGGAAAAAAGTAAAGGTAGAACCCGTTATAGATGGTAAACTTGGATTTTTATATTTAGACAAAAATAATAAACCGATGGTTGCATTACACTGGGAGAAATATTTTCAACATATCCGAGAAAAATACAATCGCATTTATAAGGAACAGATGCCTATTATTACACCGCATGTTTGCCGTCATACTTACTGCTCTAATATGGCTAAGAGTGGAATGAACCCAAAAACGTTACAGTATTTGATGGGACATTCTGATATATCCGTAACTCTGAATACATATACTCACTTAAAATTTGAGGATGCGAGAGCAGAAGTAAAAAGAATTACGAAGCTCAATTGATGTATTTTGAACAATTTACATCATTTGAATTTGCATCAGATTTTTTGAGGATTAATATTAAATGTATGGTATAATTATCAAGAAGCCCATAAATATGAGAAATTTGAGTAAATATGTATAGAAAAAAGTTCAAAAAGCGATGATGTAAAATGCAAAAATAGAAATTGATTTACATCACATTTTACATCATTTGGCGAAAAAAATATGTAGATTTACATAGGATTATAAAGACTTGTATAAGGACCAAACAAAAATATAAACTCTGTAAAGTCTTGAAAACATAGGGCTTTACAGGGTTATGAAGGGATTTGAAGAGTATGATAAAAGTACTATTTGTTTGCCACGGCAACATCTGTCGCAGCCCCATGGCAGAATTCATTTTAAAAGACATGGTGCAGGCCCAGGGCCTTGCGTCTCAGTTTGAAATCGCCTCTGCCGCTACCAGCACCGAAGAAATCTGGAACGGTATCGGCAATCCGGTGTATCCGCCGGCCAGGGAGGAACTGGCCCGTCACAGTATTTCCTGTGAAGGTAAAAGAGCCGTGCAGTTAAAGAAGTCAGATTATGACAAGTACGACTATCTTATCGGCATGGACACCATGAACATTCGCAACATAGAGAAAATCACCGGACACAGAGGCGGAAAAATCAAAATGTTGCTGGAATACACAGGTAGCACAGCTTCTGTCATAGACCCCTGGTACAGCAGAAAATTTGATGATACATACCGAGACATCGTAACCGGCTGTAAGGCCTTTTTGGAATACCTGCAAAAACAGGGAAAAATAGAAGAATCCTGAGTACAGGAATTTATTTTTGAAAACTGCTTTCGTTTTCTCGAAGAGCTTCAAAAGTAAGCCGGGCAATGGCCTTTGCGCCGTAGGCATCCGGATGCACGCCGTCCAGGAGAAAGTATTCCGGGTGCGTCCGGGTGTAGGCATGTACATCAATGACAGGCAGATGCTCTTCTTCTCCAAGTTCTTTTACAGCATTGGATACCAAATCTGCCACGTCAGCCTGCATTTTGTAGCCGTTAGCGGGTTTGAAACTCTCCGGAAAAATAGTGGCCGGTGTCATGAGATAAATCTGAGGCTGGCTTTTCAGAGAACGGTAGTGGGCAATCAATTCCCGGTAGTCTGCCAGGAAATTTTCCGTTCCCGTCCAATTATAGGGCTTGGTATCATTGGTGCCCAGCATAATCAGCACGATATTTGGCTGAAAAGCAGAGCTTTCCTGAAAAGCAGGGTGATTCCAATAAGGGAAATTTCCGCTTTTTTGCAGTGTGTATCCACTGGCGCCGAAATTCCCCACCAGATAGTCGCTGCCCAAAAACAGCTGTAGCTGGGCTGGATAGGAATTGAGGAAATTGTCTTCAATTTTGGCTCCATAGGTAATGCTGTCACCCACGCAGGCCACCCGTATGGCAAAGTTTTTTTGCAAAGCGGAAAGCAGAATTGGCGAGGTGGTTATGAGAAAAAGAATCAAAATCAGGAAAATGGATTTTATTTTTTGATGTTTAGCTTTCATAAGCGACTCCTTTGCTGTATGCTTAGTTATAGAGATAATTGTAAAAGGTGTTGATAAAAAATACAAGGCAGGGATACAAATGAATGAGAAGAAAGAAGAAATTTTGCGAAAAAAATCGTTTTGGGAACATTTGACGGAGATTCAGAAAGAATTGCTGCTTCGGGAATCCCGGATTGTCCGGTATCAGGCCGGTGACAGCATTTATTCCAGCGTAAGAGAATGTCTGGGGGCTGTGTTTATTCTGGAGGGAATTATGCGGACATACCTGCTTTCCGATGAGGGGAAAGAGGTGACAATTTATCGTCTGCGGGAAGGGGATTGCTGTATATTGGCAGCTTCCTGCGTGCTTTCTGCCATTACTTTTGACGTGGAAATTGAAGCGCAGACGGAGTGTGCGGCTCTGGTGATTCCAGCGGGGCTTCTGGCGGCCATGTCCAGGGAGAATGTATATATGGACAACTTTATGTATAAAGAAGCGGCAAAGCGTTTTTCCGATGTGGTGGAGGCTTTGCAGCAGATGATTTTTTTAAGTCTGACCCAGAGAGTGGTTTCTTTTCTGTTAGATGAATCTGCCAAAATAGGTTCTTCCAGCATTGCTATGACTCATGAAGAGATTGCAAAAATCATTGGGAGTGCCAGAGAAGCCGTGAGCCGGACTTTGAAACAACTGGCCAAGACCGGTTCGATTTCTTTGAATCGGGGAGAAATTAAACTAGAGAGAAAAGAATCACTCTATCAGCTTTTGTAAACATAAAAGCTGATAGAGTGATTTCCGGCACTTATGCAGGGAAAGTTGCTGCAGATTTACCGGAGTAAATCCTGCAGTTTTTCTTTCGGAACGGCACCTACAGATTTACCGGCTACCTGACCGTTTTTGAAGAGCAGAACCGTAGGGATATTCATAATGCCGAATTGTGCTGCAATAGACGGGGAAGCGTCGACATCCACCTTTCCCACTTTGTAAGCCCCATTGGCTTCTTCTGCCAGTTCTTCGATGACAGGTGCCAGCATTTTGCAGGGCATGCACCAGGTAGCCCAGAAATCTACCAGTACCGGAACCTCAGAGTTTAAGACCTCCTGTTCAAAATTTGCCGTTGTGAATTCCATTGCCATAATTCCAATCTCCTTTTCGTCTTTCTGAAATTGTCTTTATTATAACGCAGAAACGTTAAAATGTCTGTGACAAAGTTACATTTTCCTGATTTTTTCTATTGCAGTTCTTTCCGCAGATAGTCTACAGCTTTTGTACCGGCCAGAGCACCTTCGTAAACGGCTTTTGAAATCTGCAGTAAGCCTCCGGTACAGTCTCCGGCTGCAAAAAGTCCGGGAAGGGCGGTGCTGGTATCTTTTTCTATCAGAATATGATTATCTTCCATGAAAAGTCCCAGTTTCCGGGCGATATCCGTGCTGTCAGCAGTCCCAAGGGCCACGAAAAGTCCATCCAGAGGGAAGAGAGTATGGTCTTCGAATTCCAGATGAGACAGAGAGGTGTCGCCTCTGGCGGAGAGTATCTTTTTTTCTTCCACGCGGATACTTCCCAGTTCTTCGGCGGCAAATGCCGGTTCAGATCCATTTGTGAGAATGGTGACTTTTTTGGCCAGAGGCTCTAAGACTCTGGCTTCGTGCAAGGCATAAGGCCCGTTCCCCAGAACAGCAACCTCTTTTTGACGGTAGAAAAAACCGTCGCACACAGCACAGTAGCTGATGCCGTTTCCTTCATATTTTTTCAGCTCTTTTAAGGACAGGGTATTTCTTTTTGTGCCCGTGGCCAGAATGACAGATTTTGCACGAAAGGTATGAAGGGCTGTATGAATCAGATAGTCTCCGTCATATTCTATGGATAGAAGCTCTTCTTGTAAAGTGGGAACAGACAGAGCCTGTATCTGAAGCAAGCCATTTTCATATAATTGCTTTCCGGAAATGGGATGGGAAAAACCATAGTAATTTTCGATTTTTACAGCTTTTTCCAACGCGCCGCCGTCTTTATAGAGAATCAAAGGCGTAATACCTGCCCGGACCGCATATAACGCAGCAGATATACCTGCCGGGCCTGCGCCTGCAATAATCAGCTTTTGCAGGGTGTTTTCCGTAGATGATTTCATATGGGTTGCACCTCCTTTTAGGTAAGATAAGCATAGCACAAGAATAAAGAGAAGAAAAGTAAAAACGCAGAGAATAGGAAAATGCACACCTGTTCACAGAATGGCCAAAGGAAAAGTGGTTTTATTGGACATTTAAAACATCTTTTCCTTTTTATTATGAATACAAATGGTAAAAAATAATAAAAATAAATAATAAAATTATAAAATAATTGTGAAAAAATCAAGTGGTAGAACCAGTATATACCAAACGGTATACTAAAACCATGGAATATCACACAAAAAGAGAAGAAAACTTTAAAAAACTACAAGAAAAAGTGACGAAATTCCAGCCATTTTTTTCAAAAAAGAGAAAGATTGACAAATCAATTAATTAGCAGTAATGTGTTAAAAGCAATTAATAAGAAGACACAAAAAACAAGTGCCATATCTGTTTTATTGCTCACAGCAACAATAGAAAACGGAAAGGAGAAAGTCAAGAATTCATTAACACAGAAAGGGGAGATGTCCTACGAATAACATAGCGGAAAGAATTACGGAAGAATTAAATTGTGAAACCGTATTCAACATTCCCATCTTCGGCGGGATTCCGATAGGAGAATCTGTGGTGGTTACCTGGATTATCATGGCGGTGCTTACCCTTCTGGCCATTGTGTTTGTTCGAAATCTGAAAGTGGAAAATCCGGGAAAGAAGCAGTTGGCCCTGGAAGCTTTTATCAGTTTCCTGGATGATTTTTTTACAGATATTCTGGGCAAAGAAGGCAGAAGATATATTCCGTATCTGATTTCCACAGCCATTTATATCGGAGTGGCGAACCTTATCGGTTTGCTTGGCTTTAAGCCCCCTACTAAGGATTTAAACGTAACGGCAGCCCTTGCCATTATGAGTTTATTCCTTATTTATTATGCCGGATTCCATAAGAAGGGCACGAAGGGATTTCTGAAAAGCTTTGCAGAGCCCATGCCTATTGTGACGCCGATTAACATTATGGAAATCGCCATTCGTCCTATATCTTTGTGTATGCGACTGTTTGGTAATGTTATTGGTTCCTTTGTTATTATGGAATTGCTGAAAATAATTATGCCGGCAGTTCTGCCAGTTCCATTCAGCTTATATTTTGATATTTTTGACGGTCTGATTCAGACCTATGTATTTGTTTTTTTAACTTCTCTCTTTATTAAAGAGCAGATAGAAGACTAAAACTTAAGAAGAAAAGGAGAAATGAATTATGACAGCAGCAATTGGTGCAGGTATTGCAGTATTAACAGGTATTGGAGCAGGTTTTGGTATCGGTATAGCAACATCAAAAGCGACGGAAGCTATTGCAAGACAGCCGGAAGCAGAAGGTAAAATCAGCAAAGCACTTCTTCTGGGTTGTGCACTTGCAGAGGCAACCGCTATTTACGGTTTCGTTATTGGTTTGTTAATCTTATTCTTATAATCTATCATTAAAAGAAAGGCAGGTGCAGGAAAGGTGCTAAAATTAGGTTGGGACCTTGTCTGGACGATTATAAACCTGATTGTTCTTTATCTTTTGATGAAAAAATTCCTTATCGGGCCGGTAATGGGAATTATGGAAAAGAGAAAAGCGCTCATTGCAAGCCAATTTGATCATGCAAAGGCAGTTCAGGAAAAAGCAGATGAATTAAAAGGACAGTATGAACAGGCC
>ENA-OXVT01000890-OXVT01000890.1-human-gut-metagenome-genome-assembly--contig:-NODE-890-length-10477-cov-14.386970_pt1 | contig 10477 bp, 14 predicted proteins | sample MGYA00249253_ERZ652702 | MGnify/ENA primary metagenome ERZ652702 (study PRJEB26925, sample SAMN05826756) | human gut metagenome | biome: ENVO:2100002; feature: ENVO:00000062; material: ENVO:00002003...
ATCTACACCGTCTAATTCGTCGGCAGCGTCAGATGTGTATAAGAGACAGCAACCAGCTGATCTACATCACTTAATTCTTTTTTTAGATTTCGTATCGAATTACGTGCTGCTGCCATTGCTCTTTCAGCTTCATTCATTTTACCATGTTTGATCATCGTTGTAATAAAACCACCACCAATCATATCAAAAAGTCCCCAGTTTCCTGCACTACTTAAATAATCCTGAGCCCTTGATAAATGACCTAAAGTTTCTTCAATTGCATGAAGTGCTTCATTAACTTCTTTTTTCTGATTATTTTCCATAAACTTTCCCCTTTGTTATCAAATTTCAAGAATATTTTACCATATAAAAAAATAATAATCAGTTAATTATATAATGGCTTGTAATTTTCTTTTCTAATTAATATAACATTCCAATAAAAAATATGCTCCCTTCTAAGTACAAGTTTTTATTTCACTTATTTTCCTAGAAAAGAGCAATTTAATATAATTTTTTAATTAAATTTTTATTAATTGATCCAACACCCTTAATTCTTCGTCAGTCAACGTAAAATCTTGCATTGCTAGAGAATCTGCATTTTCTCTTTGCAAATAGTATTGTTCCATAATTTCTTGAGTAGTTTTATTATAAAATATTTCCATATTAATAACATCTTCAAATTGATGCATTTTTTCTATGTCAATCTCTTCCATTTTTATTTCTCCTTGCTGATAGGCTCTTATACCCTCTTTAAATCTCTCTAAACCGTCGAATAATCGTGATTGTGGACAAGCTATATTCATTCGAATAAATCCATTACCATTTTCACCATACTCAATTCCGCTAGTCAAATACAAACCCGTCTTATCGCGAATAAATTGTGTTAACATTGTACTGTCAGTTGTTATTCGTGAACAATCAAGCCACAATAAATAAGTAGCCTCACTAGGAATTAAATAAATTTCTGGTAAATAGCATCGAATAAATTTAGATACTATATTTTTATTTTCTTCAATATATTCCCTCAATTCATCAAGCCACACTGCCCCTTTAGTAAACGCAGCAACTGTTGCCGTAATAGCAAAACTATTAGGTTCTGCCACTTCATCAGTATTAATGCCCCGATTTACCTTATGTCGTAATTGTGGATTAGCGACAACAATACAAGCAGTTTGTAGTCCAGCTAAATTAAAAGCTTTAGTTGGAGCAATACAAGTAATACTATTCATCTGATTAACTTTTGAAACACTAGCAAACGGAATATAATTCTTATTAGGTGCAGTAAGATCACAATGAATCTCGTCACTAATTACTAAAACATTATATTTAGCGCACATTTCACCGATCCGCTCTAATGATTCAATGTCCCATATTTTTCCAATTGGATTATGTGGATTACAAAGAATCATCATAGTTGTTTGAGGATCTGCCAGCTTCATTTCTAAATCTACAAAATCAATATAATATTCTTTTCCATCAAAAATTAAATCACTCGAAATAATATGCCGTCCATTATTTAAAATAGAATTATAAAAAATATTATATACTGGTGCTTGAATTAAAATATTTTCTCCTACACTTGTCATCTTTCTAACGAGTGAAGAAATTGCTGGGACTACCCCTGTACAAAATAACATCCACTCTTTTTCTAGATAATAATTATGCCTTTTTAGCCACCAGGTCTGAATACTTTCAAAGAATTCATCAGGAACGATGTTATATCCAAAAATACCATGCTCAACTCTTTGTTTTAGAGCCTCGATTATTTCTGGCGCAGTTTCAAAATCCATATCCGCTACCCACATAGGAAGTTCATTCTCTTTAATTTCCCACTTCAAAGAACCACTATTCCAGCGGTTCGTCAGTTTTGAAAATTGATTTTTCATTTTCTCCTCCTCTAACAACATATACATTCGATATTTGTTTGGCTTTTTATTGGAGGATTTGTTATCACAATTTTTGTTTCACTAGGATTTATTTTGGTCTTGTCTAGAATTAATTCACCGATACTATGTGCTTTGATTACACCTGAGATTGGATTCATAACACTATCAATATGCGAATTTACCTCAACTTCAACTGTAGAATATTCAAATGCAAGTGTTGTATTAATAAGTTTGCAGTTAATCAGTTTTAAATTTTCAATATAACAAAGTCCTTGTAAACTCTCAATCGTACAATTTATAAACGTTATATTTTTAGAATTCCATCCTAAATATTCACCAATGATCGTTGAATCATAAACTGTAACATTTTCACAATTCCAAAAGGCATCTTTTGAAATCAGCTTTGAATTATGCACTTCAATATTTCTTCCACCATCAAAACTATAATTTCCTGTTAAATTCAAATCATCAATCTTAATATTTATACTATTAAACCCAAAATAGTCACCATGTACCCTCGCTGCCTTTAAAACAATATCCGTGCAATTCCAAAGCGTTTCTTGCGCTATTGGCAAATCTACATTTTCTAAATAAATATTTTGTGCTCGACGAAATGTTTTTGGTGCCTCAATAATACTATCTATAATACTAATATTTTTAGTGTACCAAATTCCTGAGCGTGCCGTTTCCAACAATGTTGAATTAGTGACTTTAACATCATTACAATACCATAATGGATATTTCCATTTAAAAATAGTCTCATTGATTTCTATATTCTTACTTTCCTTTAACGGTGATTCACCATCAGCAAAAATAGAATCTTCAATTTTTAGATTATTACTTTTAAAAAGTGCTCTTTCACCGCTTAAATATTTTTGTTTAATTATTTCCATTTTCTTCTCCATTTCTATATTTCATAAAGCTAACTACCAGATCTCCTGCACCCACAATTTGATTTATATTACCTGCATCATCTATTTGACCAATTCGCGTATACTGATACTTAGATAAGAAGTCTTGATAGAATAATACTAAGCAATTGTCATGAAATAGCATCAAGTCTCCTTTATTAATTTGATTAACTGATTGACTAGTTACTGGCAAAGAGTATTCTAAATTATAGAATTTTTCATTACCATTTAACTCTTTCATTGTAAGTACCATCGGCAATTTTTCCAATAAAGCCTGGGATGTTGGAGTATCATCTAATGTAGCTAAAAACATTTGTCCATTAATCTCAATCTTTATTTTTATCATTTCTTTTGATTCTTCTTTTCCTTGTTTATCTATATTTTGTTTAACCAGATAGCCTATCAATATTAATACTAGAAGTAAAAAAATATATTTCTTTTTCATCTTATTTATTAACTGCAAATAATTGCAGTATGATTTTTATTGATAATATTGCTATATTTTAAACGTTCCGTTTCAATGATCTCTAGCGTATGCTGAAGTTCTTCAATTTGTTCAATAATTACAGTATGTTGTTGATCAAGTATCATAATTTTTTGTTCAAATGACAGTTTTCCCTTTGAATATAATTGATTGAAATTCTTAATATCTTTTAATGTCATCCCCATATCTTTTAGTTTTTTTATTCGCTTTAAATCAGTAATATTTTCATTTGTAAACACACGTTTTCCTTCAATTCTTTGAATTACTGGTAATAACCCCAAATTTTCATAATAGCGAATCGTCGAAACTGGTATTTTTAAAATTTCAGATACTTCTCGAATAGTGTAACCCATCAAAATCTCCCCTTTGTCATATAAATAATCAATTAGTCATTTAAATAAAGCTTTTTTATTTTATAAATTAAATAATCCAAACAGTCTAATTCTTTTTGAACTAGATGAAGTTCATCTAATAATTCCTTTCTTTGTTCTGACAAAATTTGTAATTGTCCTTGATAGTTTTTATGTGCAAATAATAGCATAAATCTATCTACTAATTTACTATCACAACCTGCATCTAATAAGTTTTGATATACCGCTTCAGGTGTATCATTTGAACACATCACTTTATCATCTCCTTCAGCTATATTCTAAAATATAGCTTTTCGGATAGCAAATACTTATATTAAATAGTTTCCTATGCTTGAAAGGCATATTGATGCATGTTAAAATATTTTAAAGGAGTTGATCTGTATGGAACTTAGAGTTCTAAAATATTTTATTACTGTAGCTCGTGAAGAAAGTATTTCTGCTGCAGCTGATTATTTACATATGACCCAACCAACCCTGTCAAGACAATTAAAAGATCTTGAAAATGAACTTGGTAAGCAGTTACTAATTAGAGGTAATCGTCGGATTACCTTGACAGATGATGGAATTCTCTTTAGAAAAAGAGCCGAAGAAATTATTGACTTAGTTAATAAAACTGAAGCAGAAATGACTTCTGATAATGAAACTATTAGTGGTGATATTTATATTGGTGGTGGTGAAACAGAAGGAATGCGATTAATAACGAAAGCGATTAAAGAAACGCAAAAAATTCATCCAGAAATCAAATTTCATCTCTATAGTGGAAATGCCCAAGATGTGACTGAAAAACTTGATAAAGGTCTATTAGATTTTGGAATTTTAATTGAGCCGACTAATTTTTCAAAATATGATTTTATTAAGCTCCCTTATACCGATTGCTGGGGTGTATTGATGAAAAAAGACGCTTTTCTAGCATCCAAAGAATATATCAACCCCCAGGATTTAAAAGACCTGCCACTAATTTGTTCTAACCAAGACCTTGTTCGAAATGAACTTTCAGGGTGGCTAAAAGATGATTTTGACAAATTAAATATTGTCGCTACTTATAATCTAATCTACAATGCTTCATTATTAGTTGATGAAGGTTCTGGATATGCCTTAACACTTGATAAATTAATTAATACATACAATAGTACATTATGTTTTAAACCATTAGAGCCAAAGCTTGAAGTTGGACTAGATCTTGTTTGGAAAAAATATCAAATTTTTTCCAAAGCTGCAGATTTCTTTTTAAAAAAAGTAATTGAACTTATCTAATGCTTCATTAATTAACTGCTTTTTTTATAATGGCATTAAAATCATTCGTTGCAAAATCTAGCGAATCAATAATAAAAATCTTATTTCCATATTTATTTTTCAACTGTGGCAGTAAATAAGCAACTTGTGGTGCTAATAAAACCATATCATAATCATCAATAACTTTATCAATTTCCATATATCCTACCGCATCAACAACTATATCCAAGCCCTGACGTTTAAAAATTTCCTGCATTGAATAAGCAAAATATGAAGTTGTCAGACCGCCACTACAACTAAGTAAAATTTTATTAGTATTTACATTATTGAAAATGCTCTCACCAAGCTTAATTGTGGGTAAACAAAGATAATTAAAAAATGTATTAAATTGATCCATTGTAGATTTAAAATCATGCATTTGAAAATGTAAATAAAACAATATTTCATCACTATCTTTATTCTTTACACTCAATTCAACGATTCCCTCATTATGAAAACTGATTATTCCGGTACTGTTACTTCCATCAATACATAGAGTGCATTGATTTTCACAGACTTTGATATGTTCATGCGTCTTAACCCAGCGATAAACAACCGGTTCTAATAAATCTTGATAAAATTCATCCATATTAATTTTCTCCCTTACATTGCCTAGTATAAACCTAAAGTTAACTTTAATGTCAAGAGGGTAAGTAACTGAAAAATATTCTATATACAAAAAAACTCTATCTTAGTAGAGCTTTAACACATAATTTTAAATATTTTGCAACGTAAAAATTGAAAAAGCATCTTTCAAGGTACATTCAAAATAGGCTAACCCAACCTTTGAATTGAACCTACTCAAAGTATAACTATAAAAAATGTCATTATCTAAATACATTTTTACAAGTTCTTTTTCACCAAATTCTAATATATCATTTTTACATTGCAAAATAAGATGTTCAGAATCATAAGAAAGATAACGATTTGCTGTCTTAATAAAATCTAAGTCATATCCTTCCCTTTCCAAAAAATCGATTACGTCTCCGGTTGCCATATAATTATCCCTCCAACCTTATTATAGTATTAAGAATAAGGATTGTATATCTACTTGTACATTTTTTTAGAAGCTTTATTATAACAACAAAGGATAACCTCAAAAATTTATCATTAAAGTGGCTATCCTTTATTATTAGTTATTGTGGCGGTACCGTAAACGAGATTGCGCCCTTAAATCGAGCCCATAAAAAATATACTAACGGTAATAAAAACCGATCTTCACTATTTACATCTTTAATAATAAAATAGTCTCGACCTGCATCCTCAACTATACCAACAAAAACTTCATCTCGCCATTTCTCACTATCACTATAAGTGAAATAAAAAGTCCCAAGCTTACCGATATTCAAACGAATGATATTTCCCATATATATTTGTGGTACAGCTGCCGGATTAGGGTTTTTAGGCGGTATCAGTGTACCGTCAGGATTCACTTCAGCATCTGGATCCTGTCTAACAAAATAAGGATTTAAATCTTCAAAATAATTCATAAATGCATCTCCTTTAGATTTCACATACTAAATTTGGTCCGGGATTATAAAAACAATGATTCTTAAATCGACCCGAAAATTCTCCATAAAATGTTTTTGGGCAAGTAACATTATCCCCAGGGTTTTTGAACCATAACGCATATGTTGCTGGAGCATTCCGATAACCTTTAATTGTTTTAAGCGCTAGTTCTTTTTCTTTGGTATTAACAGGTCCATTAAATAAATCTGTTCCAACTCCAGCAAAAGCATTTTTCTGATAAATTGCTTCCGTAATAGTAACAACATTTTTAAATACATCACAAACTGCAGCAACTCTATTAACGACAACATTCCCAACTAACAGCATTCCTTCTTGACCTTCGCCTAATGCTTCAGCCTTGATCAACCGTGCTAGTAATTCTACTTCCTTACTGTTGTAAGCAATCCTTGAGCTCATCTTCTGATATCACCTCTTTAAGACTATATGCCGATAAAGCAACAATATAACTAATTTATACAGTAATTTAAGCTTTTTTCGACTTATTCAAAAAATATTATTAGATATAAAATTAATCTTTCGAATAATAACTTTATTCCCGATATTTTGTTAACAACATTAACAGAACTATGATAAAAAAACTTCTAATTTTGTTAATAGTATTTAAATCAACTATTTTTTACTTTCCAAAATTATCAGTAACGATTATGATACGAGTGTAGTTAAGGAAAGAAGGTAATTAAAATGAATAAGAGAGAAATTGAAAAACAAGCACTCAATTCATTAAACACTTACTTTAAAGATAATCCCGATAAAGTATTGAATGATTTTGAGCGAAAGCCTTTGGATAAAGAAGATATAACTAAAATTGTCAACGAAGAAATCCAAGCTCAAGAAAAAAAAGTTGAATCACTTGAAGTGCTGAGAAAAAATATTGCTATTGAGGCAGAAGAATCGTTAGAAAAGGTTTTAGGTAAAAGGATTACCAGCAAAAAATCTCCAAATAAATTAACTGTTGATGAGATGGCAGTTAAACTACAAGAAGAAAAAACTCATCAAATTGAAACTGCAAATAAATTAAAAACAGCTAAATTAAGGAAATAACATTTGTTAATGCCATTAACAAATAATCTAAATTGAAAGTAGAAATTTTGTTAACAGCATTTATAAATGATTATTATATATAGAATTATTTTGCACAGAAGCATATATTATAAATGAAAACAAAAGAAAGAGGGAAATTATTATGAATACTAAAAAAATCAATGAACAAGCTATTGAATCTTTAAAAACTTATTTTAACGAAGGTAAAGATCTTATTAAAGAAAATGTTACACCACTTACTAAAGATCAAATTAAAGCTATCGTTAATGAAGAAATTGCTCATCATGAAGCTAAATTACATGAATTAAATGATTTAAAACAAAAAATTGATTTAGAAGCAGAAGAAGCTTTTGAAAAAGTTTTTGGTAAAGCTAAAGAAGAACCAAAAACACATAAACTAACTACTGATGAAATGGCAGTCAAACTTCAAGAAGAAAAAGAACATCAAATGGATGTTGCTAATAAATTAAAAGAAGAAAAATTATCTCATTAAATTAATTATTCTAAAAAAAGTCACGACAAATCAATATCGTGACTTTTTTATTAATCTGATAACATTATAAAAAGTAGTTATCAAAATAGCCATACAAACGTACAGTTATTTCATTAGTTCTTTTTCAAACATTTTTTTACTTGTTAAAAAAGCAATTACAAGAATCGCAAAAGAAATATCAAAAGGACTCTTTAAAGTAAGTATTACAATGAATAAACCAACAATAATTCCAAAAATTTGAAAAGAGAAAGGCTTTAATGACAACCGATTTTCCTTAATTAGTTTGTATTGATTAACTAGATTATGTAATGTAACATAGAAAGCAATAATCGCAATCAAAACATCAACAGAAAAACTGACTAAATAATTATCAGTTAATAATTCTTTGATAAAAAGTAAAACAATATAGCCACACATCGTTTGCCATAAACCAGCAATAATATACTTTTCAAGTACTTCTTTTTTTATCTCTTTTAATCGCTTTTTACTAGTTTTTTCTTTTTTCATTATTTAGTAACCTTTAAAATATGTCCACTCATTTCTTCAATATGACTATTAAAGAATTCTTCCATCACTTTAATCATATAAGCAGTATCTTTGACACCAGCTGTTTCATAAGATGAATGCATTGCTAATTGAGGTAATCCTATATCAACACTGTTCATTGAAACTTGTGCCATTGCAATATTACCTAACGTGCTACCACCAGCAGTATCACTGCGATTAGAGAAAAATTGTACTGGAACTCCAGCCTTTTTACATAATCCCTTAAAAACAGCTATACTAACTGCATCACTAGTATATTTTTGACCAGCATGAGATTTTACAACAATACCCTCATTCATATAAACACAATTATTAACATCTGTTTTCGCAGGATGATTTGGGTGTACAGCATGAGCATTATCAGCACTTAACATAAAGCTTGAAGCCAATGCCCGATAATATTCTTCTTCACCTTTTCCTAAAGCATTGTTGATTCTACGCATAGCATCATATAAAAATGTTGATCCTGCACCCTGTTTAGTACCTGAACCTACTTCTTCGTTATCAAAGCAGGCAAATACATTGATTGATTGCTTATTTGCTCCCTTGAGAAAACCTTGTAATGAAGTATATGCACATTGTAAATCATCTAGTTGTGGACATGAAATAAATTCTTCATTAGCTCCCCAAATTGATGGTTCCATGCGATTATATAAATATAGATCTGTTCCATAAATAGTTTCAACATCAACACCTAATTCATCAGCAATCAGTTTCTTTAAATCTCCTGCTTTAGTTTCAGATCCACCAAATAACGGTAACATATCAACTTGTTTATTATAAGCATAACCATCATTGACAGTACGATTCATGTGAATTGCAACATTCGGAATCATTACTAGATCTCGATCAATATTTACTAGTTTGGTAACATAGTTATCACCTTCTTGAACTAAAACCCTACCTGCAATAGATAATGGGCGATCAAACCAGGTAGCACATAACATCCCACCATAACCCTCTGTATTTAATTGCGTATACTTACCTTTTATTTCAATTTCAGCATTCTCTTTGACTTTAAAAGTTGGTGAATCACTATGTGATGCAGCAACATTAAAACTATAATTATCTAAATTCTCACCAAGATTAAAAGCAATAATGCTAGAATTATTTCTAGTGACAAAGTAATGACCACCCTTCTTAATTTGCCACGTTTGTCCTTCTAATAATTCTTCATACCCATGTTCAATTAAAATGTTCTGCATATTAGCTACAGCATGAAAAGCAGTTGGGCTTTGCTTAATAAAAGTTACTAATTCCTGTGATATTTGTTTATCCATTTTCATGACCTCCATAATTACGGCTTTATTGTAACATATCCTTTAACATGTGTTAAAGGATATGTCTAAGATACTATTGACTTGTCTTACCACGTTTAGCTAGAGCAGGCATAATTGCTCCTAATCCAACTAAAATAATTGGGGTAATAATATTCATTGCGATTTCAAATGCACTTCCTTTAAACATTCCTAAAGCACAACAAGCTGCAGTGACAATAAAACACCACCATCCAAAAAATTTCGCAAAAAATTGACTTTTAGTAAAGCGATATTCTGCTGGAAATTTATCAATTGCTTTACGCAATGCAATATATGCAATAAACACCCATAAATAACGCAGTGGCATACAAACTGAATTTAGTTGGGTCAAGAATTTTAAAAATGCCGTAACACTTCCTATTCCTAACGCCGGAATTAAAATTAATGGTGTAACAATTGCTACTACCAACAAAATTCCATTGGTATATGCGCCTTTGTCATTTTTCTTTAATAATTTTGCAGGAATAAATTGACGCGCATTTTCATTGTCTAATAACATTCTAAGTGGCGCATCGATAGAAATTACCAAAGTTGATAATTGCCCGACCATATTACATACTGCATAAACAATTAAGAAGGTATTACCAATACCATAATACCTGTCTCTTATACACATCTCCGAGCCCACGAGACTCGACGTCATCT
>ENA-OXVT01000891-OXVT01000891.1-human-gut-metagenome-genome-assembly--contig:-NODE-891-length-10470-cov-36.279981_pt1 | contig 10470 bp, 10 predicted proteins | sample MGYA00249253_ERZ652702 | MGnify/ENA primary metagenome ERZ652702 (study PRJEB26925, sample SAMN05826756) | human gut metagenome | biome: ENVO:2100002; feature: ENVO:00000062; material: ENVO:00002003...
TAGTAAAGTAATACGCTATCAAGTATGCTCTCTTCCCAAGAAGCTCCCACTTCAAGCGTAAGAAACCGTTAGGTTTAGCTAAGTGGTGAGTAGTTCACAATGACGCTTACGAATGATAATGGAGACGAATTATCTGTTGAAGATACTTGGTCATATTTGAGTGATTATATTGTCAGCGTTGAAATCATTGAATTTGTAGCGGATAAAGAAGAATAAAAACTGGAGGAATAAATTTTACAGATAAAGGCTTAGAAGAAGTCACGACGAATAATAAAAAGGTAGTATTACCTTAGGCATTGAGTAAGGAATTCATTTAGGAGGAAAATTAGATGGCGCGACCAGTTTTAGAGGCGATGGATATGGATACTTTGACAAAAGGAAGGTATGTACAGCTGTTAGCTCGTGGTTATTCACCTAAAGATGTATTCAAATCCCTGTCTAAAGGAACAGATATGGAAAAAGAAAGATTACGAAAAGAATTCGATTATTGGAGAACCCATAATGGAATCAAGGATTTGAAACCAGCACGGCCAGTAATTAAACGAAAGAAAAAGATAACCCAAGACTGAAGTGTAGAGCGTATGTGATCATAGGCTTTTTTATTTTTGCAAAAAACAAGGAAGGTAGGAAAACTCATGAATTATGAAGAAATCGAAAACAGAAAAAAAGTGTCGAAATAAATGGAAGAAAAGTTGCTAAAAACGATGAAACAAAAACACCTTAAAAGATTATCTGTCATGCAATATATCAATGATATGCAGATAACAGGAAAAGAGAAAGCTTGTTTGTTAGGTTCAATGAAAAACTTTGAACAGTTGAGACGAACTTATGTGAAAACAAGTTCTAATTGTCAACTATTGTTAGAAGTCTCATGACATTCATTAATAGAATTCATTTTTAAAACTTTTTCTATGGAAATGAGAAAAAGATTTTTTGTTTTGTCTGAAAGGGGGTAGCTGGATGAGAAAATGGTTATTTGGTTTTTTAGGAGTCGCTTTAATCGTCTTTTGCAGTGTGTTTGGCTATGTTAGCTACCAAAAACATGAAGGAGAGGTGTTTAAGCAAAATATAGAAAAAAAGATGCCCGTAGATCAAATCAATGCACATGCAAAGAGTTATAAGGAGGATGCAACGAACGTCAATAATGATATGTCTTTGGGGCAAATGTTGTCCATACAACAAGAAGCAATCGAAATGGGCGTCAATAAACAAGTATTTGCACAAATTCAGATTCCTGCACTTGGTTTAGCATTGCCAATTTTTAAAGGGGCAAATCAATACACTTTGAGTCTTGGAGCGGCTACTTATTTTTATGAAGATGCTGAAATGGGCAAAGGAAACTATGTCCTAGCAGGTCATAACATGGAAATGCCAGGTGTTTTATTTTCTGATATTCAAAAGTTGTCATTAGGGGAGGTGATGGACTTAGTTAGTAACGATGGCGTCTATCGTTACAAGGTAACGCGTAAATTTATCGTACCTGAGTACTTTAAATTAATCGATGGCGTTCCTGAAGAGAACTCTTTCTTGTCTTTGCCAAAGAAAGGAGAGAAACCCTTATTAACGTTGTTTACTTGTGTTTATACGTCACAAGGAAAAGAAAGATACGTGGTACAGGGAGAACTACAATAACAAGGTTTTAATCAACGTGAGTCGTTGAAATATGAAATGAGGAGAGTAAAAAATGGCAATAAATCGGTATGTAAAAAAAGCTGGAATGCTTATTGGAATGTTAGGAATCATTGCAGGCTGCTTTCAGGGATATCGAGCATATGCAGAAGATGTCACGCAAAAAACGCCACCAGAGAAGGTCAATATCACGGTTCATAAATTAATGTACGATCAAGGAACGCAATTGAATGTTGATATTGACGGGATCAAAAACGATGGTTATACGCACGATCAATATCCTACAGGTGTAACGAAATACAACAAGGCAGATTATGGTGATGTTGAGTTTACGTTAGGAAATATTACGGATCAAGTATTACCGACTGAAGATTCTGATCTAACCAACGCGAAGGTGGACGAAATCGTTAAAGATGTAGAAGACAAGGGATCTAACAGTGAGTACGTCAAGAATGCAACCAACAAAATTACTTCAGCTGTAGATGAAAATGGTGAGATCCCTTTTGCTGATCAACCAGCCTATGTCAATTCCAAAGGGAATGTATATGTGGTTTATGAAAGTAAATCCGCTGCTGGATTAGTCACACAAAAAGCAAAACCAATGGTTGTGATTGCGCCAATGACTGATAATACAGGTTCAGGTTTTTTAAAAGACATTCACTTATATCCTAAAAATATTGTTTCTAAGTTGAGTTTTGAATTAACGAAATTTGGTGACGATGGCACAGCTCAAAGCAAACAAACACCTTTAAAAGGGGCAAAATTTGAGTTATACAAGGGCGAACCTGGAAAAGGAACAAAATTAGGAGATCTTGTATCGGATGATCAAGGAAAGCTGACTGCTACTGATTTGACGTTAGGAAAATACTATTTTGTGGAAGTTCCTTCAGAAGTTGTAGTGGGATCAGATAAAGAACCAACAGCCGATCAATATTTATTAGGCGCAGACGCTCGCAACGATGCGCACAATAAATTAACCTTTGAAATTACGAATGATGGCGTGACAAGTGACTTAAAAGCTTCATACGTAAACTATAAAGCACCAGTGATCGATAAAACAGTAACAAATGGAACAGGACAAGAACATTCTTTCCAAATTGGTGACGCAGTAAATTATCAAGGAACGATTCATATCCCAACAGACATTGCAGGCGGAGCAGACGGTATCACAGTAAACGGAGTGAAAAGCGAAACTTCTCCTTACAGTGTATTTAAATGGGGGGATACAGCAGGACAAGGACTTTCTTATGTCGCTGCTAAAGCAAATATCAAAGTAACAAATAAAGATGGATCTGTGGTATTAAAAGAAAATACAGATTATAAAATCCAAAATTCAGAAAATGGCTTTGTGATCGATTTTATCGTGAATAATGGCCAAGTAAGTGATACTGTAGCAAGTTTACACGGACAAGATCTTCAAATGACTTATAACATGTATGTAAATGACAGCGCAGCTGTTGCCAATCCATTAACAAATAGCGTGGATTTCGTTTATAACAACAATCCATTTAATCAGGAAGAACACCACGAAAAAACGAAAGCTGACGTTGTGACTTATGGTGCAAAATTCTTAAAAGTCGATAGCGGACTATTTGGAACAGGAATCAAAGCAACACCGCTTGAAGGCGCAGAATTTGCTGCTAAAAACGCAGAAGGAAAATATTATGGTGGATTAGTTGATACGGATAAAGACGGTGTCAAAGAAGCAGTATGGGTAGACGATGTAGCAAATGCAGCGATCCTAAAATCAGATAAAGAAGGTCACTTTGAAATCACTGGTTTAACTGAAGGTGAATATTCACTGGAAGAAACAAAAGCGCCTGAAAACTATCAAAAATTAACGAAAGAGATCTCTTTCAAAGTAGACAAAGATTCATACAAAGAAGAAAACCGAATCACGATCAAAAACAATCAAAAAGCTTCCGTACCAATGACCGGTAGCAACGGTTTTCAAACGTATGTATTAATCTCTTGCTTGTTGCTAGGAGCAGGGGCACTTTCTGCAGTTGTTTACTTTAAGAAGAAAGCCTAGAAGGATCAAAACCAATGATTATCAGGAAGCCTAAGAAAAAGCGAATCATGGGTAAATGGATCATTGCTTTCTGGTTACTTTCAGCTGTAGGTGTCTTACTTTTGATGCCTGCTGAAGCGAGCGTGGCGAAATACCAACAAAATCAGCAGATTGCCGCAATCGATCGAACAGGAACGGCAGCAGAAACGGATTCTTCTTTGGATGTTGCTAAGATTGAGTTAGGCGATCCTGTTGGTATTCTTACAATTCTAAGTATTTCTTTAAAACTACCAATTTATGACGGAACGTCCGACAAAATTTTAGAAAATGGTGTAGGTATTACGGAAGGAACTGGTGATATTACAGGAGGAAACGGTAAAAATCCTTTAATCGCAGGTCATAGTGGACTTTATAAAGATAATCTTTTTGATGATTTACCTTCAGTAAAAAAGGGAGAAAAGTTTTATATCAAAGTTGATGGTGAGCAGCACGCTTATCAAATCGATCGGATTGAGGAAGTGCAAAAAGACGAACTACAAAGAAACTTTGTCACTTACTTAGAATCAAATCCCAATGAAGATCGAGTAACGCTAATGACATGTACGCCTAAGGGGATCAACACACACCGTTTTCTAGTGTATGGGAAGCGAGTAACCTTTACAAAATCAGAATTAAAAGATGAAGAAAATAAGAAACAAAAATTATCTTGGAAATGGCTTTTAGGAAGTACTGTTTTTCTTTCAGTCATGATCATTGGTTCGCTATTTGTTTATAAAAAGAAAAAATAAAGGAGGGTAACCAACATGAGAAATAGAAAATGGCTATTTGTTTGTGCAGCCGCTCTTTTTTCTTTCACTGCCTACACACAGTTGACGTTTGCAGACAGACAAGAAAGCACGGATAGCACAGAACAAACAATCCAAACGTCAGATAGCAGCACGATTCAAAGCAGCGATGAAACCGTCGATTCGTCAACAGTTGATTCTTCAGAAGAACCTAAAATTGCTGAAGACGATCAAATAGTCAAACAGACCATTCACGTTCAAAAGATTATTTCTTCAGAACAATTAGACAACCAGGGGCATGAAAAACAAGAAGGAGTAAATGGCGCGAAGTTTTCTGTTTATGATGTATCGGACATTTTACAAAAGATGGATGTTAAGGATCTCACTACTGACCAAATTGAATCCCAATTAAAAAATCGAGTGAAAAAACTATCCAGTGATCAATTGAAGCTAGTTTCTAATGAAGAAACAAAGACAATTGATCAACAAACAGGTGTCTTTGAATTCTCGGTAGAAGTACAGGCAAATCAGAAACAAGCTTATTATATTGTCAATGAATCAAGTCCTGAAAACATTTCTAATAGCGAGGATATTTTGCTATTAACACCTGTTTCTGATAAAAACGGTGAATTCTTAAAGGATGTGTGGATCTATCCTAAATCAGAAGCTTCGCAACCTAAAGAAGAAGTAAAAAAAATCGTTTCTACTGGCGTAAAGAAAAACTTCTTTGAGAATTGTTGGGATTTTGTTACTCACTTGTTTTCTAGAGATTAAGGAAGAAATAAAATGAAACTGATCAAATTATTATTATTCAATTTTTCTTGTTTAACCGCAGTCTTTTTGTACTGCGGTTTATTATTTTCTAAACTATCTATTTTGCCAAGCTACCAACTATACCTAATGAGGATTTTAAACATACCAGCTGCTTCCATGCCGCTAGATATTATGGAAAAGCTCATTAGGAATCCATTATTTACTACGATCAATTTGATCGTTATTGTCGGAATTTCACTAGTCATTTATAAAAAAGAGGGGATGAAGGGATGAATTTTAAACACTCGTGGACAAGACGGTTAAAATATGTTTTTCCCATAATGATGATGTTAGGTACATTGTTTGGGTTAAAAACAGCCAATGTCTTTGCTGAAAAAGTTATTGTCGATCCGTCAAATCCAATCCAGAACGTAAAGAATAATTTTATTATTCCAAAAGATGTTCCTAATGCAAAAACAAATATTACTGTAAACGGAGCGTCAAAAGTTTACAAATATCATGTTGATGCCAACAAAGGTGGTTTTACAGACGACTACGTAGGATTAGTGGAGGGAAACAAAAATATACGCTATCCTTCTTTCCAAAAAGAATACGGTGAAACAAACCTTGTTTTAGAAGGCGTAACAACCAACACCAAAGTCAATATTGACTATGGAAAAATCGGTACGTATAACGGGAAAAAAGTCAATATCAAGCTAGTTCTATCTAATATTCACTTATACTCGGATACGTTGCCGTGGAATCTACTAGATAACAACTATACAAAAACTCATTTTCGAGACGATGGCTATAAAAATACGAATGGTGCAATGAGTAAATCTAAAAAAAGAACAGTACTTTGGATCTCAGACAATCTTTTCTCAGGAATTGTTTACCATTCAACACAAATGAATGTGCAGCTAGTAGCCACATATGAGGACGGTAGCCCCGTTCAATTTTCAGGAGATACATTTATCAGTTTTAACTCTTTGAACCCTGCAGGAGGAAAAAGCACGGATCTTAAAGGAGAATATGCCCACTATGACAAAATGAATACGACAGATTGGTATGTCAGAAAAGATACGGTTCTTTCAGAATTTAAATCTTTCTACAACAATCTGAACGTGGTAGGTGGCCACCCAGGAGGAAGCTCTAAGCTGACACAAGCGGATAATGATTTCAATAATTTGCATGATAAATTAGGAGATCCGAAGTTTGGTCAAGGTACTGTGTCCTTTAAAATATCTGAAGCAAATCCGACGTTTGTGATTGGTTCTTCTAATGTTCAAACCTGGTTTACTTTATCTTCTGCGACAATCTTTAGTGTTGTTCCTGATCAACCTGAAAAAACAGGGGTTGATAAAAATGGAAATAACGTGAACGATAAAATGTTGCAAGTAGGAGACACGATTCAATATCGAATCAAACAGAAGGTGAATCGATTAGGAGTGGATTTACTAGCGGTTTACGATCGATTTGAGTTAATCGATAATTTACCAAAAGAAGTAAATTACGTCGATGCACACGTTGAAAGTGGTACAAATAAAAAATTCGATGTATCTGGTGAAGTGACCTATGACAAAACAAAACACCAGGTAAAATATGCAGCGAAAGCTGATACATTAAAAAATCGAATGAAGTATAACGGCGAAACTTACGAATTAGTGATCAATGTAAAAGTCAATGAATTGGCCAATCAAAATAGTGTAGCCAAAAATCAGGGAACGTCGATCATTAATAAAGTAGAAAAGGATACAAATATCATTACCGTTTATTTCCCTAAAATTCCAGTGAAAGAAGTACAACAAAATGGAAAAGATGTAAACGGACGAAATGACGGTAAGAAGGGTACGCCGACAGCTCCTTTAAACGCAGGATCTGAAGTACAATATCTAGTCACACAAAAATGGCACACAAAAGGCGTAGACGCTGTGTCAGATCACTACAAACAATTTAGTATTCAAGATCCAATTGAAGCTCGTTTGACATATAAAGAAGGTTCTGCGCAAGTAATAGATAAGAGTACAGGAAAAGATATTACTTCTGAAGGCACACTAACCTATGATAGCAATTCAAGAACGCTGAAGTGGGAAGCTTCCGCTGACTTCTTAAGTAACAATCTTTTAGATGGACGAGAAATTCAGCTGATATTTACAGTTAAAACTCCATTACAATCAGAAAAAAATATTGATAACCAAGCCGTAGTAGCAGTAGATAATGTTTCTAATAAAACAAATGTTGTGACAATTGGGGTTGATCCTAACTTGCCACAGGTCATTGTTCCTAAAACAGGTTCTACACATTTAGTAACGATTTCAGCGGTCAGCTTACTATTACTTGTGTTAGCAACTTTTAGTTATGCGGTTCTGAGATACATTTAAAATAAAAAAACGAAAGAATGAATAAAATGAAAAAGTTAATAATAGTAGTTACTTCCTTGATTGCCATGATTGTTATTTTAGTCGGATGTAGTAATGAAAAAAATAAACAAACTAATCAAGATAATGGCGTATTGAAATCAGGAACTATGTGGAAAGAAGAAGTAGGTGGTCTTGTTTATAATTTGAAAATTATAGACGAGACTACCTGGGAATACTCTGAGAGTGTATGGCATCCAGATCCTGTACAAATAACAGTCAAGAGGCAAAAAGACTATAAAGGTTTAGAAAGATACAAAATAGTAGATTCAGCTGGTGTTAGGGAATTTATAAACAAATCTGATTCTTTATTTATTGTTGTTCCCTATGAGAAGAATGGCGTAAAAAAAATAATTTTTCTTGAATCTAGCAAGGATGAAAAGCGAACGAAAGAGAAATTGATTCACGATGGATCACAATCCAATAAATATAAGTTACAAAAGACTAGCGAGTGATTGCTAGTCTTTTTATTTGTCCTGAAGGAGGAATCACAGTGGCAAAAGCTAAAACGCCATTTGAAAAAGCCGCGTCTAAAATCTTAGAACGCCGCGGTGTATCTGAAACACAGTGGAAACAAGAAGTCCTTGAAAAAGCACAATTTGACCTATTACGGGGAAAAGACAAGGACTTAGAAGGATATATCTATCAACGTGAACGTGAAAAGCTTGTTTTCGATGAAATTATTAAACACTAAAAGGAGCGAACAATTTTATGTTTGAATCAATTACAATGAATTTTTTAACACAACCGAAAGTAGTAGCTGCGGTTGATATTTTTAGAGCATTACAAACTGCCGCAACTAGTTTAAAAAACAATCTGATGATTTTTGCTGCTGCTGCGGCCGTTGCTTCCATTGTTATTGGGGGTCTTTTCTTCCTATTTGGACGAAGAGGAGCTGAAAATGGGAAGATGCACGTAGGCTATGTATTGATGGGGGTAGGAGTTATTTTAGCAGCAGCTTCTATTGTGGTTTCGTTATTTGGATTGTTTGGACAAACACCTCAAGGATTATAAGAAAGTAAAAAAGTAGGAGTAAGAAGTAGTCGATACTTTTTACTCCTTTTTTATGAAAGGAGAATACTCATGTACTTTACGATTGCAGGCAATACCAAAACAGATAAAGAGTTAATAAAAAAAGCAACGAAGGAAGTAGGAAAGCGTACTTCTTTTTTACCGAAAACAATTAAATATTCTGTCATTGAAACGGAAGAACAGCTACATGTGTTAGGGAAAGTACTGGAACACGAAAGTCGATCTTCTGTTAAGTTGACTCTCACGTTACATGACACAGAAGGAAAAATAGAGAAAGCTGGTACAGAATACGTTTTTGGCCCACTGGATTATCAAATTTCAGAAGGTTTCTATCCTACATTGATGGATTTAATCCGCCTTGATGTGTTTAAAGAAACGGATGAAACTATGAGTGTGGAAGAGTCTTATCGAAACGAAAAACTTTTACAAGTTTTAGAAGAAGAGTTAGAGAGCGACCAAAGAAAAGTGAATCAAGGGAGTGAAGTCGAAGTAAATGAAGAAGTACCATGGGAACGACCAATATTTCCAAAGAAGGAGTCAAAAGAAAAAGAGACAGTCTATGTTGACGAACAAGCTGATATTCCGACTCAGAAATCGATATTTGAGAAAGAGAACGATGTGATGGGTCAGTTGGAGGTAGATCCCTTTGAAGAAACAATGGAGGATGAAGAGACGGCCGAAGTAGAAGTTGATCCAGTTGAAGCTAATGAAGAGTCAACATGGACTGAAGGGGATTCTCAGGAATATATTGAACCACTTATCAGTGAAGAAGTAGAAAAAAACGAAATAGAGATACAAAAGGCAACTGTATTTGATTATATTTTGGATCAATATCCGCCAGAGCATGAATGGATGAAAGAAAAAAACAAATTATTTTTAAATGAGCTTTATTCGAAATATCAATTACCCCAAACCTATCAAGCATTTTTAGAGAGTAAAGAAGAATTAATCTCACAGGGTAAAGGCACACTTTTAGAACAGTTAGAGTCTGTCCAATCAACAAATTGGCATGAGATTGCACAAGAAGATTTATTAGCCACCTTTGAAGAACGTCAACAAGAAACAGATCAAGAAATTAATGAGTATGCGACGGAACAGTCGTCTAATTGGGAGAAAGCAAAAGAGGAACTAAATAAAGAAGAACAGCGAGTGATTGAAGAAGAAGTACAAAAAATTAAAGAGCGATACGAAAAGAAACGCGACAATGCGTATTCCTTGTGTGTAGAAAAGATCAATAATTTTACTCAGACGAATCAAGAAGCGTTATCGAAAGAAAAAGAAAACTTGTTAAAAGAACGTATAAGAGAACGAAAAGAAGAATTTTATCAAGGTTTGCGTACAGATAAGCTAAAGATTAGCAAAGAATTAAATGAGCAACTGAATAAGCTCTATCAAATAACAAGTGAAGCTCTTATGGAAAAACACGAGCAGATCCAGCAAGAATTACAAGTACAAATTCCAAAATGGAAAAAAGAGTATGAAATTCAACAACAAGAATTGAAAGAACAAGAAGAAAAACAACGGCAAAAAGAAAAAGAGCGCGAACAATTAGAACTAAAAAAACGTGAACAGGATCTTGCGGAACAACAAATGGCAATAGAAAAACAACGGTTAAACCAAGAAAAGGAAAAAGAAGCAGCTGCTCGTAAGGAACGTCAAGAACAAATGGATACATTACGACAAGCTCAGTTAAATTATCTAGCACAACCTCAACCAACGCCTTCAGTAGCTGCTGTTCAAACCCCAATGAACAACCAAACAAATCTAACTCCTTCACCACAGCGTTCCTTTAACAGAATTAGGCAGAAGTCGCCCATCCTCTATAGGTGGGTGATGAATGCCG
>ENA-OXVT01000892-OXVT01000892.1-human-gut-metagenome-genome-assembly--contig:-NODE-892-length-10470-cov-12.282477_pt1 | contig 10470 bp, 6 predicted proteins | sample MGYA00249253_ERZ652702 | MGnify/ENA primary metagenome ERZ652702 (study PRJEB26925, sample SAMN05826756) | human gut metagenome | biome: ENVO:2100002; feature: ENVO:00000062; material: ENVO:00002003...
TCTACACCGTCTAATTCGTCGGCAGCGTCAGATGTGTATAAGAGACAGTTCCAACTCCATTGATTCCGGATAGTATATTGACATCCGGACGAAGGTCCCAGACTATATTGAAACGGTCCCATAATCCGTCTATTTCAATTCGTTTGATATAATTGGCTGATAGTTCCATAAATGGTTGCATTTAAATTAAACAAATATAGAAAATTCAAACGATAAATTGGTTACTTTTGCATCAGTTTTCAATAAAGGTAACATTTTCGGTATGGAGATTGATAAGAATCTGAAAGGACACGCATTGGCATTTACAGCCAACGTGATGTGGGGGCTGATGTCCCCCATCGGTAAATCGGCATTGGCAGAGTTCTCAGCGCTTTCGGTAACCACCTTCCGCATGGTAGGTGCCGCAGCAGCTTTCTGGATACTTTCCGCTTTCTGCAAACAAGAGCAGGTAGGACACCGTGACATGGTGAAGATTTTTTTTGCTTCTCTGTTTGCCCTTGTTTTCAATCAGGGGATATTTATATTCGGATTGTCTCTCACTTCTCCGATAGACGCATCTATCGTAACAACAACTTCGCCTATCATCACTATGATTGTAGCGGCCATCTATCTGAAAGAACCGGTTACCAACAAAAAGGTTTTGGGCATCTTTATCGGAGCAATGGGAGCGTTAATCTTAATTCTAAGCAGTCAGGCAGTAAGTGCAGGAGGAGGAAGCATTTGGGGAGATTTACTTTGCATGATTGCGCAACTTAGCTTCTCCATCTATTTAACCGTATTCAAAGGGTTATCCCAACGCTATTCGGCCATCACGATTAATAAGTGGATGTTTATCTATGCATCCATCTGTTATATTCCTTTCTCATACCAGGATATAGCAAGCATTAAATGGGACAGCATTTCGACAGCCGCCATCTATCAAGTACTTTATGTGGTACTATGTGGAAGTTTCATTGCTTACATCTGCATCATGACCGCGCAAAAACTAATGCGCCCTACAGTAGTAAGCATGTACAATTATGTACAGCCTATTGTTGCTTCTATTGCTGCTATTTTAATGGGAATCGGAAGCTTCGGCTGGGAAAAAGGAGTTGCGATCGCATTGGTATTTCTTGGAGTCTACTTTGTGACTCAAAGTAAATCGAAAGCAGATTTGGAAGGTGTGTCATAACTCACCACAGAATTTTGACACACCTTTATCATTATTTCAGATCTTCAAAATAGGTATCGAGTAGGCTCTTGGCAGCAACAAAAGAGGTCAGATTTCCCCTGAGCACTTGTTGCTCCTTTTCTTGTAACATCGATTCGATCTTGGCATTATGATAGAAACTGTCACGTAACTGTTCATTGATGCTTTCATACATCCAGTATTTACTTTGTTCGTTACGGCGATATTCAAAATAGCCATTACCTTTCACAAAATCGATATACTCATACACCATATCCCATATTTCCTTTACCCCAAGATTGTAGAATCCGGAATATGTGAGTACACGCGGTGTCCATCCGGAATCGGGAGCGGGAAAAAGATGCAAAGCATTACGGAACTGAGCAGCGGCTAATTTGGCTTTATCGATATTGCTACCATCAGCCTTATTAATCACAATACCATCTGCCATTTCCATGATACCGCGTTTAATACCTTGAAGTTCGTCTCCCGTACCGGCCAACTGAATCAACAGAAAGAAATCGACCATCGAGTGAACAGCCGTTTCACTCTGTCCCACTCCCACTGTCTCTACAAATATCTTATCGAAGCCGGCCGCTTCACACAGAATGATTGTTTCACGGGTTTTACGGGCTACTCCCCCCAAAGAACCGGCGGAAGGGCTAGGACGTATAAATGATTTAGGATGCACTGAAAGCTGCTCCATACGGGTTTTATCACCCAAAATACTTCCTTTGCTGCGTTCACTGCTCGGGTCGATGGCTAAAACAGCTAACTTACCTCCCTTTTCGAGAACGTGCAATCCAAAGACATCAATCGAGGTGCTTTTACCGGCTCCCGGTACACCACTGATACCTACACGGATTGAATTTCCGGAATAGGGCAGACATTTTTCAATAACTTCCTGGGCAGTAGCCTGATGTTCAGGACGCACACTTTCTACCAAAGTCACAGCCTGACTCAAGATCGTCACATCTCCCTTGACAATCCCCTCCACAAACTCACTAACCGACAATTGACGCTTCTTTACCTTCCGTTTCAGATAAGGATTTACAGATGACGGTTGTTCAATGCCTGCATTCACAACCAAACCTTTATACGCTTCGTTATTCTCAGGATGTTCCATGGCAGATATTAATTATGTGATTCGTTATTCGTAGCTTTTACATCGATCTCCACTTTCGGTTGCACCGGATCATTGGTGATCATCAGGATACGTAAATGTCTCTTTTTCTTTCCAAGGTTCTTTTTCAGAACAGTCACCCTCAGCCGAGTACTTTCACCCGGTTGCAGTACAGTTTTTTTCAAAGCAACCCCCACTGCCGGATTAAATACTTGCAGTTTGCTAATTTGCAGAGGAGATTTACCTGTATTAGTGATAACAATGTCTCGTCTGGCTTTGTTTTTCTTGGCCAGCACCTGACTTAAATCAATCTTAGATTCGGACAGGCGAATAACAGGAGCGACCGCCTTATCCTGTTCGGTCATTCCTGAAAAGTCCGGAAGAAGGACTGCTGACACAGGTATTTCGTTCTCTTCACCCACTTTATCACCGGCAAAACGAGCCAGATAAACAGAAGACTGGGTCAAGCCCAAATCCATTAGTTGTTTGGTGTCGAGTGTGAGAGTAATGGTTCCTTTCTTACCCTTTAAAAGGACGGTCGGATTAGTTTCCATTTTCAGATAAGGCGGAAGGTGCATCAATACAGGTTCGTATGGACGATCGGAAAGATTGACTACTCCTAATGTGATTACCGGTTTCTCTCCACTGTGTGCATCCGGAAAATCAATATCTGTACGATCAATCCGGATTTGCCCGATTGCATAAGGATGTGTTTTAGTAAAGTCCTTGATTTCCTGAACCACCTCCCCGTCAAAATTCAGATAAACCAAACTGGGCTGTGCATTGCTGTAAATGCCGATTGACTTATTGAAATGCCCTAGCGCTTTAGCATCAAACGTAGCACTAACTGTTCCTTTTTCTCCGGGAGCAATCGGAGTTTTCGTCCAGTTAGCAACCGAACAGGCACAAGAAGTGGTAACATTAGTCAGTACCAAAGGTTTATCACCTGTATTGGTAATAGTATATTCTACAGAAACCGGACGTTTCCATTCGATTTGTCCGAAATGATGGGTCTCCTTATTAGAAGAGATACGAGGTTGAGCTACAGCCGATAAAGTAATAGTAAGTAAAGTAAATATGAAGAGTAAACTACGTTTCATTCGTCTCTGTTTTATAATTATTAGTTGTTTAGAGTACAAAAATAGGGGTTTTCAGTGAGATTCTGCCATTGATTACATATTTTTAAGCACAGGCAGAACGGCTTTCGCTTATATACCCTAATCGAAACTCTTTTTACCACGGAGTGACACGGAGTATCACAGAGTCTTTTCATCAAGAATCAACAACTTAAAATTGCCTCTGTGTTACTCTGTGTCCTCTGTGGTGGGTTTTGACGATCCTCCCCTTTCAAAAGACAGAGTTCTATTTACTGAGAAACTTCGTAACGGGCAGAAGCTGAATGGGCAGCATATTCGGGTGCATAGGCACTTTGAATAGTAGCAATTCCTGCTTCATAACTTCCCGCACGATCTACACGATAACTGTATTCTAAAACATAAGTCCCCTTATTCAAAGTATCGAAGAAGAAATCGGTAGAAGCATCTTTTACTGCAACATAACAACCGACATCACCGACATTACGATATCCGGACAGGACCTCTACCGGTTCAAGACAAGCAGCACGTTGATCTTTCAATTGTACAAAGTCCATTGTACGATCGAGACGAACGGTCAGACGAACAACTACTTTATCACCAACCTTTAATTGAGTTTTACCGATAACCGGCTGTAACCGGCGATTATTATTAACAATCGTCTCTACATACAATTTCTTATCAACATTCAACCCACTTCCCTGGCGAACCACTTTATCAAGATTCTCTTCGAACTGTGCATAAACTGCTCCCCAGGCAATACCCGGATCTCTCTTTTCAACGATAATCTCATCGGTATTCACGGTCTTCTTATCGGTAAAAGTCTTTTTGATATAGCCTAATCCCGGAACAGTCGTCTTGGCAGGACTTATCGTTTCTAAAACTTCATTGCCAAGGACAATACGCACGTCTCCCTGATTATCCAATAAATTAGTACCCCGGTAAAGCAAAGCATAAACAGCATCGGCTGTGGCTACCGGAGAATCCCACTGTTGAGTTTGCTTCTGTTTTAAAAGCCACATTTTCATTTCTTCAACAATCGTGGCATTGCTGCCTACCATCTCAAAAGCCTCCATTACATCAACATGGGCAGGCACTTTTAAATTATTCCAAGCATACGGACTATCAGTCCTATCAAAGAACATGCCTTGCTCGTCTGTTTGAGTAAGATATTCTTTGAGAGATGCCATAAACTCCTGAGCTTCTTTTACCTTACCTGCCTTCTGTAATACAATAGCCGACCAGGCCTTCTCGGTGACGGATTGTTGCGACAATGATGGAGCAACTTTGGATAGGAAGTAATCATAACCTTCTTTCGCCGATGCCGGAACTTTCTCGCCAGAGATAGCAATCAAATAGAGATACTTCAATGCACTTCGTGAAATTCCCTCTGATTTATTGCCAACCTTTTCTGCCTCACGGATAGAACGATATTCCTGCAAGGCTTCTTTATGGAGATAACCGAAAGCTGCTTGTTGCATATCCAGCGCTCCTCCCTCCAGCGACTTCCCTGTAAGCAGGGCTATACGTGCATTCTGTTCTACAATGAAGTCGGTGACAAAAAGACTTCCGTCCATTCCTTTATACCAGCTCCACGAACCATCAGGTAACTGGAGTTCCTTTAATTTCAACAAAGCTGCTGTATTACTGTTACGGATATTATTCAAATCGAATAAAGTGGCAATACGCTCTTTTTGTTCGCTTTCCGAAGTCGCTTCCATCACCCAAGGAGATTCAGAAAGAAGGATATTCTTCACTTCCTGATTTTTTTGCAAATTACTCAAGAAACTTTCTTTAGTGCCTCCCTGGAGTTTCCAACTATCAAATATTGCCTGAATACGTGGCTGAGCATTCATGATATAAGCAGCCATTGTATTGGCATACCAGGAAGTAGCCCACGAAATAGCATCATCATTCCGAGGTTGTGATAGTGCCGGTAATGCTTGCACTGCATACCAAGCCGGATTGGAAGTAAACTCTACAGTTAAACGGCGGTTGGTCGCAGTCTTACTATGGTGATTGAACAGATCGGCCAAAGAAAAAGTACGTGTTTGCTCGCCACGAACAGGCATAGGCAAAGTCTCTGTCAAGTTCTCCTTATCACTGAGAACCGGAAGCAAATGCTGCTCTCCATCACTGAAATTTCCTCCTTCGGCAATCATCCGGCATCCCAAAATTTCATATTTATCAGTTACTGTGAACAAGAAACTTACACCGACACTCTGTCCGGCTCCAGCATTAAATTTCTTCTGTTGGGTCGATATTACCTGATCTGTCATTGGATCGAAAAGTACCAGTTTCACAGTACCAGACAGATTTTTACCGGTCAGATTACTAACAGAAGCAGCCATGGAAGTGTGATCTCCTACCCGGACAAACCGAGGTAGATTCGGAGTAAGCATAAACTCTTTACTGGTAACAGCAGTAGCATCCATCTGCCCTGTCATCATATCTTGTGTATGAGCATATCCTCGGAAATTCCAGGTCGTGAGACTTTGAGGCATACGGAAAGAGAAACTGACCTCACCCTGAACGTCCGTGTGAAGCTGCGGATAAAAGAAGGCAGTTTCCGCAAAGTCGGTACGTAACTCTATATCTGTTGTCCTACCCATATCGGCATTGTCCATTGACATTGCCATTCCGCTCTCTTCCGTAACAGGAACCATTTCAGATTCGAAAACGACATCGGCTACGGCAGCGCTCTTCATTTGTGGTTTTGCAGCACCCATTCCGCGCAGACGTGCATATCGGGTAGTCGGAGCAGCATCATTGGTGACCGACAACATTTCGGCAACCGCATATAAAACCGGAGGCAAGTCAAAATGATCATAGCTAAACGGAGGCACCTTCAAATCAGTCCGGCGGAAACCAAAATAAAAATAGTTTGAGCCAACATAATCTCTCCTCCAACGAGCAATGGGGACAGAAAGTTGATAATGTAATTGCAATGACTGGTTGGTCTTCCAAATTTTATCCAAAGAGGCATCATACATAGTAGCCAGCATTTCGGCCAAAACAGGTGATTTCTGTGGATTACGGATAGTCAGTTTCCATTCCTCTTCCTGCCCGGGACGTAATTTATCACGGAATACATCCCAACGCATATTCAAGTTATGATCGGGCAAACGTTTTATCAGGCTTACCTCCTGTTCGTAAACAACACCTTTACGAACAAATACAAAGGTAATACCCAAACCATTCCCGTAGGCTTCCCGATACGGATATTCAAAACGAACAAGAGAGTCGGACAAATGAAGAAGCTTACTCTCCAGATGCTTATTACCACAGAACACATCCATTAAGACATAAGTATCTTTTTCGGAAGTACCAAAATAGAACAGGGCAGGATGTGCTGCATCAAACCGGGTATTCACTTCATAACACCACAAAGGCATAGATACCGGAGGACGCTTATCATCGGAAGCAAAAAGAATCACTACCTTTTCCGCATCTACCTTACGGCCTTGATCATCTTTCACCGAAGCTACAAGTTTGTAAGCACCTGAAGGAAGTTTTTTCCAATCGGAGAACAAGATCTCTTCATTGGACCTAAACGAACCGGAAAGAGCCGGTTGATCGGAAACGTCCTGTTCTTTCAAGGGTTTTGATTTCTGATAATCGGAAATCAAAAACAACCGGTAACTGCCTTCGACACTGACCGGTTTACGATCCAGATTATTTACCCGAAAAGTCGCTTTCACAGAATCATCCTTGCAAATCAGCCCGGATATATCAGCAAACAATAACAAAGAGGTCTTTCCTGCCCGCAGACTTGTTTCTGAGGTTTGCGTTTCACCTGCGACATTGGTTACTGAAAGCTGCACTTTATAATCATAATATAAAGAGGTATTGTCACCGTCTCCCAAATCGGGATTCGAAGTGTCAGGTTTCAGATCCACAGGAATTTCGAAGTTTCCATCTACTCCCAAACGGACAGTGTCAGAGGCCAAAATAACCGGATTCATCCCCCACATCCGCCAAGTATACAATGAGCGGGTAATGGTATAAGTAACAGGAATATCTTGTAACGGCACACCACTGAAAGTTTTTACACTCCCTTTCAACTCGACACGATCTCCCAACCGATAACTTTCAGTCACCGGCTCAAAAGTAATATCAAATGTAGGACGTTTGTAATCCTCTACACGAATGGAACGAAATCCGTTTTGAGTATTCAAACTAAAAGTACCGTTCAAACAAACGGACGGTAAAACAAATTCTGCGGTGAAAGATCCAAAATCATTGGTACGCAGCTTCTTTGCACTGATTTCTTGCCCATTGGCATCCGAAAGAGTCAGCGTATATTCCTGTCCCGCAATCACATGGGCAGAGTCAGGATACTGTTCATAGGCAATGCCTTTTACATAGACAGTCTGCCCCGGACGATAAACAGAACGGTCGGTAAGCAAAGTTACCACAGAAACAGGTTTTGAATGGTCTGCAAAATTATAATCTCCTCCCCATAAATACATCTGCGGCATAGCTGTATCATTCCCTTTGGCAGCAGTCAGATACCTATATTTTTCCGACGAAGCAAACTGTACTTTCCCTTCGGTATTGGTAGTGGCTGTCAGAAGTTGTTTGTTCTGTCGATCGAAGAATGAAAGAACAACACCCTGCAAAGGCTTGCCACTCATAGCATCGAGAATAGCTACCTCACTCAGATTAGAAGGTAGAGATCGGGTAAGAACTTTAAAGCAAGTAGAATAGAGAAATTTTGAAACATTGGAACGAACCTTAACACCCGGAATAACACGGAGGGCGTACAGTCCTGTTTCAGGTGCCTTTATGTGGTAGATGGAATCTTTCACTTTATAGTCATCCGACGGGAAGAGAACATAATGTTCCGATGAAAGTAAACGTCCATGTTTTTTTAGAAATGCGTCATTGGGTGCTTCCACCGTATTCGGACGTGCCGGTAAATTAATTGCATACAACTCTACCGTAAAGTCTTTCAAATTTTTAAAGCTGACTTTTAAATCAAACTCCTCACCCGGATAAACTGTTGACGGGGATTGTACTGTCAGATCGGGACGCAGAATTTCTTGCTTCAGTTCTTTCAGAGCATTGATGCGGCGATAGTCCGGATAGCGAGAGATAGCCTCTTCGCACAATTGTAACGCAGAAGCGGGCACTCCTGCATCCATTGCCGCCTGTGCCTTGAGCAAATAAACTTCTGCACAGACATCATGTGACTTATTTTCGGCAATCAGTTTGTCCAGTGTAGCCAAATAAGGATCCTGTGTCAAGCCAAGTTTCCCCTCCGGAGCACGATAAGGCCGAAAATCGATATCAGTAAGCCTCTTCCACTGCAAATAATCCAAAGTAGTAAGCAACAGAGCATCGTGATTATCAGTCCGACGATATGAATTCATCATATGCTGATAAATTTCTTCAATGCGTACATTTATTAAAGAATCACGGCCAAATCCGGACAGATTCTCCAATGAAGTAATGGCACGGGAAGCCAACAAATGATACATATCATGATGATAGTAATCACTGGTTACTCCAAGTTCCACAAAAGGAATGTAGCTTCGGGAGGAAGTATCGAGCAGTAGCAAAGAGTCTTGAAATGTTACGGCTATTTCTGTCATTACTTTAGTTACAAACTGATTCTTACTCCACTCCCGGATATCAACAGAGGGAGCTTCTTCTTCCAAATCCGTACGTTGATTCAGTTTCCAACGGTTTTGGGAAGCATAATCTGCATACATACTACCGATAAGCGAATGCAGGATTGCACGGTCCAATGGCTTGTCCGTAGTCACCGCCCACTGCTCTAAGCCATTCAACGACACGTAAAAGCTATCCGGAGTAATCTCTTCCCTAAATTTCATCTGCCAAATATAAGCTTTCAGCATTTGAGGAGAATTCTTCTCTGCTTTAGCTTTTTGATAAATTTCACCGGTTAATCGGACAACTGTTTGGGGCAAACTTTTCTGCTGGGCCTGCTCCACTTGCTTCCATAATCTATCGTATGATTGAGCATGTGTCCATGACATCATCCCCATAGAAAGTAACACGATAATACAAATCAGTTTAATTCTCATATATTAAAAGTTTAAGTATCAATACATAATTAACAAAGTAACAAATTAAAGTTTAAAGATTTGTTCTTTTTAGCTTAAAAAAAGAGAACAGGGCAAACGTGATACGATTATTAATGGTTCTAATTAATCTCTTTTAACACAAAAATCAAAATAGCAAAACTTTTTCGGGTATCTTTGTAATAAGAACCATTTATCTAATCACAAACTAAGGCACAACATTTTATGAAAAACCGACATTACTTAAGGCACATACTGGCCATTACTGCGTTATTATTCAATGGAGAAACCATTTACTCGCAAACTTATCCAATAGAAAACTACTTAAAAGCAGCAGGAGACTATGTTACTATTTACAATGGTGAAATCGAATTAACATACAGTCTTGCCCAATACGACAATCTTCCCTATTTTCAAGGTGATGAATTTACCACAGGAGAGATTATCTTCAAAGGAAACCGATACCCGGGACTGGATCTTCATTTGGATTTACACAAAGACCAACTTTGTGCACTGACTCCTGACAGCCATTACAGCATGATTATCAATAATGAAGGAATCGAACAAGTCAACCTGCACAATACTACATTTATCTATTTCCGTCCGACAAAGAAGACAGATCTCAATAAGGGATTTTACGAATTACTACAAGACGGAAAGCGACTGAGACTGCTGGCACGAAAAACATACTCCGTTGCTCAGATCAACGTAGAAAAAATAGCCAAAACCCGCAAACATCAAACTGAATACTTCATATACGGAGTAAAATATTATCTGGAATACAATGGGATATATTATCCCGTCAGTAACAACAAGTCGTTTGCCAAGATCTTTCCGGAGCAACATAAACTGATAAAACGTTACGCACGAAAACATAAACTTAATTTTCGCCATGACGCTGATGCCTCATTAATCGCTCTTACTAACTTTTGTGAAGAATTGATAGACCAAAAACAAACACGATGAAAAAAAGTACATACTTATGGATCTGTCTCTTATACACATCTGACGCTGCCGACGAATTAGACGGTGTAG
>ENA-OXVT01000913-OXVT01000913.1-human-gut-metagenome-genome-assembly--contig:-NODE-913-length-10337-cov-11.934935_pt1 | contig 10337 bp, 9 predicted proteins | sample MGYA00249253_ERZ652702 | MGnify/ENA primary metagenome ERZ652702 (study PRJEB26925, sample SAMN05826756) | human gut metagenome | biome: ENVO:2100002; feature: ENVO:00000062; material: ENVO:00002003...
ACACCGTCTAATTCGTCGGCAGCGTCAGATGTGTATAAGAGACAGGTATTAATCAATACACCTTCATCGTTATCAAATGAAAAAGATAAGCGACTGGAATAGTTGTCGGTACCTACATTTAAAGCAATATTATGACGCTGATAGAAAGCTGTACGAAAAATCTCATCCATCCAGTTTGTACGGGTAGTACCGATCCATGGATTCTTTTCTATATTCCAACCGTCAGGTAAAGTCACATTCGCGTTGGCATAAGAGCGTTTACGCATCTCCAACTCTTCCTCGGCATTTAACGGTTCCGGCAAATTTGTAGCCTGGCGAATGCCGTAAGTACCTTCATAGCTAAGAGTAGGAATACCCGCTTTAGCTTTTTTGGTAGTAACCAGGATAACGCCGCCCGCACCTGATTGCGCACCATAAATAGCAGCAGACGCGGCATCTTTCAATACGACAATAGATTCAATATCACTCATTGAAGCAATAGGAGCACCCGGAACGCCGTCAACTACCCAAAGTACGTTGTCACCATTTTGAGAACCTTGTCCACGAATAACAATAGAAGGAGTGGATGTAGGATCACCGCCATTAGATTGTACCGTAACACCCGCTAACTGACCTTGCAATAAACTTTCCGTAGAGCTAACCGGACGCACCGTCAAGTCATCCGTGTTACTCAATACACCCACAGCCGCTGACAAGTCTTGTTTCCGGGCATTCGCGCCATATCCCAAAACAACCACCTCGTCCAGAAGTCCGGTATCTTCTTTCAAAGTTACCATCAAATCTTTTCCCGTTACTGGGATTTCCTGACTCATAAAACCGACAAAACTGATAATCAAGATATCATTTTTGGCAGCCGACAATGCAAACTTACCATCTATGTCTGTAATAACTCCATTAGAAGTTCCTTTCACGAGAACATTGGCACCGATCACAGGTTCCCCCATCTGATCTTTTACTATTCCCCTCACAGAGATCTGCTGTGCGTAAGCACCTGCCGAAAGAAACAGTCCTACTAATAAAGTCAGAATAGTTTGATAGATTCTAAGATTTACTTGTTTCATGCATTCAAAATTTAAAGTTTATAATATAAAAAATTATAATTCTGTTGCAAAGGTCTCAAAACAGAATTACGCAGGTATTGCAAAGCGGTTATTTTTCTTACATTCTTATATAGAAGTAAATATAATAAGTCTATAACTTATGATATTTTTAATTGTTTATAATAGATATTGGTAAATATTGTTTCTCAAACAAAGCGGAAGCTCCTAATAAGCTAGCATCCTTCAAATATGAAGTAATTATTTTCACATTGTCCAATAGTATTTTATAAGGGAAATCTTGCATAGCGTCCTTCATAGTATCCTTAAAAAAGTGAAAAGCCGATACTATACTTCCGCCCAAAATAATAGCTTGAGGAGCATAAGAAAAGAGAATTACTTTCATCAAATTACCCAGATGCGTCCCAAATTCCCTCCAGATTTCCAGCGCAGCCCCATCTCCCCGTTCTGCTTTTTCGGCTACCACTACACCTGTCGTGTCATGTCGCTTAAAGAAAGAACTACTGCAATAATGTTCAAAATCAGAATCCAGATAAGGAAGCGAGCCTATTTCACCGGCCCCCATATATTGACCACAATACAACCGATGATTAATGATAACACCCGCACCTATACCTGTCCCAATAGTAACTCCCACCATATGGGCATAAGGCTTCCCCTCGCCGAACATACTTTCGCCTAAAGTGAAACAATTAGAGTCATTGTTAATAGCAACCGGCACCATAAATCGCTTTTCCAATATATCTTTCAAATGTATTTTTTTCCAAGAAGATATATTCGCCACATTATACACGATACCTTTTTCCACATCTACAATTGAAGGGACACCGATACCAATACCATCCACCTGGACGTTCATCATCCCCGTAATAAGTTGAAAAAGCTGATCAAGTACCGCTGAAGCATCTTGTTGCGCAAGACAAGGTACAGACATCTTGTTCAAACAGATACCATTCTCCACTTGGGCAATTCGAACATTTGTTCCTCCTAAATCAATTGACAGTTTCATAGCATATCCATTTAAAGGTTTTTAATATATACAAACTACAAATAGCAATTTTCTATCATGTTACTATTCGCGCATTTTAATCTTCATTTTACGCAAATATGCATAGTAACTAATAAAAGAAAACTTATTATCTGATTCTAACTGATAATGTCAGGAGAATAGCATCAATAGATATTACCGCCAATGAGATATTCCACTAATTTTTGTCCTCCCGAACTTTCTATAAAATCAATGAATACAATGCCACAATTTCGTTTACGGTTCTCCTTCAGATAATCCGCCACTGGTTTATTAACCTTATTCGCGAAAACCAGCGGTATTCCCGAATGCAGTCCGGTAGCACTCACAAAAGAGATCCCCCACCGGCGTGAAAAAGTTTGTTCTTCACATATTCTGTCAAAATTACGAATACAAGCCGCAATCTTTTTGCCCGCTTCTTTGCCCGAGTTGTATTGGTATTCATCCTGAAGAAAAACAGTAGCTTCTTTACCATCTTTATTACGAAGGGTCAACAGGCAAGTAGTATTATCATCCCAACCGATGCAGGCGGCTCCCGGGTAATTATCCATCGCATGATCTCTATGCAAAAAAAGTATCTTACCACGGCAACTTTTCAATGTCAGTTCCGGATGGAAATCCGCAATAAAATAACGCTGATATGCAGGCGTATTCAAAGACGCAGATAATAAAGAGGCATAATCCTTTATCTCCCCTCCCTCTTTTTTCAGTGACACAATCAAAGTCTCAGAAGGATGCGCTTGCAAGAAACTGATGAAAGCCAGCAATACATCTTCTTCCCAATATATATCCTGAAAAGCATGACTATGGAATACTCCTAATTTACCATTCTTCTCCTTCAAACGGATGTCAAATGCCCGAATCCCTTTCTGTAACTGAGCGGGAATATCCGCAGTTTGCGTCTTCAGCATACATCCTCCCTTGGTAGAACCACTATCATGCGTGCCGGGAATAGATATCTTACAGACAGGAAGCGTATCTTGAAGTACCTTCATCCACTCAACTTTTTCTACACCGGAAACAAGATTTGCAGATTTATGTCCTGTCTGCATTACAAGTCTATTGCCATAGCTCATATTGGCACCGGCAGTTTTAATATTATTATCTCCAGAAAAAGCAGGAAAGAACAATGCCGATATAATCAAGGCCAATACATAAAAGGATTGCAAATACTTCCGTCCCATAGTAGATTATTCTAAAAGTTTGATATGGCAAAAATAAAGGATTCAAATTCCTTTTTTATCCTTAATTACGCATTTAGTTCTTCATTTTGCGCAAATATGCAATAACTCTTTCAAAATATCATTTGCCGATGCCAATCCGTACAAGACAGAGAGCTGAAATTTAACAATTGTCATTTCGTATTTCCAAATGCGGAAAAAGAAAAGTATCCAAGCAATAACCTTAATACCTCCGCATCCCCTGTGATGAATGTTCGAACCACCAGATAATGAATAGTGTAAAGAGTGTTGCCAATACGGTACAAACCAACGAACCTTCAAAACCAAATGCCCCTCCATTAATCAGATTATTTGCAGGCAGGCGAAGTGAAAACAAGGTTTCACAGAAACGATTGCCACTGACTTCATAGCCAAGTACGGGCCCTTGAATCCAGTTCCAAAAGAAATGAAGCGAAACAGGAAACCAAAGATTACGGGTGTAAAGATAGGAAGCTCCCAGTAACAAACCTCCCAACACCAGATTGAGCATGGGTAAAAAAGCCACATTGGGATTCATCAGATGAAGCAACGCAAACAAAAGGGAAGAGATGAGAAGAGAAATAAATTTATTGAGACGCGTACGCAACAAACGTCCCAGAACATATCCGCGCATCATAGTTTCTTCGACAATGGCAACCATGGCGAAAAACAACCCGCTTAAGAGCAAATCGCTCCAATGCAAATGGACACCGACAACCTCAATCTGCCCTGTCAGCAGGCAAACACCAAAACCAATGGCATAAATGAGCACTGCCATCAGGAAACCGTAGAGAATATCTTTGCCACGCCCTTTCAGGCTGAATCCTAAATCGGAGAAGGGACGGCGATCCAGAAATCGCATCATCAGAAAGGTTACAATAAATACGCTCAACAACATAATCCCCTCTCCAATAAAGAAATAACCCATTCCGTACCCACTTACTACCGAAAAAAGATTCAGAACGGAATGGAATAGGGACATGACGATAAAGAAGCTTACCAAAAAGATAATAATGCTTGCAAATGCCGGAATCCCTTTCGGAGAAAAGAATGATTCGTGATCCTGTTGTTCCATTTTGTTAATTTATTGGTTGAAGGACAAAAATAACTATATTTTTCTAAAACTCTGGACGAGATAAAGTATGATTCGCTATATTTGTCTAAACATTTATCATAAATATGAAAATAAAACATCTGTTTATAGGAATAGCCCTTACTGCCAATCTATTTGCAGCTACGGCACAAGAAGTTAAGAAAACGTATTTCGTCAGCAAACCGGGAACATTGATTTCGATGATGACGGAAGAGGAAGCAAACCAGGTCACCCACCTGACCCTGACCGGAAAAATCAATGCAGTGGACTTCAGACATCTGCGCGATGAATTTAAAAACTTACAAGTGCTCGACATAGCTAATGCGAGCATCAGCATGTACTCGGGTAAAGAAGGTACCTATCCGGATAAGTTCTATATTTATATGCCGAATTTTGTTCCGGCATACGCTTTCTGTAAGATGGAAAACGGCACTGCCAAAGGAAAATCCACTCTGAAAAAGATCATTCTTTCGGAAAAGATCAAAAACATTGAAGATGCGGCTTTTATGGGCTGCGAAAATCTGAATATATGCCAGATTAAAAAGAAAACTCCTCCTAACCTACTGCCGGAAGCATTGGCAGACAGCATCACTGCTATCTTTGTACCACTGGGAGCAAGTGATGAATACCGGTTGAAAAACCGTTGGGATAACTTTGCATTCATCGAAGGCGAACCACTGGAAGCTAAAATAGAGGTAGGAGCACTAAGCACGCTGGAAAATGAAATTCAGAAAGCAGGACTACAGCCGAAAGAAATCAACTTCCTGACCATCGAAGGCAAGCTGGATGCAGCCGACTTCAAGCTGATACGGGATTACATGCCGAATCTGGTAGCTGTAGACATTGAAAAAACCAATGCAACGGCCATCCCCGACTTTACTTTCTCACAAAAAAAATATCTGCTCCGCATCCGTCTGCCACATGGACTAAAAAGCATCGGACAACGGGCTTTCAGCAATTGCGGCCGTCTCTGTGGAACGGTAGAACTACCGGAAAGCATTACTGCTATCGAATATGGAGCTTTCATGGGATGCGACAGGTTGCGGTACGTAGTTGCTCATGGAGACAAAATCACAACGATAGGAGATAACCTTTTTGGAGAAGGAAAAAATAAGTTGATTTATAAACGATAAAAACAAGAGCTGTCAGAACTCACCACAGAGCACACAGAGTAACACAGAGTGAATTTAAATCATGGATGACCACATGAATAATCTGTGAAGAACTGCGTAATCTGTAGTGAGTTCTGACATTATCTCACTCCTCTCCTATTCATCGCTTTTTTATCCAAAAGCCTATTCCCAAAAGAATCAGTACACCGGTAAGGATAAAAGCCCAGACATTGGGTACCCGTGATTGGGCCGTCAAGGAATATTCACCCGCCAAAAGACGGTAAGCATCCACTTTCCAAACCAGATGTTCGCGATCTCTGAAAGTTGTATTGGCTGAGATCATTTGTCCGGGCATTTTAAGTTCATATTGAATCACGGCTCCGAACAATTCGATCGGACGTGTCTCTTCGTCAAAGCGTTTATCTACTTCCTGTTGCTTTTCCTTATAAAGCAGAGAAAAACAGTCGGTATGATAATGCGTATCGAGCAATTGACAAATGAGTTCCGGATCAGGATCCGGATCATCATCTTTAGGTTGATAGCCGAGATACAATGAATCCTTAACTTCATCCAGACGGGACATATACTTCCCCCGATCTATCTCAGCGATAAAAGGCCGGACGACTTCGAAACTTAATTCATAAAGACTTCGGTTGTACCAGTCGTAAAATTTCTTTTCCAACCGATCGAGCAATTCTTTCATCTCCAATCCGTTCATTCCGCGATAGGCTGTGTCGTCACCCTGGAACCAAAGCTTCTGTTCCGATTCATTCAGGTAGTTCTTTAGAGGTACAGGTCCTTTATCTGCCAATTCCGGATAGATGCCGGTATAGGTATAATAGGTGTAGAACCAACGAAAATGTTTGGTCAGTGTCTCCTGAGGAGTCACCAAGGGACGGTACATCGGATCTTTAGGATGAACCTGCTCCGCAAACATGCTGACAGAAGGCTCTTCCCTGCCGGCACATACGTTAATCTTTCCCTCTTCTCCAAAATAATTGTGAGTACGGACAGAATCGAAACGTGTCACTACCCAACCAGAGTCCAAAGAAAACATAAAGGGGTTTTTCATCGGATCTCCGGCCATGAATGCAGAATCGGCAAAAGCATATACTTCCCTATGGGCCGAACCGTCAGGATGAATCCGGGTCTTCACCTGATAATAAGTGGTGCAAGACACCATTGAAACCGCCAACAGCAATATCGATAAAAGTTTATTCGTTTTCATATGCATCTGTTTTTAAAGGTTATTCATTCTTCATTATCTGTTCGTACCGGGTATAAAGCCGTTCCCGTTTAAGCATCTCCTTTTTCCGGCTTCGGGACGCGGAAAAGAAGATCTCCCGCTTCTCTCCTGTCATCAATCTCTCATAGCTTCGCTCATCGGTGAGTGTTTGCTCTTGATAGGGTTTCGGTATACGAGTCACCTCTGAGGATAGAATCGGATCGACAGCAACTGCCTCTGCCACCCATAAACCGAGAAGCAGGGTTGCAGCAATAGCAGAACACCAGGCAGCAAAGTTCAATCTGCGGACGGGCCTGTTCCTGAAAGGCGCTGCTTTGACAGCACGCATAATATCCTCGGTCAGTGCGTCCGGATTTTCTAAAACAGGTGGAGTCTTCTTTAATTGCTCCAACCATTTTTCGTAATTCATTTCTTCCTTTTTCATCTTTCTTTATTTATTTCGTTCAACTTCTTACGGATACTTTTTCGTGCAAGATAGAGATTGGCCTTGATCTGGACAGATGTAAATCCGGTGATCTTCTCAATTTCCTTGATTTCCAACTCCTCGATATCCCGCAATGTAAATACAAGCTTTTGCTTAGGGGTCAGTTGTTGCATGAAGTACAGGATATGGGCTTTCAGCTCCCGGTTGACTAACGTGGCTTCAATATTATCATCGGAACAGACAGGCAGTTCGGCAAATGTAATATCAGAGAGCGCACCGGCCGGAGAATGCTGCAAAGCCCGCAGACGATCATAACAGATATTACATGATACCCTGTAAAGCCAGGTGGAAAAACGGAACTCCGGCCGGTACTTATCCAATGAAAGCCAGACACGTAAAAAAGTCTCCTGCACCATATCCCGGGCTTCTTCTTCATCGCACAATAGACGGAAAGCCAAGCGAAAAACGAAAGTCTGATACTCCGCCACAAGCAAAGCAAATGCACTTGCATCTTGCCTCCTGCTCTTTTCAACCAATACCTGTATCTCATTCTGTTCCATAGCTCACACTGTATATGTTGTTTATATATGATACGCAATAAATGAAGAAAGGTAAAATAACGATGGATGATAAACTACAGTAAATGCAAACAAAAAAAACGATGAACAGGCACCCATTTATGTGCAGCCTGTTCATCGTTTATCGTTCAAAAAACGTTCATCGTTACTTATACATCTTGGCTCTCAGCTCTTTGATGTGGTCGGAAGTTATGTACTCGTCATATTCCATCATCTTGTCGATGATACCATTCGGAGTCAATTCAATCACACGATTAGCAACGGTCTGAATAAATTCGTGGTCATGCGAAGAGAAGAGGATATTACCTTTGTAAGTCTTCAGATTGTTATTGAATGCCTGAATAGACTCCAAGTCGAGATGATTGGTCGGAGTATCGAGAATCAGACAGTTGGCATTGCGCAACTGCATACGGGCAATCATACAACGCATCTTCTCGCCTCCCGAAAGAACACTAACTTTTTTCAGTACTTCCTCACCGGAGAAAAGCATACGCCCCAGAAAACCTTTCATATACACCTCGTTGCCTTCGCCATATTGGCTCAGCCAGTCGACCAGATTCAGATCGGTATTGAAATATTCGGTATTGTCCAAAGGAAGATAAGCGGTAGTAATCGTCACTCCCCAGTTGAAATGCCCGGCATCGGGTTTCATATGCCCGTTGATGATCTCAAAGAAAGCGGTCATCGCACGCGGATTACGTGAAATAAATACAATCTTATCTCCTTTCTCCACGTTGAAGTTCACGTCGTTGAACAGCACAACTCCATCTTCGGTCTTCTTACTCAAACCGGAAACTTCCAGAATCTGATTGCCCGGCTCACGTTCCGGAGTAAAGATGATACCCGGATATTTGCGGGATGACGGTTTGATTTCCTCGACATTCAACTTTTCGAGCATCTTCTTACGGCTGGTAGTCTGCTTACTCTTGGCAACATTGGCACTGAAACGACGGATGAACTCTTCCAACTCTTTCTTTTTCTCTTCAGCTTTGGCCTTCTGGTTCTGCTGTTGACGAAGAGCCAACTGGCTGGATTCGTACCAGAAACTGTAATTACCGGCAAAAAGATTGATTTTTCCGTAATCTATATCGACGGTATGTGTACATACAGAATCGAGGAAGTGACGGTCGTGGCTCACAACCAACACGGTATGTTCGAAGTTGGAGAGATACTCCTCCAACCAGGTAACGGTCTCCATATCCAAGTCATTGGTAGGCTCGTCGAGCAGCAGGTTATCGGGATTTCCGTATAATGCCTGTGCCAACATCACACGCACTTTCTCTTTACCGCTCAATTCACCCATCAATGTATAATGTTTGTCTTCTTTCACACCTAAACCGCTCAGCAACATCGCCGCATCGCTTTCGGCATTCCATCCGTCGAGTTCGGCAAACTTCTCTTCCAGTTCGGAAACTTTCAAACCGTCTTCGTCCGTAAAATCTTCTTTAGCATAAAGGGCTTCGCGCTGTTTCATGATGTCCCACAACACTGTGTGCCCCATCATTACGGTATCCATTACCGTAAAAGCGTCCCATTTAAAGTGGTCCTGACTCAACACCGAAAGGCGTTCGCCCGGACCTAATGTAATGTTTCCGGTTGTAGGATCGAGGTCACCGTAAATCGTGCGCAGAAAAGTAGATTTACCGGCACCGTTAGCGCCGATGATACCATAACAATTTCCACTTGTAAACTTCAGATTTACATCATTAAACAAGACTCTTTTACCAAACTGTACCGAAACGTTAGAAACTGTAATCATTCTATTATTATTCCTTAATTTATTTATTATCAAAATAACGCGGTGACAAAGGTAGACATTTTTAGTGAATAACGAACTATCAGGAATGTGTCAATCTGACATAAAAGTATTACCTTTGCTGCGTTTTTTGGCAAAACAGACAAACTGGCAAAGTTTTTGCTGCAAAGCCAGTACATCAAAATGCCGTATTGACATGAAACTAAATCCGTTTAACAAGAATAAAAACAGAATAGATATGGATCCGAAAGAAAAGAAAACCAAGCAAGAAGAAGAGTTGAAAGTAGACGATATTCAGGATACCGTTGAAGGACAGTCGCAAAACGAAGAAGCAACTGAAGCAACCGAACCGCTGACCGCAGAGGAAAAGTTGGAAAAAGAGCTAAAAGAAGCTCAGGCTCAAATCGAAGATCAAAAAGACAAATACCTCCGGCTCTCGGCTGAATTTGACAACTACCGCAAACGTACCGTCAAAGAAAAAGCCGAATTAATTCTGAATGGTGGTGAGAAAAGTATCAAAAGCATTCTGCCGGTAATCGACGATATGGAACGTGCGCTGACAACTATGGAAACAGCCACAGACGTAAATGCCGTGAAAGAGGGTGTTGAGCTTATATACAATAAATTCCTGTCTATCCTGTCACAGGATGGAGTGAAGGTGATTGAAACCAAAGACCAGCCGTTGGATACAGACTATCACGAAGCCATTGCTGTGATTCCTGCCCCGACAGAAGAACAGAAAGGTAAAATATTGGATTGTGTACAAACCGGATATACACTGAACGGTAAAGTAACTGTCTCTTATACACATCTGACGCTGCCGACGAATTAGACGGTGTAGATC
>ENA-OXVT01000938-OXVT01000938.1-human-gut-metagenome-genome-assembly--contig:-NODE-938-length-10115-cov-21.846521_pt1 | contig 10115 bp, 8 predicted proteins | sample MGYA00249253_ERZ652702 | MGnify/ENA primary metagenome ERZ652702 (study PRJEB26925, sample SAMN05826756) | human gut metagenome | biome: ENVO:2100002; feature: ENVO:00000062; material: ENVO:00002003...
ATTAAGGTGATTTAAATCATGGGATTCAAATGCGGTATCGTCGGTTTGCCCAACGTCGGCAAATCCACCCTGTTCAATGCGCTCACCAAAGCGGGTATTGAAGCGGCCAACTTCCCCTTCTGTACCATTGAGCCGAACACCGGTGTCGTACCGATGCCCGATCCGCGTCTGGACAAGCTGGCTGAAATCGTCAAACCGCAGCGCATCCTGCCGACCACCATGGAGTTCGTGGATATCGCGGGCCTGGTGAAAGGCGCGTCCAAAGGTGAAGGTCTTGGCAACCAGTTTCTGACCAACATCCGTGAAACCGAAGCCATCGGCCATGTGGTTCGCTGTTTTGAAAACGATAATATTATTCACGTCGCGGGGAAAGTGAACCCGGCGGAAGATATCGACGTTATCAACACCGAACTGGCGCTGTCTGACCTTGATACCTGCGAACGCGCGATTCACCGCGTCTCCAAAAAAGCCAAAGGCGGCGATAAAGACGCGAAGGTTGAGCTGGCCGCGCTGGAAAAATGCCTGCCGCAGCTGGAAAACGCCGGTATGCTGCGCGCGCTGGATCTGACCAAAGAAGAGAAAGAGGCCATCCGCTATCTGAGCTTCCTGACCCTGAAGCCGACCATGTACATCGCGAACGTCAATGAAGACGGTTTCGAGAACAACCCGTATCTCGATCAGGTTCGCGCCATCGCCGAGCAGGAAGGGTCTGTGGTGGTGCCGGTGTGCGCCGCCGTTGAAGCGGACATCGCCGAGCTGGACGATGAAGAGCGTGACGAGTTCATGGCTGAGCTGGGCCTCGAAGAGCCGGGCCTGAACCGCGTGATCCGCGCCGGTTACGCTCTGCTAAACCTGCAGACCTACTTCACCGCGGGCGTGAAGGAAGTTCGCGCATGGACCATCCCGGTCGGGGCAACCGCGCCGCAGGCAGCCGGTAAGATCCACACCGACTTCGAAAAAGGTTTTATCCGCGCGCAGACCATCGCCTATGAAGACTTTATTACCTACAAAGGCGAACAGGGTGCAAAAGAAGCCGGTAAAATGCGTGCTGAAGGTAAAGACTACATCGTGAAAGATGGCGATGTGATGAACTTCCTGTTCAACGTCTAATCCCACTGGCTGGCGTTTTCGCCGCCACCGCGCAAAAAAAATCCACGCAGCGGCGTGGATTTTTTTTACCCGGACGACACGCTACTCCACAATATGGGTATCTTCTGCCGCCTCGTAGCCATCAACGATCTGCACAATTTTCTTTAACTCAGCCTCAATAAAAGCCGGGGTAGCGCTTTCCCCTGAGGCCGGGTGATGAAGCTCCACCGAGATGCCGCTGGCGGCATTGGTCAGCGACAGGCTGATCTCCTGCTGGCCCCGCGAGGACGAAGAACGCCCGATATGCTGCATGATAGCCGCCGCCGCGCGCGTATCAACGTCTGCGAGATGCCCCCACCTCATTTCAACATGTCCCTGCTGCCCTGCCTTTATCATCTGCAGCGTATAGCCGCTTCTTGCCGTTGCCATGCCTTTTCCTCCGATTTAGTTGCCCGGGCGTCACATTATCAGCCCGGTTTTATCAGCCAGGTTCGCGCACCTGCGCCTTGCCGTTAATGACTCTTTTCCACATAGGTCTGCATGTTTTCTTTGGTCACTAACTCAAACGGGATCCAGACATGAGACTCGACCTTTTCTCCTTTAATCAGCTTCAGCGCTACCGCTAAGGCCGTTTTGCCCTGACCGACGGCGTCCTGGAAAACCGTCACCTGAATCTTATCGCTGGCCAGGGCTTTCAGCCCGTCCGGGGTGGCGTCGATCCCGCCGATCAGCAGCTTCTTCTGGCTTTTCTCCAGCGCCATCGCCGCGCCAATCGCCATCTCATCGTTGTTCGCCGCCACAATATCAATCGCTTCTCCGTTGCCCGTCCAGTTCTGCATCAGATCCATGCCCTCGCTGCGGGAATAGTTGGCCGGCTGTTTCTGCACCACTTTCATTGCCGGATACTTGGCCACCACCTGCTCCACATCTTTGGTGCGCTGCAGCGCGCCGGCGTCGGTGAGATTGCCGATCATGATGGCGACGTTGCCTTTGTAGTTCGCCAGCTTCGCCAGCGCCTCCATCTGCAATGTGCCAGACTCCCGCTCGTCCGAACCGACAAACACCACGCCGGGCGGTAACGTTTTATCCCCCGGCGTCCGGTTCACATACACCAGCGGCATTTTGGCCTGCTGCGCCATCTTCGTCAGCTGCGGGGTGCTGGCGGAGTCCACCGGGTCGACGATGATCGCGTCCACGCCGGAGGCAATGAAGCTCTGCACCTGATCGGCCTGGCGTCCGGTGTCGCCGCGGGCGTCTTCAAACTGTACGTCGACGTGGCGGGCTTGAGCTTCTTTCTCAATGGACTGGCGGATAATAGTGAGAAAGTTTTGATCGAAGTAGGCCATTGAGACGCCGATCTTCTCTGCTAATGCCGAAGCGGAACTGGCCAGAAGGCCTACTAACAGGATGATTTTACAGTGCTTCATAGTATGCCCTCAGAGATCGAAATAAAATTTTCAATACAACTACAAACGGTATATTTAAATCATTTTCAGACTACGAAGGGCGTTCGGTTCTTGCAATATTGATGTAAAGAAAATGTTGCCATGCGCACACTTTATTTCACCGCCTCACTCACCGAGGGCTCACCGGTTGCGGGGAGCGCAGCGGTCGGCGACGCCGGCTGTTTTCGCTTCAGCAGGGCATACTCCACTATCAGCTGTTGCAGATGCAGCTCCGCGAGGCTTCCCCGCGCGGCTGGCCAGGGTTGATCAACGGGAAGCGCGGCCAGCTGGCGCAGCTGCTCCTCCAGCGGAACAGCGCGGTTAAACGACTGCGTGATGGCAAATACTGCGGTTTTCAGTTCGCTCACCGTCAGGTACTTCCCCTTCTGCTCGTCGAGGGCATTGAGCTGGTCGGCGAGCCGCTGCAGTTGCTGCATGCCCTCCGACCAGCCGGTAAGGTTTTCCGCGGGCAATGCGCCAGCACTCAGCTGCTGCCGCCACTGCTGCGCCAGCGGTTGCGCCTGATCCGGCCAGCGGATCAGGGCCTGGTGGACCAGCTGGTCGCCGTAGCTGACCGCCCAGTCCGGCGCCAGGCGGGCAAGCTCGCCAAGCTGGCGCTGCGTCTGTGGCAGATCAACCGGCCCCGGGGGCGTTGTCGCCGGCAGGCCCGGTATCGGTCCGGCATTTTGGGTGACCGAAATGGGCGGCAAGTCGGACTGACGCAGCGCCAGCCATCCGCCGACGGCGATACCCGTTACCGCCAGCATGGTAACCATCCCGGCGATAAACGGCTTCCAGCGCGGCGCGGCTGCCGGAGTAGACGCCGCCACCGGCGCGGGCCGCTTTGCAGGTGAAGGCGGCGCCAGCGGCTCAGCTTTTGGTCTACGTTTTAGGTCTGGCACTGGCTCAACCTTCGCCGCATCCTCTTCGCTGACCAGAGTGCCGGGAAGTTCCGCGTCAGACACCGCCACCGGCGGCGCGGTGGGAAGCGCTGGCGCAGGGTCGAGGCTCTCGAAGCGAGTTGCCGTGCTGTGCAGTAGCGCCCGCAGGTCGCTCAGCTGGTTTTCAGGGGCGATCTCAAGGCGCTGGAGCACTGCGTCGAAGCTTTGCAGCGAACGTTCAGCCTGCTCAAGCGACTCAACATCCTCTGGGGTAAGATTCAGGGTACGGATCACCTGCCGCAGCCGCTTGCTCAGGGTGCGGAAGATCTCTGTCCGGGCCGGGAGCGCCTGTGGCCACAGGTTTTTCCCCTGACGAACCAGCAGCGACTCCATCAGCGTCAGCCCCTCATTGATCCCTGCCACCCCGCCCAGCCAGGCGCGGGCCAGGGTATACCAGGCGACAGTCTGCAGGTCCGCGCCGTGATGCTCCAACAGCCCGCGGGCAAGCTGCTCGGCATACGGCCAGTTAATATCCGGCCGCGCCGGGTGGCTGAGCTTGTTCATTTCCGCACGCAGGGCCATAAAATCAGCCAGCGTGCGCGGGTCGCCACCGGCTTTATAGTGACGGTCGTGGTGTGTTGTCATCATGATGTCTTTCAGCGAGAGATTAGAGGGCGGAGCGGGCGTCAAGGTACTGCTGGCGTTTGAGGTGGCGGATCAACACCCTGCCCTCGGGCATAAACTCCGTGCCGTAACGCACCAGGCCAATATCCTTCAGCTCCGCATCAATGGCATAGCGCAGTTCGCCGGGCGCATGCTGATCGAGCATCACCACCGCGATCCGCTGCAGGCGCGGTTCGTATTTCAACAACACCGCCGACAATGTGCTCATCAGCTGATGCGCCGACGCTGGCATCCCCTGGAGGATAGCGGTCATATCCGGCAGGCCGTAGTCCGGCAGATGCGCCAGCGTTCCGGCCCGACAGTTGAGGATGCGCTGCATGTTATCGAGCACCGACAGGATGACCTGATCCGTTTCGCTGACAGTATTCAGGTCAAGCCCGCCGGCGAAATTGCCGTACAGGATGTCATACAGGGAGGGACGAGGCATTTTCACTTCTCCTTAAACGGGTGCAGCGTCAGTTGATTTTGGCTGGCTTCGATAATGCGCGGCCTCGCCGGATCAAGTTCGTCCCGGGTGAGTACCAGCCGCCAGCTGTTTTGCGTCAGGTCTGGATCGATAAACATGGCCGCCACCGCCACAAACTGCGCGCTGGTTTCCATGGGCATATCGACGGTCACCGATTCGCCCGGACGCAGGCGAACATCTTTTTCCGCCACCCGGTCCGCCTGCAGCGCCTGGCCATCGCCGGCAAACAGCGACGGGTAGTCAGTATTGTCGAACGCTTGCCGGTCCTTCAGCTGATAAATACGCACCACCGTCGCCAGGGAGGCGCCTTTGGCGTTGTTATTCACGCCTTCCCGGGCGCGAAGATCCAGATGCAGGGTTTTCACCTGGGGGTAAAAAATGGACTGGGTCACGGAAACGGCGCCGTCTTTCACGGTCTGCGTCAGGCCGCAGCCGGTTAAGAGGGTAACCATGAGGAATGCCAGCAACCTGGCGGAGGGTTTAACTGCGGTAATCGCCATCTTCATCGCTCTCCCTGCGGTGGATATTTTCCCGGACGCGCTGATAGCGCCCCAGATAAATCGTGACTCTGTCGTCAGCCTGTTTCTGCGCATCCAGAGGACGCAGCACAGCGGTACGGCCGAGCTGGACGGCATGCTCCTGCTGGCAGCAAAGTTGCGCATCCGGCAGTAAATGGCGGGCGACGCAAAGCTGCAGCCGCACGTCAAGATGAGATCCGAGCCAGACGTGCAGAAGCGCCATCAGGTCGCTGAACAGTTCGCCGCCGGGCAGCCAGCCGCGAACCTCATCAGGCTTTTCCGTGGCCAGCTGCAGCAACACCTGACCGTTCACATCCGTGGCGTGGGTTCCCATCACTGGCCTATGTTGCAGGCTAACCGGCTGACGGACGCTCATCGTTAACGGCTGCGACAAGGGGATCCGGCAGGGATCGTGGTGGTACACCGTCGCCCGGGTCCCCGGGGCCAGGAGCGCCACCAGCGCCTCCATGCCTTCCCCGGATCTCCCCGGCAGCATCATCACCGGCAGCAGCGCCAGAAATCGCGACAGCGGCGCTGCGGCAACGGCGGCACATCCCGGTATGCCCAGCCCCGCCAGGCCCAGCAGATACTGCGAGATGTTGTCCGTACCACCCGCCCGAAAGGTTGCCGGGTAGGAATATTTGCGCCAGATACGGTAATACTGGGCGATCAGCCGATGGTTAAAGATGTCGAGGAAATCCTCGGTGGCCTCGACGCCTTCCCGCCGTTGCGCAATGTCATCGCTATAGTGGGTCGGCAGCGGGGATTCCACGCCGTAGAGTCCCATAAAAGTCACGTGAACCGCCGGCGGACGGGGCGGTTCAGGATCGTCCATTCCGCGGATTTCGCCAGCCGGAAAGCCCATCCCCGGATGCGGGCGAAAGCGTATGGGTTCATCACCTACTAGCCAGCCGCTGCCGATGATCGGCGCCTTCGGATGGTTCTTCTCCAGCAACTGGCAGAAGCGGTAAAAATTCATGTACGGCAACTGAGGCCGGAGCTGCGCCATCAGCCGGGCAGGCGCAGACTGTGATTCTCTTTCCACCGGATACATTTCCCTTCAGGTTGAACAATGAGCGTCAGCTGGTTGAACTGATTCATATCGGCATACAGTGCGAAAAAGCGGTTGAGCATATCGCCAAACAGGTGGACATCGCCCGCACCGGTAAATCCGCTACCGTCGAGCGTCACTTCAATATCCAGCCCGCGCAGCAGGAAACCCTGCTCGAAACGCTGAATTCGGTGATGGCTGACCGCCAGAATGGCGTCCAGACGGCGATTATTGAGCTCATCCTCCCGCCAGTTGTAGAGCGACAGCGTGCCGCGCAGCACCTCGGCGCTGCTCATCATGTTGAGAAAACGGGTGCCCAGATGGCTCATGACCCGCCAGTGGTAGCGGTCTTCCGCCGGGGGATAGGCCGGCAGCGTGGGCTTACAGAGATTGCGGACGGTAAGCGGCGTGGCTGATATCGACTCACAGCGATCCAGCAGTGTGCTCTGTAGCGCCCGGCGCGGCAGCTGGCCGTTAGTGCCGGTGATGCGCAAGGAGACCGTTTCCCGCGCCAGCTCCCGGTCAGCCTCCCATTGCTGTCCGCCGAGGATAAGCCAGGTATCGTGCATGCCGGTTACGCCCCGTTTTACGCGGGTGTGGTAGTAGCGCTCCGGCGCATGGCGACGCATCATTCCCCCCTGGTGACGAAAGCGGGTGAAAGGCACATAGCGTGCCTCCCCGGTGCGCCCGGAGCCGGTCACGCTGTCAACAGAATAGATTTCGGTATGCCCGTCCTGCAGGCGCTTCGGACGCAGGAGGTATTCGCTCTCCAGCCCGCTGATGGTCAACGGATCGGCCTCAAGGGTAAACAGGTTAATCACCGGCACACAGTGCAGGCGCAGGCTGCTTGCGCTGACGGGTAAATCACTTTGCCAGACCTCGCTGAACACCACCTCAAGCGTGAAATGCGATATCCCCGCCGGCAGGGTGATGTTTTCCAGGCCATTTAGCTGCACGAACATAAATTTTTCGCGAAAGGTGAAATACTCGAGCAGCAGCTGATAGCCGCTGAAAGCGCTCTCCCCCTTCGGCCATAAACGATCCTCATCGCTGAATCCCCCCGGGGAAAAATAGCCGTCGAGGCTTACCCGCTCTGTCTGACCCGGCAGACGCAGGTACAGCGCGGCCTGGCGTCGGGTCAGCCACAGATGGAGGGCGCTGCCGGTAACAGCGTCTTCCCCCAGGTACAGCGCCAGGTGGCGGAGATCGGTCTGCGACCAGTCAGCCAGCTCGCTACAGGCGAATCGTAGTCGCAGGGCCGAACGTCCGTCCGGCTCCGCCGTCATCACCGCCTCCTCTATCGCCAGCGGGTTAAGCGTCAGATCGCGGGTGGTTCGGTACCGGCACACGGTATTTTTCGGCCCCAGTGGGCGGGAGCTAATCTCAAACCCGGCGGGCACCGTTTCCGCCATCTTCATCGCCGGCAGCGTTGGGGTCAGCGCTACGATCGATAACGACGGAATGGTGCGCAAATAGTGCGGCCACAGCATGCTGACCAGCCCCTCGGTCAGCTCCGGCAGATCATCATCAATTTTTTCGCGCAAGCGACCTACGGAAAAGGCAAAGCCTTCAAACAGGCGCTCAACGTAAGGGTCCGGCGTACCGGCTTTATCGAGATCCAGCATCGCCGCCCGATCGGGGTGAGCCTGCGCGAACGCTTTTGCCGCCTCGCGCAGGTAGCGCATTTCAGCATCAAAATATCGCAGGGTTAAATCGTCCATTATGAATATTCCCTTATTCGTCTACAGGGAGACACGCAGCATGGCTGCGCGGTCAGATTAGTTGGCCGTCGGGCGGCCATGAGCGAAGGAGGCCTGGCGTTGCAGGTCAACGCCAATCAGTGAGGGAGAAGGTTCAGTATACCTCTTCGCCGGGTATATCGTCGGTCAGCGGAACACGTTCAGCAGACGCGCGCACGCTGAATATCGTCTCCGGTAGCGTAAAGTTTCGCAGCGCCAGCAGCGCCAGCGGTCCTTCCCCCGCCTCGGTACGCAGCGTGTAGTTCAGCAACAGACCATCCGGCGCTTTCCAGCTCAGGCTCCAGCTGCTGCTCGTTCCGGGATAAGCGCTGACCACCGCCTTATCCAGCAGACGGATCCACCCCCAGGCGCCCGGGAAATCGCCATACTGGCGGGTGCCCGCCCGGGTACTGATCCAGCTCAGACTGGCGCCCGGGGCTTCGGTGTCAGCGGGCCAGCTGAACCGCCGCCAGACCGGCATCTGGTTCATATAGACAAGTTTCTGACTGTCGATGACCAGCTCCGTCTGCATCACGCCGTCCGCCGTGCCGGGGCGAAGCGCAAAATGCAATCCCGCTTCGCCGTTGGCGAACGCGACGTCGGAGAGATGGCTCAGGGTATTCATCGCCTGCAGAAAGGCCGGGTTAAACGTCAGCCCCTGAGCATTGATACTGTCCGCCATCCAGCGGCTCCCCTCTTTATGCAGCACGCCGTTCAGCCGGGTCTGCAGAAAGCGGGCGATGCGCCCGGTCTCGCTGTTGAGGTATTTTGCCAGCAGCGGCAGAGAGACTTCACTGCTGGTATTTTTAAAGGGGTAGCGACCGCCAAAAGCGCTATTCCAGTCCTCCACCACTGCGCTGCGCCACTGGGCGTTGAGACTTTCCGCCGCCGGGGTCAGCACCTGCTGCCAGGCCTGTTCCATCGGGCGAACAAACAGCGTTTGCCCAAATCCACTCCACTCCTGGCCCAGCCCCGCAGCCACCAGGCTGCCGTAGTCGCGCGTTTCGGTTAAATCCACGGCCTTGCCCTGGAATACCGTCTGCGCAAGCAACCGGGTCATCGCCTGCGGATCGGTGGCGTTGGTGACCTGCTGCAGGCGCAGACGCACCTGGGTGACGCGGGTCAGGAAGGTCTGCAGGCTAAGACGGCTGGTGGGTGTCCCGCCGTCGCGATTGTCCAGCAGCGCCAGTACGGGCCCGAAGGTGGCATCCAGAGGACCGCGCGAGCCGGACTGCTGATCGATGGCGGGTGGGTTGTCACGGTTGAACAGCTGCCTGGCCGATTTGACCAGCGAATCGGCGATGGCTTCCCCGGTCTGGCCGGTTCGCCCCTGCACGCTCAGGGTGTTCACCAGCGCCACCAGCGGCGACTGGCGCACATCGGCCATCAGGGTCAGCTGGTCGATAGCATCGGAGAGGGTCGCCGCGCGCTGCCAGCGCAGACTGTTGAGGAAATCCAGCCAGGCGCCGCTGAAATCAGCGAAATAACGCTCCGCCAGCCTGGCTCGCAGAGCTTCCGGCGACGTCGACTGCGCGGCAGTCTGCTTCGTATCGCTCAGCACCCAGTCCATTTCATCGCGGCGTTCCGCGACCACTTTCTCAATGGCCGGCTGCACGGCCTGTTCCCAGGCCTGACGGGTAAACATTCCCGGCACCACCTCATCAGTGCTGAACAGACGCGAAGCATCGGTGTCGGCAGTCATATCCGCCAGGCGCATATCGGCATACTGATTCGCCACCTACGCGAGCATCTTCTGGTAAAGCGTGGACTCACTGTTGCGCTGGCCCAATTGGCGAATTAACCGTGTGCGCACCTGGCTGACCAGACCGTCATCGACAGGCAGACGCCACTGCGGATGCGATGCCAGGCTGGCGGCATAAAATGCCAGCAGCGAAGGGCCGCTGCCCTGCCAGACGGCGTCGGCGATGCCTGAGCGCTGCGGCCAGTCCTGCATTAGCGTAGTGGCGAACCACGCGGCGTCCATTTTTTCCGGGCGGGTCAACATCAGATATTGTTTCAGTTGTCCGTAAGCGGTCTTCGTCATCTTCTCACGCAGTGGGCTGTCCGGCGGCAGCTGCACGAAGGCGGTGAGCTGCTCTTCCAGATGATGCGCCGCCGCATCGCGCAGCAGCGGTTGCGCCCTCTCCCCGTAGCGCGGGAACAGCGCCGCCAGCAGGTCATCGTTCTGACTGAGGCCAGCGCGGAGGTACCACGGCGCTCCGTGCTGCGAGCGGTATTCCAG
>ENA-OXVT01000945-OXVT01000945.1-human-gut-metagenome-genome-assembly--contig:-NODE-945-length-10041-cov-11.763769_pt1 | contig 10041 bp, 7 predicted proteins | sample MGYA00249253_ERZ652702 | MGnify/ENA primary metagenome ERZ652702 (study PRJEB26925, sample SAMN05826756) | human gut metagenome | biome: ENVO:2100002; feature: ENVO:00000062; material: ENVO:00002003...
GGGCTCGGAGATGTGTATAAGAGACAGTATAAGTATGGATACCCTTAAAGTAAAAGGTTGGTTGGAAGGTGAAACGTTTGCTACCATCATTTCTCATGATAAGCGCATAAGGTTGAAAATCAACGTAGTCTTTCCGGAGCTCGGAATAAGTCATTCCGTAGTGCAGCTTCTTCCCCGATTTAGAAGTAAATTCATAAGTATTTCCGGAGGAGGAGAATTGACTAAGCTGGAAGAGGACGACCCCGCAGATATTATGGATATGAAATGGGACGGTTCTACGGGGATGCTGGAGATATATCCCAAATATGAGGGAGAAGCCCGGGTTATCGCTATTTCAGAAGACGCAAAAGAGAAGAAGGTTATTCATGTTAAAGTGAGACCGGAAGGAAAACTGGAAATTCCGGGGTGGTATAGCACCAACTCAAGTTCATACTATCTGATCCAAAATAATAACATGGTAGTCAAAAGAAAAGGAGTAGGTACATGGATTGTAAACAGTGCCCGCCCTTATGGTGGGGGAGTGATGTATAATAGTTCTTATATAAAAATAGCTCCTATCATGAATCCCGTACAGGGTGACTCTATCGATTTAAATATACTTCGCCATGGATCCTTGAAACCGCAGATAACAGAAGGTATACATAGGCTGTATGTAGAAGAAGTGCGTGAGTCGGAAGTCATGTTACGGGGAAGAGGTTTCAAATTTTTGCTCCCTTATGAAAAGTGAAATATTTGTGCGATTTGTGTCTTGTATCGCAAAAGAAGTAAGCTGTCTGAAGGACATGATATTAAAAAAAATAAACGATAAGGGAGCTTTGTTATTTGCTCTGTTTATTTTATTGGCAGGAGGCAGCAGAGCAAGACAACATAGGAAAGATGATCATGTCATTCGTGGTAAGCAGGTTGCTGTTTTTGGACGTAATATATTTACTGTCAGAAATTTATCTTTTGAGCCTAGCCTGGATATTCCTACTCCTGAAAATTATGTATTAGGTTCTGGAGATGAATTGATAATAGACGTATGGGGCGCTTCTGAAAATACAGTCAGGGAAATAATTTCTCCTGAAGGTACTATTCATGTGGCAGGTATAGGTCCCATTTTCCTGAGTGGAATGAATATACAGGATGCCGAACGAAGTTTGAGGCGTGAGTTTAGTAAGATTTATGCTGCTATTCCTCAAAAAACGGTCCATATAGAGTTATCGTTGGGGAGAATCCGTACCATCATGATCAATGTCATGGGTGAAGTAAAAGTACCCGGTATTTATCGGTTGTCGGCATTTGCATCGGTATTTCATGCTTTGTATCGTGCCGGTGGAATCAGTGATATCGGAAGCCTGCGTGATATTCGTGTTGTGAGAGATGGAAAGGAGATCGCCCGTGTCGATGTATATGATTATATTATGAAAGGTAAATTGACGGATAATATCCGTTTATCGGAAGGCGATGTCATTTTAGTTCCTCCTTATCAGAATCTGGTAAGTATTTCCGGAAAGGTAAAACGTCCGATGAAGTATGAAATGAAAAGTGGGGAAACCGTAGCTACTTTGTTGAGTTATGCGGGAGGTTTTACGGGAGATGCTTATCGGAGTGCCATACGTTTGTTTCGTATGGGCGGAAAAGCAAAACAGGTATACAATGTGGCGCAGGACGATTATCAGTCTTATCTTCTGGCCGATGGTGATAAATTATCCGTTGAAGCGGTATTGGAACGTTTCTCAAACAAGGTCGAAATTCGTGGCGCTGTATATCGTGCGGGCATATATCAATTGGATGATAGTGTAACAGGAACTGTCAGGCAGTTGATTAGCAAAGCGGAAGGACTTCGGGGAGATGCTTTTCTTAACAGGGCTTTGTTGAGACGCCAACAGGAAGATCTGACACATGAAATGATTCCTGTCGATTTGAAAAAAATGATGGATGACACATCTGCCGACCTATGTTTGCAGAAGAATGATGTCCTCTACATTCCCAGTGTGAAAGATATTGAGAAAGAAGGAACTTTGTCCATTTATGGTGATGTAAGGGTACCGGGTGAGTTTCCTTATGTTAAAAATACGACTATACAGGATTTGATTGTAAAAGCGGGAGGATTGCCGGAATCTGCTTCTATGGTCCGGATCGATGTGTCGCGTCGAATCAAAGATCCTGGAAGTATACTATCCTCCAATGTTATTGGAAAGAGTTTTACGGTTGAGCTTGCAAACGGATTGTTGATAGGGGAGGATAAAGGATTTGAACTGGAACCTTATGATATCGTTTTCGTTCGTCGAAGTCTGGGGTATCGCAAACAGGCCAATGTAACAGTTGAAGGAGAAGTGGCTTTCACCGGTAATTACGCATTAACCAAAAGCAATGAAAGGCTGAGTAGTCTGATAGCAAGAGCCGGAGGATTATCGAAAGAAGCTTATGTGAGAGGAGCACGTCTGATACGTAGAATGACAGCGGATGAGATAAGGCGGAAACAGGATGTAGTACGTTTGTTGGTCAAGGGGAGTGAAGAAAATTCTATATCTCCGGTCGCTTTGGAAACCGGTTCTACTTATCCGGTAGGCATAGAACTCGAGAAAGCGTTAATAAATCCGGGTTCTGACGAAGATATGGTCTTGCGTGACGGAGATGTACTATTTATTCCCAAATATGTCAGTACGGTAACAATCAGTGGGGCCGTGATGTATCCTAATACAATACTTTATCAAAAGGGGAGTAATCTTGACTATTACATTGAACAGGCCGGCGGCTTCGGAAACCGGGCACTGAAGCGACATATTTATGTAGTATATATGAACGGAATGGTGTCTCGTCTGAGAAAGAGTGCGGTTTGTGCAATTGAACCAGGATGTGAAATAATAGTACCAAGCAAAGAAAATAGGAAAAAGACTGTGCCGAGGGACGTTGCAGGAATGAATACTTCTATTGCCTCTATCGCTGCAATGGTGGCTGCCATGGTCGGTATGATAAAGTAATATAATCATAATAAAAAGTAATCTTGTGGTTTAACGTTACATTATGGCCGAATTAGACTATTTTAATCGTGAAAAATTAGTATAATAAAGTGGTGTTGGATTACAAGATTACTAAGTTTGTGTAGCTGTTTTTTGCTTAAGTTTTGTATTTGCAATAAAACTTAATCAGTATTGTGACAAGAACTAAACCATATACATGTTTCTTACGTTCTTCTTTGGCAACAATAAATTTTGGAATCAATATTCTTGTGCGAATAAAGATAGGAAAGGATACAGTTTTCTGTCTGGCAGACTGTGTTATTGAATTTATGAACCAGCAGCGTAACATCACTTAACGCCACGCCGCTGTATTCACTCCCGCGAGGAACGAACATCACCTCTCCCGCACACAAAATTTCATCGTGGAAGAATGTGCTGGTAATCCGTGCATGCCCTTTCATGCAGAATATCAGGTAAATGATATTCGTATCGTTGTTATGCACCGTTGTTCCGGCAGGATAGCTTTTCACATCAAAATGGCAATCTATTGGATTTTCATCACAAAACGCCGGCTTATGATTTTTTCGTATCACAATTTATTACGCTATTTTTCTTTGGAAAATACTTTTTCTCCTACGGTAACAGTTCTGAAGCTATGTAGTAATAGCTTTGTCCTTCCATCGTTATTTTTTCTTCTCCGTATTTCTTAGCCATATTTTCTTTCCTCTCTTTAAAATATTGAATAAGTCCGTCCAACTCTTTGTCGGTTAACTGTTTTTTCTTTTTGAGATCCTTCACCGTTATGTCATCAAGCACAGGGCTGTTGGCCGGAACTCCAAATATCTGACTGTGTGCATAAGAAAGAGAATATCGCCTGATTTCCTTTCGCTTATTTTTGCAGATCCGGCAGTTGCGCAGTTCTGACATATAAAAGCGATAAAGGTGGCGGCGTATTTTTCCGGTAGATACATACACCGTATCTGCTTTGCTTTCGGGATTTGCGGGTGATGCGCCGAGAGTTTCCACCTTATCGGGGCGTACCCTTTCCCTTAAATAGCGGCACAACTGTTTAACTTTACCTTTCTTTGGCTTATTCATGTCCTTCACATCCACTTCTATGGCACAGAGTGTTTCCAAGCGTTCTATTGTCTGTTTCAGTTCCGGGTCGGAGAGTAGCAGGTAATAGCGCATCAAACTGTCCGGAACGGTAATTCTTCCTGTTTTCCTATACCATACCGGAGCAACATCACCAAATATTTTTTTAAACTCCTTATCCGGTTTTACCCCTTGAGGCAGATGATAGGTTGCAATCAGAAGACTGTCTAAACGGTCTTTACCGTTGCCAACCGTGGCAAATGCACGGTCTATGCTTTCAGAGAGCAGTTGGTGATCCGCTTTTATCTGCGTTACGATGGAATCCACCGCTCCGGCAAACAATTCCATTGGCAGGGTTTCACCTTTCTCCGGAAACAGGAAACCGCCTTGTGTCATGCTGGCATAGGGATAGTCGAGCATGAGGAAGTGGGGAGTTGCCTCGCGTAACAAATTGCTACGACAGAACTGGTCAGCATACAGAATCATATTTCGTTTATGCGAAGTTTGGTAATCGGCGTACCGGTCGATCATATCGGAGAGTTGCAGCACGTAATTGTTATACCGGTCGTCATTGGAGGCGTAGAGCTGCCAGCCAAGCAGGCGGCAGTTCTTCTCATTCAGGATTTTCACAATGGAGGAAGGGGCAGCTTCCTGCTCTTCCCCTGTTTCACCGACCGATATAATTAAATTAACCGATTTTTGGGTATTACCGATAAGCCTCAATGCGTTTTTCATCGCCGTCCAAGCGGGTAAAGTCATATTTTCTGTGGCAGTGACACGTGATGTCATTTCTACCAACCGGTCTGTCAGTTTCTCATAATCGGCAGTCAGAGGAATTGTTTCTATTTCCCGGCAAGTAGCTACTGCCGCCCCGAATTGATAAGTGAACTCATCGGAACCGGAAAAGAACGGCCTTAAGTTCTGTATTACATTCAATAGCATCGGGTATTGTTCCGGTAATCGGGAAGACTGTTCCATTGCGAACAGGATATTTATTCGCTTCAATTCTTGCTTGATTTGATTCCCACGGGTATAGGAAATGACCTCCCCATTGATATTGAACACCTGATTTTCCCTTTTATCAATCACCGGCGCGAATGTTCCGCTGATGAACGAGCAAGCGGAATCGGTATGGTAAGGGCGTATCATGGGAGCGTATTTCAACGTTTTTTGCAGTGCCGATACGCCCGTAAGCGGTGTTCCGGAAAAAACCTGCCGCCCGATTTCTTGGAGCATGACAGCGGGAACCCATCCGATCACCTGCTCACCGATTTTATCGGCAGAGAGAGAGGGAGTTTTCGATACCAACACACTGCGCCCGTCAACGGAATGCTTGAGGACATATACAATGGAATGAATACCTGTCACAGCGGTTTGACGCTGCAACTCCGGGTCACCGAACACTTTCAGCGAATCGGCGGTTGTAAAATAAGTTGCGGATTGCATGATTGCCGTGGTGTCGGTAATCGCAGTCAACAATTTGTCATGCAGTCCCGACTGTACATCGGTAATGGAAGAAGGTGAAAGTATCAGTCGGGAGCGGTGCATCCAGCCCACATATTCCGCCTTTTTGCGTTGGGTCATACGGTTGTGCTTGATATTTGTGGGGTTATATTTAATCAACCGCAAATAATCTCCTTTGGTCTTGATAACTAAGAACGTATCCAGTAATCCTACCTCGGCAGACTTTACCCTGCCTCCCGGATTGACATAGGCGGCATTCTCCACCCTGTCCGAATAGACAATCCACGGTTTGCGGTGGGCAGCGCTTCTGGGTGCCTTTATCCCCTCTATGGAATAATTTTCAGAATATTCACGAGGAAGCTTCCGCAGTTGAGTGAAGCGGTGTACGGGAGCACAAGCCGATAAAACGACGATAGAAATCAATAGGACAAATAACTTTCTCATTTCATTTCTTTTTTTCGATTTGCATAACCGTTATTTGGGTAATATATCCGCTCTCTTCATCCTCCGTCTCTACGATGACATTCTGGATAATCGTTTCTTTTCTGCCGATATGGTGCAGTCCTTGGCAATAAGAATAAAAGTCGTTATATTTATTGTTGTTGATAACAACCAGCGTGTTCGGGTTATTATTAAAATACTTGTCCACGACATAGTTGTAGTTTACATTAAAGGGTTTACCGTCTGCAATGTTCTGCAACTTCTCTTTGATGTCTAAACCGATGAGCACCATTACATCGGTAGAATCATTCTCCGAATAGTAGGGCAGAATGTTTATCCGGTGTCTGATGGGATACCGGGTATTCTCCGTATTAAGCAATACTTCGTACTCTCCGGGTTCGGTATAAGCATAAAGAGCCGTTTTTTCACGGGAATCAATCATCCCCGTCTCTCCGAACTCCCAGCGCCATTGTTCGTCGTGTCCTTCGCCACGGAAGATGATATTTTCTCCCTGAATGGCTTCCTTGGGAGCTATGATATGAACCAGATGCAGGTCTTCCGCATTGGTCTTCTCTTTTACCCTCACATCAAAGTAGCGTTCCAGATTTCCGTTGACGGTCAGTCGTATTTTGTACACCCCTTTTTGCTTGAACCGATGGTATCCGCTGCGTTGTGTGGATGTCTCGTTGTTTCCGAACTCCCAGTACCAGATTCTCGCTCCCGACGTGGAATCGGAAAAAAATATTTCTTCCCCCACGACAGGGTCAGACGGAGTTACAGTAGCCTGAATCGGCTGCTTCTGCGAGCAAGCTCTCATTACCAGCAGAAAAAACATAATAAGTATGATAACGGAGATAAAGATATAGAGAACCTTCGTATTTAGGAATTTATTCATCATGGCTTGCCTCCTTTATTTTTAAGTTCGCCTTCCTTCTTCTGGAGTCCGACTTCGCACTCCTCCAGATTTTTCCTGAACTTCACTATGTTATCCTGCTTGCTCCATAGTTCTTTCTTGTCGGCAAACCACATTTCATATACCGAAGCGAGATGCCAGAACATCTTATTGCGCTTGTCAAAACTGTTTCTTTCCCATTGTTTGGCAAGGTCGTTTATCAGGAACTTGATATCATTTTCCTCATAAGAGGCATTGACGCCCGGCTCAAACTGTTCAATACGTGAAAATAGGGTATCTGCGCTCACAATCTGTACTGATTGTATATTTTGAAATTCCTTTTGCCGCTCCATCTTTTTAATGACCATTATTTTATTGGAGAAGATGTGGCGGGTTCCTGTATACTTGAAAAGAATAAATCCACAGGCTCCTGTGATAACAATAAACAGGGTAAGCACATATACAAATCCGATAAAGCGTTCACGCTCGCTAACGGTTTTGCTGCTTTTATTTTTAGGGGTTATGCTCATATCTTTCCTATTTTACTTTTCTACACTAATGTTTCCCAATGTCAGCTTTCGGGTAGCCTGTTTATTGTCCTGAATGCACCGCATCAGGTCTTTTCTCACAAGGCTTTCTTCAATAACCGCTTTACGTATGGCTTCTTTGGTGTCCAGAAACACGTTGATTTGCGAAGCCAGTTTTTTGTACAGAAGTACATCCTTGCTATCCATTATTTGCAGTTCCTCGATAAGTTCCATCTTGCGTGTACTGATAACTTTTTGGAGCACCACCTGATTCAGCCGGTCGTTACTGCCCATCAGCACCAGGTAGTTATACAGCGAATCCACCTTATCCACCAGGGCAATCTGTCTGGCGTAAATCTTATCGTATTCTTGTGTTTTGGATTCCATTAGCTTATATTCGCTTCCATTCGTATGGATAAAGCCTGTGAGCAGTGCCATGCTCAAAGCCGTACTGATTAACAGTCCGCCGGCAAACTCCAAATATCCACGGATGATTTTCTCACTGTTCTTTGCTTTCATAATTCTTATAAATAAGTGTTTATCCCGAGGTAACACGGACTGGCGTCACCCGTCGGTTTTAAATAAGTCTTGCGTTCGTCAGGGCTAACGCTGACCGTCACATCGAACTCCTGCCACGCGCCAAGAAAAATATCCGCCAGCATTTCAAGGGCTTTGCGGGAGCGGTTGCCGGGCAGGAACCTTTCGACTTCCCGGGTTGGCAGGTCGCCTATGTGTATATGCAAATCAGCCTCAGCACTATTAAGCACCCCCACATTCACACTGTTTGCTCCCAGTCTCATGTTCCCCAGCCGGTTCGGTTTTTGTGCCCTTATTGTCCGTTGCACCATTTTGGGGCGTACCTTTACCGGAGCTTCCAGAATCTGCGACAGTGCGTCGCTTACCTCTTCCAGTCTGCCCCGGATCGAATGGATATGCGGCATGAACTTGATGAACAGCAACGCCCCCTGTCCGGACAAAATATGAATGACCGGCCAGCAAGCGGCAAAGAGTTTCGCATAATCAGAATATTTGTTCTTTTTATCATACCGCAATTCGAGCAATTGTGCCTGTATCCCTTCTCTGTCCACTTCGCTCTCCAGCAGGCTGAAAAAACGTCGGATAAAGAACTCTTCGTTACGATGTTGCTGCATCTCTTCCAGAATAAGTCCCAAATCTTTCACCTTGCCGGGAAAGAGCGCCTCATGGAACAATCCCTCCGGCAGCGAATCATAAATCCCCCGGCGGTTGGTCTTTAGTTCTATGTATGCCCCCTCCGCTATGCCGACATGATTCCTATGCTTCACCGATCGGATATCTTTCGAAACATTGCTCAGGTTATTACCGTCACGCACCATCATAATTTGAGCGGTGTCGAACCCGGCTTCCGACAGCAAGGCTCCGTATAGCTCTGCCTTGAAGTCGGTGTCCATTGTATTGGGCGGAAGAAGCCCCTTTATCTCTTTGGGTAAGCGATGTTCCATATCAATCCATTATGCTCCATGTTTTGTTTTGTCCCGTAGTATTGTTTCCCGTTGTGCGTTCCGATACCACAATATTCTCCTTATGCTGACCGATATATTCCAGCGTACTGAGCCGTTGCCACAATTCGGTAAGTGTGTACATAAACGAATAGGCACGAACCATCGAAGCCCGGATATCCGTATGTTCGTACAGCATCTCCAACGTATCAGCGAGTTGCTCGTCGAACGAACCGGGCGTTACGTCGCTCCACTCGTAGAAATATTTCTGCGTTTCCTCCTTTTGCGTCCCTGATAGGTAGCTGAAACTTACATACATGATATGCGCCAGACTCGATACGGAATCCAGTACATCAATAGGAGCATTGTACAGCCCTTTATTGGTATAAGTGAATTGCAGGGTGGCGAGGTAGCGGAGCATCTCCCGACATATCAGAGAGATGTGCGCACCCAGTTCGCCGCGATTATCCCTGTTATGTATTTTGGCTATGATAATTTTGCTGTAATTCTCCAGTGAGCGGAACATATTTCCGAACTTGGCATGATACTCTTGCAGTTCAGGGTGGCTTTTCATCGTCGTACAGGGCGGGATAAAGTCGGCATCTACCATGAATCGTTCGGCATCCTTGCGGATACGTCCGATGGTCAGGTAATGGGAACCCAGTTCACTGATATTGATTTCTCCTTTAGGCATCACAAACAGCCGATAGGAGGGCAAGGCGTTCGGATGGCGGGGTGGAACTTCCTCCGGATTGGGGTCACCCGAGCCTACCCGGTGGAACGGATCCACGGAGAGGATAATGTCCCATTGCGTGATATTCTTACGGGTATCCGATTCTACAGAATAGTTCTTCACTAATTCGCTTCCCGTTTCGGTGGCATCAAATTGGATGCGGATACCCGAAGCGGTGACCGCATCGCAGTATTTCAGCCGCACTTCGATGTGTCCGGTCACGTGCTGGCTGATACGGATGCCGTTTTCGCCATCCCTGTTTTGCCGTGCGGGCAACAGCCCGTAGTTATAACTGTTGGTTCGTACTTCTATGCTGTCGCGAATGCTGTTCAGAAAGTAATCGTCATGTTGGTTGAAGATGGCGGCTGACAGCGGCATACAGTCCGACCAGTTCACTAAATTTTTCTTTGCCATATAGCTGTCTCTTATACACATCTCCGAGCCCACGAGACTCGACGTCATCTCG